>Ga0080064_1001113_pt1 | contig 59128 bp, 35 predicted proteins | sample Subgrocontami54m_FD_69260 | JGI IMG/M metagenome (GOLD analysis project Ga0080064, IMG submission 69260) | Subsurface groundwater microbial communities from S. Glens Falls, New York, USA - GMW46 contaminated, 5.4 m (SPADES assembly) (version 2) ... | reverse complement strand
GAGATATTCTTTTTTTGACTGTTTCGTCACCGGTAACCTCACATTATTTGGGTTACCTATATTATGAGGCAACGAATCAGTTTTCAAAGCCCTTCGGTTACCTTTTTTATAGGGCAATTCGGAGTCAATGCGCAAACTTGACAACGACCTAATAATTCCTTACCTTCGAAAGGTTTCGATAACGGTGATTCTTTTTCACGTTATGGGAAAAACAATCCCTCAAAATTAGAGTAGATTAAGGATATTCCTCGATTTACGTATTGAAACGTTTCGAGGAAAAGACTAAATGGCTCGACGACCGACGATCGTGGACGTGGCGGAAAAGACATCCCGGTCGATTTCAACCGTATCACTCGTCATCAACGAGAAACCCAACGTCAGCGAGGAAACACGCAAGAAAGTCCTGAAGGCCATCGATGAACTCGGCTACCACCCGCACCGGGGAGCGCGCGGCCTTGCCTCCAAACTCAGCGGCAACATCGGATTCATTCTCACCGAAGATCATTTCAATCAAACAGAACCGTTCTATACAAGGATCTTTTTGGGAACCGAATTCGAAGCGCGCGACCATCACTATTATGTTCTCCTCACAACCGTCGATAAGCAGTTCAGAAAGCATGGCTCGATACCGAGATTCCTGCTTGAACGGAATGTCGACGGCGTCATCATCGCCGGGAAGATCAACGAGAAGTACGTCGACTACATTCTCAAGCTCGGTCTGCCGATCGTCCTCGTCGATTACGCTCTTCCACGGAACCGGGTTTCGTCCGTCGTCATCGATAACTACGTTGGAGCCCAGGCCGCCGTCCGGCATCTCCTCGATTACGGCCGCCGTGCAATCGCTTTCATCGGAGGAGACATCGAACATCCCAGCATCGCCGAACGCCGGCGGGGATATGAGGACACTCTGCGCGAAGCGGGCATTAAGTGTCCCGCTTCCTGGGTCGATACCGTGGAAGAAGATACCGGCCCGATCAACGGCTTCCGCGCCATGGAGCGCGTGCTCGCGCGCGGCGTCACACCCAACGCGGTCTTCGCCGCCAACGACGCGATGGCCATCGGATGCATGCGCTGCATCAAACAGCGCGGCATGAAAATTCCGGACGATATTGCTGTCGTCGGTTTCGACGATATCGAGATGAGCTCTCACGTTGAACCTCAACTGACCACTGTTCGCGTGTTCAAGGAGGAAATGGGAAAACTCGCCGTCCGTCGGCTTGTCGAGATGATCAAGTCGAAATCCGAAACGATCGTCACCATCCGTGTTCCGGTACAGCTTGTTGTTCGCGGAACAACCGCCGGCCAAAACCATCCTTCGCAACATCCCGAAGGTATCGCCGTCGCCGAGTAATGACTGGCCGTTTTGTTGGGGCTAAAGCCCGAGTTGTTTGTGGTCTCTGGTATCCACGACCTAAAGGTCGTGGCAATTCAGATAGAAAAAAGTGTTTCAAATAAACATCAGAATGTCAAATCTTAATTCATGAGTTATTTTGTATCATATCATCACTTTCATCAGAGGAGATTTACAATGAAATCATTGCGCATAGTTGTGATGATGCTGGCGTTCGTTTTCCTTGGCATGGCTGCCAAAGCCCAGCAGAAGAACATCACATCGATCGGCGGGTTCGAAGGAGCTCTGCCGTCATACTGGACGAAGGGGAGTCAGCCCGCGGGATCGACGCTGACGTGGGCCACGGACTCATCCCGTTCGCTCGGACGATCGCTGAAGATCACCAAGAGCACGACAGGCGATTCAGCGGCGTGGGTATCGGAGAATATGGTTGATTATTGGTCGCCGCGTCATTACGGGAACGTCGACATCTTTTTGGGAGCGTACGTACGGACGCTGAATGTGAACACGAGTCCTGCGAACGCAGATGAGACATGGTATGTTTCGTACAGTTTCTATGACAGCGCGGGAGTCTTGATCGGAACGACGATGCTGCCGATCGACCAGAGCGCAGCGACAAGCGCGGGCTGGCTGGCGGATACGAACGGCATCGGAGAGACGGTCCTTCCGAAAGATGCGTGGAAGACGATCATCAAGTTTGTTGGAGGGAAGAACGCGACAGGGACGGTATGGGCGGATGACTTTGTGTTATACGGACGAGCCGGAGCATGGGCAGGACAGGATTGGAACACAAGTGTAGGTGTTCCGACAGGCTGGACCTACTGGCTGCCGCCGAATGGAGGGAATGACGGGTTGTTGGCGAACGGATTTGAGAACACGAGGGTGACGACGGAGGCGGCACACTCGGGGTTATCCTCGTTGAAGTTCGACCTGCCGTTCACCCGTGCACCTCATGACGCGTTCATCGGAACGAAGAGAATGCCGCTGAACAGTTTGAACGTGAAAGCGGGTGATATTCTTCGGATCAGCGTGTGGGTGAAGGCGAGCAATCTTGTGCCCGACAGCGCCGCTCTCTATCCGGTAACATGGGCGTGCGGGTTCACCTACGGCTTCTTCACAAGCAACGACAATAATGCTGGCTTCAACAACGTACCGGGTTATCCGATCGATACGCAGTTCAAGTTCCCAGCGGTAACATCATTTGGTTGGACGGAATACACGCTCGATATTGTTGTCCCGGTCGATCCCACGGCGAAAGCGCTGGAAATTCGTTTGCATCCGTATGCACGGTTTACAGGGACGATCTATTTTGACGATCTCAACGTCAGCGTGATCGGTACGACGACCGGCGTCGCCAACAACGACACCAGAGGGCTTCCGAAGACGATTGAACTGGCGAACAACTATCCGAACCCGTTCAATCCTTTGACGGTCATTCGTTATGCGATGCCGCATGACGGAGTGGGATCGCTCATCATCTACAACCTTCTCGGTCAGCAGATAAGAACGCTGTTGGAGGGGATCATCGCGGCCGGATACCATGAGATCACATGGGACGGCAAGGATGAGGCGGGGAACACGGTGCAGAGCGGTGTATACTTCTATCGATTGCAGAACGATCATGTTTCCCTTGTAAAGAAAATGATGATCATAAAGTAACGGAAACGACGATCGGGACATCCGCCTATCCGGCGGATGTCCCCGTTGTTGAAATTGTACTCATGCAATATGAGTTCATGAAACTTTCGAAGAGTTTCCGCTACCTTCTCGTTTTTGTCATCGCGTGTTCATTTCTGACGCACGCGGCATTTGCAGGGACAACGGGTAAAATCGCCGGTAAGGTGGTGGATGCGCAATCGCATGAACCTCTGGTCGGCGTCAATATTATCCTTGTTGGAACCTCGCTCGGGGCGGCAACCGATATCGAGGGAAGCTATTTCATTATCAACGTGCCTCCCGGCAAATACGAGCTTAAGGTGTCAGGGGTCGGATACACCCCATCCCATGTGAACAATGTACAAGTCGCCGTGGATCTCACAACGCGGATCGACTTTACCCTTCAGTCGCAGGCGGTCGAGATGAACGCGGTCGAGATCATGGCAACGCGGCCGATCGTTCAAAAGGATGTCACATCGACGACGTCGACCGTTACGGCCGACCAGATCTCCAAACTTCCGGTTGAGGATGTGGCCGCGGTGGTCAATCTTCAGGCGGGGGTTGTCGAGGGTCACTTCCGCGGCGGCAGGAGCAACGAGGTCAAGTATCTCATCGACGGCATATCGGTCAATGACGTGTTTTCGGGCGCCTCCACGCTGCAGCCCGAGGTGAACAGCCTCGAGGAGATCCAGGTTCTCAGCGGCACGTTCAACGCGGAGTATGGGGAAGCGCTTTCCGGTGTTGTGAATCAGGTGACAAAAATTGCACACGACACCTACAGCGGCCAGATCTCGACGTACTTCGGCGATTATCTCAGCGCCAGGAAAGATCTCTTCCAGAACATCAACCATGTTTCTCCAACGAATATTCGTAATGTCGAGGGTTCGCTCAGCGGACCTGTGCCGGGCTCGAACGGTGCGTTGAAGTTTTTTGTGTCGGGACGTTACTATGATAACGACGGATACATTTACGGTAAGCGCATGTTCAACCCGTCCGATTCATCGAACTTCTCCGGCAACGATCCGTCCCAATGGCACGTCGGCGCCACCGGCGACGGTAATTATGTTTCGATGAATTTTAACCGGCGCTACTCCCTGCAAGCCAAGATCTCCATCAACCTCGGCAATTCCCGGATAGTCAATGTTCAGACATTGTTACAGCAGAATGATTACCGCCAGTACGATCACCGGTTTCAACTGAATCCCGACGGCGATTACAAATACTTTCAAAAAACGATTCTCGGGATTACAACCTATACACACGTCTTCAACGAATCGGCATTCCTCGATGTGAAAGCGTCGGCCTTTTCTTCGGACTATAAACAATATGTGTTCGAAGACCCGCTGGATTCCGGTTATGTGAAGCTTGAGCGCCTGCGGGACGTAGGCGGAAATGCTTTTCTTACCGGCGGCACGCAGAACTGGCATTTTCTCCATCACACGAACTCGTACACGGGCAAGCTCGATTTTACCGATCAGATCTCGCGCATCCATCAGATGAAAACTGGCGGGGAATTTGTTTATCATACATTACGCTACCAGGATTTTCAGACGCACGTCGATGCAGGATCGAATTATGTTCCCACCCTGCCGGTGCCCGGGAGCTTCGACTTCAACACGTACAGCAACCATCCTTATCAGTTTGCCGGGTACGCGCAGGACAAGATCGAACTCGATTATCTTATCGTGAATGTCGGCCTGCGCTTCGATTATTTTCAGCCGGACGGAAGAACACTGCGCGATCCCAACAACATCGCGGTTCTCGACACTCTGCTTCCGCCCTTTCCGGATTCGCTGACATCGAAGGCGGCCGGGAAATATCAGTTCAGCCCCCGGTTCGGCCTGTCGTATCCGATTTCGGACAAAGGGGCAATCCACATTTCCTACGGGCATTTCTTCCAGATACCGGCGTTTGAGGTTCTCTACAAAAATCCGAACTTCAGAATCCCGCTCAGCGGCGAAAATTTTCCGGCGGACGTCGGCAGCATTATCGGCAATGCGGATCTGCAGCCGCAGCGGACGACGATTTATGAGATCGGTTTGCAGCAGGAAATTGCCCCGAACCTCGGCATCACCCTGACGGCTTTCGGCAAGGATATCCGTGATCTCCTCGGCATACGGTTGTTCGTCAAAAATAACTTCAAGGTGTTCGGCCAGTACATCAACCGTGATTACGGCGAAGTGCGGGGATTCACGATCGCACTTGAAAAACGCCTGAGCGAGGGCTTCGGCGGAAATATCGACTACACGTATCAGACTGCCAACGGGAGCGCCTCCGATCCGCGAACGGCGCTCAACAACGCACAGGCAAGTCCACCGATCGAGACAAACAAGGAGCTTGTCCCGCTCGATTGGGATCGGCGGCATTCGTTAAATCTGACTCTCACGGTGGGCGATGAAGGGGATTACATCGCCAGCTTCATCGGCAGGCTCGGTTCAGGACTCCCCTATACGCCATCGCTTCAAAATCAACGGACCGGCCTGGAAAACAGCGACAATCGTCCCATGTTTTTCAATGCCGATCTCTACATGACAAAGTATTTCGGGCAGGCCATTTCCGTCTTTGTAAAGATTTATAATGTTTTCGATGCGGCGTCAGAGATCAATGTATTTACCGACACGGGACGTGCCGGATACTCGCTCGAGCTTACCCGCCCGCAGCAGCCGCCGCGCGGGGTGAATACACTGGCCGAGTATTTCACAAGACCCGATTTTTATTCAGCGCCCCGCCAGGTGGTTATGGGTGCGGTACTATCTTTCTAGATTCGAGTGGCGGAGACAATAAAGTATATGATACTGTTTGATCCCACAAACAAAAGAATAACCACAAAGGCACGAAGACACAAAAAATATTGTAATATGATACTTAGAGTCTTTGTGCCTTTGTGGCACAAGAAATGGAGCATGCGTGAGAATGAGTAATGACTCATTCAAGGATTTTGCGATACACAACAGCTAGATGGCAAGATGCATGAAATATCGAATTGTCTCGGTCTTCGTTCTTCTTTCGGTCCTTGCCGCTTCTGCGTTCGGGCAGCGACTTGTCGACAAGAACAAAGGTAACCACAACGAGACACGCAAGGGGTTCATGGATGGGAATCTGGTTTCCACCGTCTACTATAACTTCGGCGAGGTTGCCGATTGGCTGAACGATCCGAGCCGCAGCGGTGTCTGGCCAAAGGGCACCAATCACACGTATGTCGATGGTGTGGCCGTGATCGTGCAGGCAGAGACACAGGATCCTCAGGGGCATACCATCCATCCACTCGAAACGAATTACTACGAATACACCCGCCACGATGCTTCCACCGGTGTGACCTACGGATGGTGGCCCCTCCCCGGATACGCAAGCCGGTTCCAATCGAGCCCCGCGCAGAGCACCGATCTGGCCACCTGGCCTCCCCACTGGCCCGACCGGCCGGGCGACTGGGATGGGCAGTGGAATGGATTTTTCGGCAAGGGTGTTCAGAATGCGGATGTTGAGAGCTACTTCGTTTTTGACGACAACGAGGATCGCGAATACATTCTCGGACACAATTTCCATCCTGATGCAGCGGACTCGACACGCGGCGGTCTTGGCATGCAGGTTCATGGCCGGGGATTTCAGTGGTCGCAGGTGCTTGCGGAAGATGTCATCTTCTGGCTCTACGAGATCACGAACATGGGGACGACGGATTACGACAAGACGCTGTTTGCTGAGTATGTCGACTGGGGCATCGGCGGCCATGACAATTCTTCGAACAATGCGGGCGATTACAACAGCGACCTGAATCTCTCGTATGCATGGTCTACGGTTTCCTTCGGCAGCCCGGGGCAGTGGAGCCCGGTGGGATATTGCGGCTACGCCTTTCTCGAAAGTCCGGGCATCGCCGACGATCATAAAGACAACGATCGTGACGGTCTGAACGATGAGCGCCGGGATAACGCGGCGCAGTCGTTCATCTCGAATGCTTTTCTGGATCCCTTCCTTGTGGATGTCCAGCAGGACACGGCGCGGTTTCGCACCTTCTACGGATACTCCTGGCGTCCACACTGGGATGCCGACGAAAACTGCAACTGGCGATCCTATACCGACCTCAATACGGACGGCATATGGGATCCGGGTGAATCGCTGAACGACGACGTGGGATCCGACGGCATCGGTCCGCTCGACGATGGTTACACCGGTCCCGATCCGGACGCCACCGAAGGGAACGGGAAACCGGACCAGGGGGAACCGAACTTCGGCATTCTCGATAAGGATGAGTCCGATCAGCTCGGCCTCACCGGCTTTCTCATTTCCGCCGTCCATACCTACGATCTTAACAATGACGAACGCAACTGGACCGCACTCTCCGCGCTGCCGCAGCCGCACGGGCAGCAGCTCATCGGCGTCAATCTGGCGAATCACTTCTCGAGCTATCTCTTCCATCTTTTCGGCAGGAACACGTACAGCTCGCGTACCGACACCATTCAGGAGACCGGAGAGACGGAGCGGTTCTCGATGGGTCTTATCTTCGGTATGAATGCCAACGATCTTTTCCGCAGGAAGCGGACCGTGCAGCAAATCTACAACGCCAATTACCATTTTGCAAAACCTCCGGAAAAACCGATGGTCAAGGCGATCGCAGGCGATCATCGCGTGACCCTCTATTGGGACAACAAGGCGGAACTCACGTTCGATGCGTTTTATCAGAAGTATAATTTTGAAGGATACAGGATTTACAGAAGCACAGAACCCAACTTCCTCGAAACCCAGATCATTACGGATGCGTTCGGGCGGCCGACATTCCGGCTGCCGATCGCGCAATTCGATCTTATCGATGGCGTCAAAGGTCTTCATCCCATCGGCGTCGAAGGCGCTTACTTCTTCCTGGGTGATGACACCGGCCTGCAGCATTCCTTCATCGATTCGACCGTCCAGAACGGACAAACCTATTATTATGCGGTTGTGGCGTACGATCAGGGATTCACCACAACAACGGTGACGGGAGAATTTATCGGAATACCGCCGTCGGAGACCACGAGCAGGATCAAGGTCGACATCAACGGACAGTTCAAGACCGACGTGAACACTGCCGTCGTGACGCCGCATGCTCCGGCTGCCGGCTATATCGGCGCGAAACTCAACGACTATACCGCATCAGGTCCGGCGACCGGAACTGTTGCCGTCGATATTCTCGATCCCGATTCGCTGAAGAACGAGCATACGTACCGCCTCGAGTTCAACGACTCCACTGCGTTTCATGTTAATCCGAGGCCTTGGTATCGGGTGATTGACCGCACGTCGTCCGACACGATCGTCGCTCTCCGGAGGCTGCGGACCGATCAGGAACAGACATCGGTCCTGCGCGGATTTGCCATCAACATCAACAATGATTCTCTGGTGCGCATCGATCAGGACAAGACCGGCTGGGAATCGGGGAACAGCAATTATGTCGTTCAGGTGGGATTCGATTCGCGATACGCACCGGCGTATCAGCCGCGGCGCGTGAATTATCCGGCAGATTTTGAATTTACCTTCACGGCGGCCGGACAGGGAGATATGTCGTTCCCGGCATCGAGTTTCAGTCAGCCGATCCCTTCGAATATCGTTATTAAGAACCTCACTGAGAACACCGATCACGTGCAGTTCATCTTCCGCGACAATAATACCAACGCGACGTTCGATGCGGGCGATGCGATTTTCATTGTCTATGGCGACTCTGCCGGAAAACCCGCGACAGTTTTCCCAACCGCTCGCAAGAGCTGGTCGGTGACGTTTATTAAGGACACGCTCATACCGGATCCCAAGCAGCGCAAGCCGCAGCCGGGAGACGTCTTCCGTATCTCTACGAAGAAACCGTTCCGGACGAACGAATATGTGGAGTTCACGACGACGATACCGAAGATGGATGTGGCGCTGGCGCGTCAGGACTTGAAGAAGGTCGCGGTTGTGCCGAACCCGTATGTCGGCGCTGCCTCATGGGAGCCGCAGACGACCAATGTTGGTCGCGGCGAACGGAGAATCTATTTTATTCATCTTCCCCGGCAGTGTAAGATCCGGATCTATACCCTCAGCGGTCATTTTGTTCAGGAAATCGATCACAACGGCAATATCGACGACGGTCAGGAAGCATGGGACCTGGTTTCCCGCGACGGAATGGACATCGCCTATGGTGTGTACGTGTATCAGGTCGATGCCCCCGGTGTCGGGACGGTGGTCGATAAATTTGCGGTCATGAAATAATCTCAAGATGCTGTCCATGAAGAACATACTCCTCGCCCTTATCGCGATGGTCATTGTGGCGGCCGGGAACGGACAGGCGCAGAACCCCGTCCAGAATGTTTCCAAAGCCGGCACGACGGCGGCGGCATATCTTGAGATTCCCGTCGGTGCAACTGCGATCGGCATGGGCGGTGCATTTGTAAGTATCGCCAACGATGCATCGGCCCTCTACTGGAACAGCGCCGGGATTGCTTCTCTGCCGCGAAATGAATTCATCGCCGTTCATTCGAGCTGGATCGCCGATACAAAATTCGATTTTGGAGGATTTGTCCTCCCGCTCGGAGACCTCGGAACATTGGGATTCAGCTTCACGTCGCTCTCCATGGCCGATATGAAGGTCCGGACGATCGAATTGCCGGAAGGCACCGGCGAGTCCTTCAGCGCGGGAGATCTTGCCGCCGGCGTCTCCTATGCCCGGCATCTCACCGATCGATTCGCCATAGGGTTCACGGCAAAATATTTGCAGCAATCGATCTGGCATGAATCTGCGACCGCATTTGCACTTGATGCCGGAACGACATTTCGCACCGATCTCTTCGGGGGCATGACGATCGGCGCCGCATTCTCGAATTTCGGCACGCGAATGCAGCTTACGGGACGCGACACGCGCCAGTTTATCCGGGTCGATCCGACAAAACAGGGGTCCAACAATCAGATTCCCACGAATATCGAAATGAACTCATGGGACCTGCCGCTGCTGTTCCAGTTTGGCGTCTCGACGAATGTCGTGAAATCGGAGAGTTATCGGTGGACCGTCGCCGTCGATGCGCTGCATCCGAGCGATAACTATGAAAGCGTCAATATCGGCACGGAACTTTCTTTCGAAGATTATTTTTTCCTCCGGGGCGGGTATCAATCGCTGTTTCTCGATCAGGCGGAAGGGGGATTCTCGTTCGGGATCGGGGCGGCCTCCAAGACGATAGCAGGAAATCTCGGCCTCCGGTTCGACTATGCGTACCGCAACATGGGCAGATTGGAGAATGTTCACACGTTCTCGCTCGATGTCGCATTTTAGTACCGCCGGTCGGTGATGAAATGACGTGCAGTAATATTTCGTCCCGCCTCCGTTTCCTCTTCATCTGCTGCATTCTTCCCGGCACGAGTTTCGCTCAAACTGCATTCCGGCTCGATGTTCCCACGGGGTTTTCCTTTGATGATCCAAAGTACAATTCGCTGGTCGTTGCGCACGTGGGTCATCGCGCGATCACGGCACAGGAGTTCTTGTTGAATTATGCGTTCGGTCCGTCGTTTGCCAAGAGGGAGGAACATTCCAAACGCCGGTATCTGGATTTCATGGTGTATGAAAAACTCCTCGCGCTTGACGGCTACGCCCACGGCGTCGATACCACGGACGCGGCACGACAGGCGCTTGCCGAAGTGACCGCCGATCTCGCAACCGAGGAACTCTATCGGGATGATGTGCTGAGCAAGGTCAGTGTGACGGAAGAAGCGATCGGGCGGGGTGTCCAACAGGATCGTCTTACGCTTTCCATACAGTGGCTCTATGCGCGCGCAGCGGGGGAGATCGCCGTACAGCTGGAGTCGCTCCGGCGCGGTGTTCCATTTGACTCGCTTTTCGCGCGGCAGCTGCGCGACGGCGTCGGCATGGACGACCGGTCGATGAAACTCTCTGCCTTCAAGCTCCACATGAGAAATCCCGCTCTCGCTGCAGTCGTTGATACACTGCGCGCTGGCAACGTGTCGGCTTCAATCGCGGCACCCGACGGGTTCTATATCGTCAAAATAATGGACGTCTCGACAAACCCCATCATGACTTCATCCGAAGAGGCAAAACTCCGGGATGAGGTTCGGCGTGCCCTCATCGAGCATATCGCTGATTCACTCTCCGATCTGTATGTTGAACGGACGATGGTGGGACATCATCCGACGATTCTCCGGCGACCTTTTGATCGTCTTCATGCGCATCTCGCGAAGACAATTCTTCCTGAGTCGACGTTTGCGGCATGGAACCTTTCGAAGCGGCTCCGGGATCGATGGGGCTCCGACAGCCTCGATGAGCGCCAGCAGGTCGTGGATGTCGACGGTAGCGGCTATACCATCCGTGATTTTCTTCGCTGGTATCACGCGCGGGAACAAAACCTGCATCTCAATCCTGCCTCCCCGGAGCTCCTCTTCTCCTCGCTCGAACGCCTGATGTGGGTCATGGTCCGCGACAAGCTCCTGACGGAGCGTGCCCACAAGCGCGGGCTCGATAGGCGGGAGATTGTGAAGCGGCAGACACAATGGTGGAAGGACAAGATCGTCTACAAACTCGTGCGGACCGCTCTGGCAGATTCCATACAGTGCGATGAGGCAGCGTTGAGAGCGTATTACGCAGAACACCGGAAACATTACCGATCCGGCAAGGGAGAAGAACTCTCATTCGAACGTGCGCGCGACGGCGTCCTGAGGGATCTGGTCTCCTATGAGCTGACGAAGCGTTCCGTTCATAAGATCCTGAAGTTGAAGGAAGAATATCATGTCACAGTCAATGAAAGCGTGCTGAACAACTTATATGTCGACACGGAGAACAATCCGCGGGCGATCGACGTGTATGCCATGAAGAAGGGGGGCATTTTTCCGCGCCCCGCCTTTCCGACAATTGATGAGGAGTGGCAGCAGTGGAACTGACGAAACAGGTGACAGCGCGGAGCATCCTCGCGGCGTTGCTCGTCATGTGTGGGATGTCGAACGGATGTTCCGACCGCGGTGACTCGGTTCATGGGGACAACTCTTCCGCAGTGATAACGTACTGGCCCGCTCCCAACACACAGGAGATTCAGCTCGCGGACACGCTGGTGAGGATCTGGAACGCCATGCATCCGGAGATTCAGGTTCGGATGCAGCCGATTCCCGTGAGTCAATCCACGGAGGAAGTGCTGCTCGCGGCGATCGCAGGGAAAACGACGCCGGATGTCTGCTCGAACATCTGGCCGGGCGCGCTGCATGATTACACACAATCCGGGGGGCTCATTCCTCTCGACACATTGGAGGGGTTCGATTCCGTCGTATCGTCACGGATGCCGCGCGAGCTGCTTGCGACGTTCGGTTCCGCCGACGGGCACTACTACCAGCTCCCGTGGAAAACGAACCCTGTCATGATGTTCTACAATATCCGCCTCCTGAAAGAAGCAGGCGTCGAACAGGTTCCGCGGACTTATTCGGAATATTTAGCGGCGGCACGACGCGTGACTCGCCCCGGACCTGACGTCGTCTGGATGGGGGAACGCGACATCCGCCCGATCTGGTGGCAACGGTTGTTCGATTTTTATCCGTTCTACATCGCCGCGTCGGGAGGCAAGACCCTGTTTGAAAATAATAAGGTGGCCTTCGACAACGATGCGGCAGTTGGTGTCTTCGCGTTCTTCCAGGAATGTTACACGAATCACTATTTCCCCCGAACATTCTTTCAAGGAGGGGATCCCTTTCTTCTCGAAAAGAAAGCGACGAACTTTTCGGGTCCCTGGGAGGTGGCACATATTCAAAAATTTGCTCCTTCGATGCGCTTCGGTGTCGCGCCGCTCCCGGTTCCGGACGCCCATGAAGGCCCGGTCTACACGAGCGGGGATTTCAAGAACATCTCCATTTTCAGCAACACGAAACATCCAAAGGAGTCGTGGGAATTCGTGAAATTTCTCGTCACCGCGAGACACGATCTGCTCTTGCTCGAGATCTGCAATCAAATTCCCGTGAGAGGCGATCTGCTGTCGAACCCGCTCTTTGCCGATTATTTTCGACGCAATCCAGTGATGGTGCATTTCGCCGAGCAAGCGCCTTATACACGCGGGATGGATGCGGCGCCCGATGTCAAGGAGATCTTCGATGCGATTTCACAGGAGTACGAAGCGTGCGCGGTGTACGGACGCGTGTCACCAAGGACAGCGATTCATGACGCGGCTCTCCGAACGCAGGCAATTATAGAGTGGAACCAATGAAGAGGCGGAACATCTTCAGCCGCAGCGATCGGACCGGCTATCTCTTCGTTCTCCCCTATGTTCTCTATTTTTGCGTCTTTGTGGCGTATCCGCTTGTGTTCTCACTGGTCCTCATGTTCCATCGATGGAACATCGTCACTCCCATGGAATGGATTGGAGTACGGAATTTTGTCCGACTGGCCCATGATCCGTTGTTCTTTAAGTCGCTGGCAAACACAGCCATCTTTCTTCTGCTTCATATTCCTCTACAGATCGCGGTGGCCCTTGGGTTTGCACTCCTCTTGAATGCCAAAATCAAAAACAGAGGGTTCTTTCGTGCGGTGTACTTCATGCCGGTCGTTGTTTCCGGAGTCGTCGTCACCGTCCTCTGGCAGCAGCTCTATTCATATGATTATGGCGTCCTGAATTCGATTATTACTTCGGTCGGGCTCCCTCGAGTTCCATGGATCGTCGATCCCGGCGTCGCAATGCCGTCGGTGGCCATATTGGCAACATGGAAAAATGTCGGCATCTATATCGTCCTTTTCCTCGTCGGCCTGCAGAACATTCCGCAGGAACTCTATGAAGCCGCGGAGCTTGATGGAGCGTCGCGTTCGAGATCATTTCTGCACGTGACCGTGCCAATGCTCAATCCTACAATCATCGCGATCGTTGTGCTGTCGACGATTGGGGGATTCTCGCTCTTTATCGAACCATATGTCCTCACCGGCGGTGGACCGATGCAGAGCACCCTCTCGGCCATGCTCTATATTTACAATCAGGCATTTTATTTCAGCCACATGGGGTATGCCGCGACATTGGGGATCGTCTTTGCACTCTTCATCCTCGCGGTCGTCCTCGTTCAAAGAAAAGTCATTGAGTCTGACACGACGGGATGAAAAAGACCCTCGCCTATATTGTCCTCTGCATCGGTGTGATCGTCTTTGGTTATCCATTTCTCTGGATGATCGCCGGGTCGTTCAAGCCGGAGATGGAGATTGGCAATCTCAATCCCTGGTCTTCCTCCTACACGTGGAACAGCTTCGTTCAGGTCTTCACAAAAGTCCCGATCGGACGGGCGTTTCTCAACAGTCTTTTTGTATCGCTTTCCGTCACGACTCTCGTGGTGGTGCTCGGCTCGATGGTGGGATATGCTCTGGCCAAACTGAAGTTTTTCGGCAAGGGAGCAATTTATCTTCTCATCCTTTTCACGATGATGATCCCCTTCCAGATCACGTTGATCCCGCAGTATATTCTCATGGTGAAGCTCGGCTGGACCGATACGTATCTTTCGCTGATTGTTCCGTCGATGATGACCGGGTTGAGCATTATTCTGTTCCGGCAATTCTTTCTGAGCGTGCCGCAGGCGCTCATCGACGCGGCGCGCATCGACGGCTGCTCCGATCTCCACATTTTGTTTCGCCTGATCTGGCCGCTCTCCCGCCCGGTCATCATCACCGTGGCGATCCTCACGTTCATGGCGAGCTGGAACGATGTTCTCTGGCCGCTGATTGTCGTGCGCGACAGAACGCTCATGACCATGCCCCAGCTCGTCACCATCTTCGTCATCGGAGGAGAAGCGGAAACCCAGCTTGGCTCTCTTCTCGCCGCCGCGACGCTTCTCGCGCTGCCGGTGATCATTGCCTACGCCTTTTTCCAGAGATACTTCATCGAGAGCATGGCGTCGAGCGGAATCAAAGGATAGGTTGATCCTATGGATAGTATCGTGTGTCGGGAATATGTTGAATCAGTCAGCAGGATTGCAACTTGCCCCATTTTTGATTTTTCATCTGTAGCTTTTGCGCCGAAGGCGCATCCCAGCCCGACAGATGGCTGGCGGGCGCCCTCGGTGGAGATTTTTCATTTTTTGCGCCAGAGGCGCATCCGCCTGTGGCGGAGATCTTTGATTTGGCAACCGTCTCCTGCGCAACATCACTTATTCAAGTTAATTGTGGACCACAATACTGTCACCCTCTGAATGGAGTATCCCAGGTACATATATCCGGTATCGGCGCTGTTCACCGGCGCCAGCTTCGGCAACCTCTTTGTCTTCGCGCGGCTTGACGAGGAATCGAACCTCAAAGGGCTCTGGTCCGCCGGCGATAACCAGTATTATTGCGGGTCATGGGACATCACAGTGACTGCCGGCGGTTCTCCTGTTCCCGCACGCGAAACGAGTTTTTTCCCCGAATCGCAGACGACGTCGGGCGAAGCGGGGGGCGTCATCGTTGAAAAACAGTTCCTTGTGCCTTTTGTTCTCGAGGAGAACGCGCGTGGACATGAGCGTGAAATGCGGTCGGCGATTTACCTCATCCGCTTACGAAATATGCTGTCGGGTCCGGTGAACGCAGTCATCCGACATGCAATTCATTTCGCCGCCGTGCAGTCTGTGAAGTTTATCAAACAGCCGCTGCCGGATCAAATGGAAAAGCTCGTAGGCGTCACCCCGCGCGAAGGGTATTGTGAGGTGACAACCGTCGGCAGGCCCGACGAAGCGCGCGTCATCGGCAGTGATCGCCCGTGGCGGAAATGCGAATTCGATCAACGCGAGCTCCATCTCGATTACGAAATTACCTTAAAGGCGGGCGAGCACATCACAGTGCCGTTCGTCATGACGATAGCCCACGAAGGATTGCCCGGGGCTTATGAAGGATTCCGCCGGTGCCTCGATGTCCGGGCAGAACCGGAGGAAAGTATCCGGGAATATAAGAGTCTTCTCTCACGATCGCTCGTCATGTCGCCCGACCCGGTCATCAACCGCGGTCTGCAGTGGGCGAAAGTGAATACCGTCCGGGTGCAGCATCGATACAGAATCGGCGAGGGATTCACCAACGATCCGCCGCAGGACATCATTGTCGTCCGGGATCTTGCATGGTACACGCTCGGCGCAGACTATCTCACGCCGCACTTCAGCAGTTCCCTTCTCGCCCTCGCCGAGAAATATGCATTCCATGAGAATGGCAAATTGACGGAATATATTCATGCGAACGAAGATCCGCCGGAGCAACATGACTATCACCTCAACATCAACGACGACACCCCTCTTTACGTCATCGCGCTTCTTCATCACGCGACGGCCTGCAGGACGGATATGTCCCTGCCGAAAGCTTATCCTCTCATGCGACGCGCTTGCGATTACATCCTCTCGCAAATCCGCGACGGTCTCGTGCGCTGCGATGGGGCTGGCGTTGGCGTATGGGGCATCTGCGGCTGGCGAAACATCATCGATAATTACACTCTCAACGGAGCAGTCACCGAGATCAATGCGGAATGTTATCACGCGCTTCAATGCACTGCCGAAGCCGCAGAGCTCCTGAATGAAGAGCGTGATGCCGAAAAATATGCCGCGGCCGCGGCGCTTCTCCGCACCGCTATCGATGACCAGCTTCGCTCCAACGTCACCGGTCTCTATCTTCTGAACCTCGATAGAGAAGGCAATGAACATCACGACCTCACCGGCGATCTCATCTTTCCGGTGATGTTTGATGTTGCTCAAGGCGCGATGCGTGAGAAGATTCTTGAAGAACTGACGGATGATGATATGTGGACGACGTGCGGTTCCCGTACCGTCAGCAAGTTCGAAAGCAATTATGATCCCGACCGTGGATATCAGCTCGTCGGCGGTCTGTGGCATAATCTTACCGCCTGGATTGCCTATTGCATTCGCCGCGAAAACCCATCAAAACTGGTCGAAGGGATGCGCAATATCTTCATGTATTGTGAAATGCCGCGTCCCAAAGATTTTCAGAACGTCGTGCCTGGACAGTTTCCCGAGCGCCTCCACGGCGAATCGTATGTGAGCCGCGGAATGGCGATGAGCCCCTGGATGCCGCCAACCTATCTCTGGCTCGGCATCGAAGGACTCATGGGTGTGAAGCCAAATGCCGAATTACTGGAAATCGCTCCTGCGATACCCGAAAACTGGAAATGGGTTGCGGTGAAGAACCTTCTGTGGAGAGGGAAAACTATTAGCGCATTCCTCTACGGTGGGATACTCTATGCGACCTCGGATGTGACGAGCTCCTTTCCCGTGAAGATAGGAACCCCTATCGAAACGTGGTCGGAGAACGAAGCGCTATTTTCGATCGGAATGCGCACGGGGGAAGAAATGCTGATTTTTGTCAGTGCGGACAAGGATGCGGAAGGTACCGTCGGGATTTCGAATGAGTTTACGTACGAACGCCGCATCTCGCTCCTTGCAGGCGAAGCGGTTCTTCTCCGGACATCAGGTCTTGAAGTCGAAAGTTCCTCATCGGTGAACAGCCGTGAAGGCTAAACATCGTGGTGTCATATTCCTCTTCATCCTGAGCAGTTTGTCGTTTGGACAGCAGCCGAGGAGCAGCGGCATTTCGTACGATTTCGATCGACACTACGGGCAGGTGGAAGTTGGCGGGAGATATGTCGGCGCGGAGTTTCATGATAGCCGGCCGCTCCCTTCACGGATCAGCTTTTACTATCCTGTTGCAAACAGCATCGATCTGAGCACCGACTACTGGAAGCGGGGGGTGTCTCAACCGATGGCGATCGGCGTACGGATCGGGAATGAAGAGCGGCATTGGATCGGGAAAGAGCCGTGGACGTACACTGTCGCGCCGCACCATGTGTCGTTCCGCCGCCGTGACAAACAGATCGAGTACCGCGTGGCATATGAATTCTGTCTCAACGATCCTGCGATGGTCTTTACACTCTCGTTGAAGAATATCTCCCCGAAACCGGTCGACGTCGAGGTTTATACGCATCTCGCCCTGACGCTGCGCACCTGTCAGACGTATGCTCGAAAAGATTCCGCATGGACTTCGGTCGATGGCCAAGGCCACGCGATCGTAGCACGGTATGATGACCGGGAAACGGGCCATGCGAGCGTGTTCGTCGAGAATGCAGGCGTGCAGCCCGCACTATGGACATCCAGTGCGAGTGAACTTTCCGTGACGGATTCCGGCACGTCGCGCTGGGTCGGATCACTTATGAACCTTCAGAAAACAGCGTTCTCCGAAACAAAGGGAATTCCGGTCGCAGCGTTTGAATATCAGGAAAGTATCGGAGCCGGCGACTCCGTCGTCATCCGCCAGATCATCGGAAGCTGCCGCCGGGATGAGGCAACCGCTATCACGCACCGGCTCGCTTCACACTGGCGGGACGACGTGGAGGCGTACGACGAGTTCGTTCGGCTCAAGTCGGAACAGGAATCGCATTTCGTCACCGGCGACGCCTGGCTCGACAATTCGGTTCTCTGGGCCAAAGGCATCCTCAGCGCGAACGCCCATTATCTCGATGGGAAAATCCTTCCCATGCCCTGCCCCGCGGAATACAATTTTTTCTTCACCCACGATGTTCTCATGACCGATCTCGCCGCTGTCAACTTCGATCTCGGCCGGGTGAAGAAGGATCTCTTGTATGTAGCGTCCGGTGCGAAGGAAGACGTTATCCCCCATGCGTATTACTGGAGGGACGATGGATTCAAGTCGGAATACTGCACGCCCGATAACTGGAATCACTTCTGGTTCATTCTCCTCACCGGAAGTTATCTTCGCCATTCCTTCGACGATTCAACCGGACGCCGACTCTATCCCATCGTCGCGAAGAGTCTCGGCGAGGTGTTGTCGCAGGTGAACCCGGATCACCTCATGCATGCCTTTCGTCCCGATTGGTGGGACATCGGACACATCGACGGTCCGCGCGCTTACACGACCGTCCTTGCGATCCGGGCGATCCGGGAATATGCGTTCATCAGCTCGTATCTCGGCGAAAAATCCGATCGCATAGATCAATATGCCGCCCTTGCCGATTCGATGCAGCATGCGCTGGTTGGTTTATTGTGGGATGATCAAATGAACTATCTTGTCAATTTTAATGAATCCCAAAAGGACGAACATTACTATATGGGCTCGCTTCTTGCGGCAGCCTATGGCCTCCTGAGCCCGGACAAAGCCTCACGGCTGGTCGAGACCGCGGAGAAGAAACTTATGGCGCCGGAAGTTGGCATCCGGACCGTTATTCCGGCGGACTTTCAGACGAAGGAATCGATCGAATTCTATAAGTTTCAGGGTGATGAAGGGGGCCAGCCGTTCCTCTATATCAACGGGGGAGTCTGGCCGCATTGCAACGCATGGTATGCGCTTGCGCTGAACGAGATCGGGCGTGTCGATGAGGCAGTGCGGTTCGTCCGCTCGACGATGACTGTGGACGGCATCTTAAGAAGCCCCATGGGACAGCCGGCGATGTATGAATACCGTTATACGGATCCCTCTTCGAAGGAGTATGGCAGAATCGACAAACCGTCCTTTCTCTGGGCAGGAGGATTCTATCTGAAGGCGTTATACGCCCTCTTCGGTCTGGAGGAGAGTGAGTGGAATATTTCCTTCTCCACTTCGCGCCATTCGCTTCCTCATCCCGTACACTACACTCTATGGTTTGGAGAGGAGAAAAATGTAACGCTGAACCAACGGGCGAACAATCAATGTCCCGTATCAATCGCCCGACGGGAATTGCCGTCGCTGGTTCTGCCTCTCTCCGCTCGCCATGATTCAATCGTTGATGTGAGAGTTGGAAGTTCAACAGGGCCGTATCTGAGCCGGATCAATGCCATACTTCACGACATCAGTTATGATGAAAGATCGAACAAACTCGATCTCACCATCTCGTCCTATGATGATCATGAAACAGAGGCGGTTGTGGTGGCCCGGACCGCGGTGAGGAGCGTTCATCTCGATGGGGCTTCGCTGATGAAGTATCGTCAGGTGCGCGAGGATGACGATTCGTTTCGGATCGAAATTCCTTTTCGCGGCTCATGGTCAAATCAACATCTCGAAATCTTTCTTGAACACAAATGAAGGTTGCATTGTTCGAAAGGCCTCATGCGCTGAAGGTCACGACGAAAGAGATTCGCCCGCTGCGCCCGGACGAAGTTCTCGTTAAGGTGGGAGCGTGCGGCATCTGCGGAACGGATGTGCATATCGTGGAAGGGATGTCCCGCTCCACGCCTCCCGTTGTCCTCGGCCACGAGTATGCCGGAGTTGTCGAGGAGTGCGGCACGCAGGTGATGGGGTTCGCTCCGGGGAGCGCGGTGGCTGTCGACCCGAATATCTCATGCGGCCGCTGCTTCTACTGTCAACGAGGCATGGTGCACCTTTGTGAAAATCTCCGGGCATTGGGCGTCGATATTGACGGCGGGATGGCTGAATATTCTCTCGTTCCGCAGAGTCAGCTGTATGAAATCCCGGCCGATCTCCCAACGGAGGCAAAGGCGTTTATTGAGCCCGTCTCCTGCGCGATCCACGGCATCGACCGGGCACACATCTCCTCCGGGGATACCGTTGCGATCGTCGGCGGCGGGACTATCGGACTTCTCATGCTTCAGCTTGCTCGGAGCGCCGGCGCGTCAAGGATCATCGTGATAGAACCTGTCGAGGAGAAGAAACAAATTGCACGGGAACTTGGCGCCGATCACATCGTCGATCTGAAGGATGCCCGCGCCGCGATCAATGATCTCACAGGAGTCGGGGCGGATGTCGTGATCGAGTGCGTCGGGAAACCGCAGACGATGCAGGTTGCCCTCGCTCTTGCACGGCGAGGCGGGACGGTCGAATTCTTCGGGGTTTGTACGATCGGTGAGACGATCCCCATCGAACCGAATGGGATATATTTCCGGGAATTGACGATCGTCGGTTCCTATATCAATCCAAATACTTTTACCCGTTCGATCGCGATGCTGCGGTCCGGCGCGGTTCGTGTCGACAGGTTTCGGATCGATCGGTTTCCGCTGGATGGCGTCCACGAGGCGCTCAAATACCAGCGCGAAGGAAAAACGATCAAGAGCATTGTCGAGCCGAACGCATGACGCCGAATCCTACGGTCACCTGTATTGGAGAACTCCTCGTGGACTTCATCTCTATGAAGCCGGGCGCAACGATCTCCAATACTCCGGCGTTTTCAAAACGCGCCGGAGGTGCCGCGGCGAATGTCGCCGTGGGACTTGCCGGGCTTGGAGTCGCTTCGTCGTTTATTGGGAAAGTCGGAGATGATTCCTTCGGAATGTTTCTCCGCGATGAACTCCGCTCGCATGGTGTGGTCGTATCCGGACTTCGATTTGATCGTTCACATAAAACGCGACTTGCATTTGTTTCCCTCTCGTCGTCGGGCGAACGCGATTTTGAATTTTGGGAACGGCACCCGGCGGATGAACAACTGCGCCCGTTGGATCTCAGCTTCAGTCGCATTGCGGAGTCCGCGATCGTACACCTGAGCTCGTTCCTCCTGCTTCGCGAGCCGTCACGATCGACTGCGATAGCCATTGCCCGGAAACTTCGCAGGCGGGGTTGTGAGATCTCGTTTGATCCAAATCTTCGCTTCTCCCTATGGCGGTCGCCGGCAGAGGCCAAGCGCGTGCTTCTGCGCATGGCAGCCAGTGCGACGATACTCCGCGTGAACGAGGAGGAAGCGATCCTCTTGACGGGAAAGCGAAATATGCGCGACGCCAGCGAGAAGCTCATTTCCATAGGTCCGTCGGTCGTTGTGGCAACCTTCGGTTCCCGCGGATGTTCTGTGCGAACCGCTCACCGGTATGCTGTCGTGCAAGGATTCAGAGTGAAGGCGGTCGACACCACCGGCTGTGGCGACGCGTTTCTGGCCGGCCTGCTTCGCGGGATCGTGAAATCACGGAAGCCTGTGTGCGAACTCTCGGTGGAGGAATTGCGTCCCATTTGCCGGTACGCCAATGCCGTCGGTGCGCTGACGGCAACGCGGTACGGCGGCATTGCGGCGCTGCCCCATTCGGCCGAAGTCAAGAAGTTCTTATCGAAAATGAACAAATGAAATTCCTGCAGAGTATCCTTCTCCTGGGGGTGACGGCGGCGGCAACGGCCGCGGGACAGACGTCCATGATTAACTTCAAGCACCTCGAGCATCTGACGGAGAGAATAGCATTTCTCGGTGATTCCGTAGACATCGTGCATGTGTATGCGAATTATCCGACATACGACTGGGTCGGCGCCGCTGAGTCCGGTATGGAAGGCATCGCGTGTGTCGACGATGCAGCGCGCGCGGCCGTCATGTACCTCCGGCATTATGAGCTGATGAAAACGCGGTCAAGCCTCATGAAAGGAAAGGCACTCCTGTCCTTTGTTCTGAAGATGGAGACCGACGACGGGATGTTTTACAACTTCATTCATACCGATCACACGATCAACACGACGGGAAGGACCAGCTTCAAGTCGTTCGGATGGTGGGGAGCGCGCGCCGTCTGGGCCATGTCGACAGGATTTCGCATTCTTTCATCGTCCGACCGTGAATTTGCCGGCCGGCTGAAAAATGGGATCGAACGAACCTTCCCCCATATCGATTCACTCCTTCTCCATTATAACGAATCGGGAGAGATGCATGGCTATCGTGTGCCGCAGTGGCTGCTCTATGGATCAGGAGCAGATGTGACATCGGAATTGCTGCTCGGGCTGGTCGATTACTATTCGGTGACGCGCGAGAAAAGGGTGAAGGCGATGATCAGCAAGCTCGCCGACGGTCTCATGATGATGCAGGACGGGCATATCCGCACGTTTCCCTATGGGGCGCATCGCTCGTGGCAAACCATGTGGCATATGTGGGGGAATGGAGAAACGCAAGCTCTGGCCGCGGCCGGCAGGATACTGAAGAACCGAAGGATGATCGAATCTGCGGAGCGTGAAGTCACCGGATTTTACACGAGACTCCTCATTGACGGTTTCAAGAAGGAAATGAACCTCGCAGACCCATCCATATCACTGGAATATGAACAGATCGCTTATGGCGTTCGCCCGATGTGCGTTGGCTTGATCCGTCTCTACGAGGCAACCCGTAAGATCGAGTACCTGAAAATGGCCGGACTTGCGGCCTCATGGCTCCTCGGCAACAATGTCCTTCACACTGCGATATATGATTCTGCCACCGGACGTTGCTACGACGGCATCCGCGACTCGGCCTCATTGAACAGGAATTCTGGCGCCGAATCGACTATCGAGGCGCTCTATGCACTGGTCGAACTGGATAGATATCCGCTGGCGATGAAGTATCTATCATTCCGAAAGACAAAAAAACAATTGACATCGAGGTATCTCCTTGCAGTGTTCGAAAACAGTCGGAGTGAACAATTTACTCTCGCCGTTGACCTGATGCAGGGGAATTTCAAACTGCTTGAAGGTCGCGCAAGCGACAAGTTTCTCAATCATCTCAAATAATGTTGGAACCATGCATCCACGCGATCTGAACCATGATAAGGCATTTTTCCGGAAATGCTCTTTCCTGACATTGTTGATGCTCATGACGCCGAAAGCTTTTTCGCAGCAGATCGCTCTTCCGCGCATCGATCAGATGCCGAACATCCCTTCGCCTTATCTCATGCGCGATTGGAAGAGCGTCGCGCGTGGATATGATTCCTTAGTGTTTAATCTTCAGCTCACAGGACAATATCTGCCGGTCGTCTGGATCAATACCAATACCGTCAATTATCCGGGTCAAAATAGTTTTGGCCTGCATACCGTCGTGGGGACGACGTCTCCGTTGTCCGCCGAAGCGATCAACTGTCTGCCCGCGATCATCGGTGCGTCTCTTGCAGGGATCGACAAGCACGATCAGGGTGGCTACAATTGGGCGCTGATGTGTCAGGAGTGGTTCAACAAGCGAGTGGCGCAGAATGTGTATAAGAACCACCCCGTGGATGATATGGGTGATGATTGGTGGTACGAGACGATGCCGAATGTGTTCTTCTACCAGCTGAATGACCTTTATCCGGGCACCGGTGATTTCAACAATGAATTCACCACCGTGGCTGACCGGTGGCTGCAGGCAGTGAAGGCGATGGGGGGCAGCACGACCCCATGGCAGATTCCGAATATGGACCATCGCGGATGGTACTTACAGACGATGACGCCTTATGACGCGGGCGTCCACGAACCCGAGGCGTCAGGCGCCATCGGCTGGCTTCTCTATAATGCCTGGGTGAAAACCGGAGATCCCAAATACCGGATCGGAAGTGAACTTGCGATGGACTTCCTCAGCGCCTACCCATCAAATCCTTCGTATGAGCTCCAGCTTTCCTACGGCACATACCTCGCTGCGAGAATGAACGCCGAGCTCGGAACAACCTACGATGTGCAAAAGATGGCGAATTGGTGTTTCGATGTCGGACCGCTTCGCTCCTGGGGCGCAATGGTCGGAACGTGGGGTGCCAACAGCTGCAGCGGACTTATCGGAGAAGTGAACGGCAGCAATGATTATGCATTCATCATGAATACCTTCGAGCAGATCGGCGCATTGGTACCGATGGTGAGGTACGATGACCGGTTTGCCCGGGCGATCGGGAAGTGGGCGCTCAATGCTGCGAATGCGGCGCGGCTATTCTACCCGAAATTCCTTCCTTCGGCCAATCAGGACAGCTACCAATGGGCGAACCAGTATGATTCGAACTCCGTCATAGCACACGAGGCCTTGCGCCAGTCCAATGGAAGTCTGACTCCATATGCGACGGGCGATGCGATCGCCGGCGGCTGGGGACTAACCAACCTCGCACTCTACGGCTCCTCGCATGTGGGCATCCTCGGCGGGATTATAGATACCACGAACGTGCCGATGATCCTGAAACTTGACGTCTTGAAAACAGACTACTACCATCCCGCAGCGTACCCGACCTATCTTTTCTTCAATCCCTATGATTCATCAAAGAGCGTGGAGATCGACGTCGGCAGCGGCCAAAAGGATCTTTATGATGCGGTGACGAACCAATTCCTCGTGACAGGAGCAAGCGGATTAACATCCTTCATCATTCCTGGCTCCAGCGCAGCGCTCATTGTCGTCACGCCGTCCGGCGGTACGCCGACGTACGTTCTCGATAAGATGCTCATCAACGATACGGTCGTCGATTATCGCTCCGGCCAGGCTGTCGGCAATTATCCCCCGAGAATCAGGAGTCTTGCCGGAGACCGGTCGCAGGTATTGCTCCGCGATACGGCTACCGTGTATTGCACAGCAGCAGATCGTGACGGAGATACCGTGAGCTATGTCTGGCAAATGAACAGCGGGTCGATCCTGGGATCGGGAAAGACGGTTCGGTGGGTCGCTCCGGATTCGCAGGTCGCGGCGATCATCACGTGCATCATCAACGACGGGCATGGAGGCACCGATACGGCTCTGCTCAATATCGGGGCCGTCATCACAATCAATCAGCCACCCCTGATCGCGAGATTCATCGCAAAGCCTCGGAAGCTCGATCTGGGAGCGACGAGCAACATAACGTGCGTAGCGTCGGATGCAGACGCGGATACCCTGTCGTATACGTGGACAGCGTCCCAGGGAACGATCACCGGCACGGGTTCAGCCGTCCAATGGACGGCCCCTGCGAGCGCAGGGAATTACTTCGTCCATTGTTTGGTGGATGACGGTCACGGGGGCCAGGCAATCGACAGCATCGGCCTTGAAGTACGGGATTTTTCACAGCAGCAATCCGGTCAGCTCGTCGCGTATTATCCATTCAATGGAAACGCCAACGATGCGAGCGGCAACGGCAATAACGGGACGGTTTACGGAGCGACACTGACCACCGATCGGTTTGGAAATGCGAACCGTGCGTATGGATTCAACGGGACAACAAATTACATAGGCGTCACGAATTCCTCAAGCCTGAACTTCCAGCAGTCGATCACGGTAAATTTTTGGATGAAAGTGGCCGCTTTTACGACAGGTGAGCAATATCCGATCTCTCATGGAAACTGGACGAATCGCTGGAAGGTATCGATATCAAATCAACACCTCCGATGGACGGTGAAGACGGCGGTGGACGTCAAGGATCTGGATTCCGAATCTTCGCTCGTTCTGGATTCACTCTACAATGTCACGGTTCTCTACAGCGGATCCGATTTCGAAGTGTACCTCAATGGCGGCCTCGACGCATTTTCCTCTTGGTCGGGCTCGATCCTGACTACGTCGATCGATCTCACCATCGGCCAGGTCCTGCCAAACGATCAGGCCTACAATTTTCACGGGGTCCTCGATGATATCCGTATCTATAATTATGCCCTGTCCGTTCAGGAAATCCATGATCTCGCTGCCGATGTTACCGGCGTCGACGATCGGTCCGGTTCGGGCGTCCCTCTGGATTTTTCTCTGGAACAGAACTATCCTAATCCCTTCAATCCCGCTACGACGATCCGATATGGTGTGCCTCGCCGTTCGCATATAAGCCTCCGGGTACTTGATCTCCTCGGCAGGGTGATTGCGACGGTCGTCGACGGGACCGAGGAGCCGGGTTTCAAAAGCGTTGAATGGAATGCCGGCGAGGCCTCGAGCGGAGTCTATTTCTTCCAGCTCACCACGCCGTCGGGTCAGCTCACACGAAAATTCTTGCTCATTCGATAAGGGGAATATGAAAACAATTTCGCTCAATGGCACATGGTCGTTCAAGGCTACCGACCCGCATCGGATGTTGCCGAGCGGCCGATCGGATGTCACACGGTGGATGAAAGCGTCTGTCCCCGGTACAGTCCACACGGATCTCCTCGCATGTCGCAGGATAGCGGATCCGTATTATCGCCGCAATGAGCTTGGGGTGCAATGGATCGACACGGTGCAGTGGCTGTACAGGAAAGAATTCGTTGTCACGGCATCGTTCCTCCGGGCGGATATCGTAGAGCTTGTGGCGGAAGGACTCGACACCTATGCGAAGATCAGCATCAACGGAACGACGATCGCCGAGACCGCAAACATGTTCATCGGACATCGTTTCAATGTGAAAAGCCACCTCTGCCAAGGGAAAAACGTCATCGAAATAATTTTTGATTCCCCGACGTCACGCTCGAAGCAGCTCGAAAAGAAATTTGGAGCTCTCCGTGTCGCGCTTGAGCCTCACCGGGTATATGTCCGGAAAGCTCAGTATTCGTTCGGCTGGGATTGGGGTCCGAAGCTCACGACGTCCGGGATATGGAGATCCATTTCTCTGGAAGCTTCAAGCAACGCACGCCTCAGAGATCCATTCGTAAAGGTCGTTTCAGTCAACAGGCGCAAGGCGGTGCTGCGCGCGAGCATCAATGTCGACAGGTTCGGCGATGTCCCTCTCACTCTCCGTGTCGACGTCCGCGGCCACGGAGCATTCATTGCTTGCCATTCGGCTGTGAAGGGGGGTGCGGCAGGCATGGAGATACTCATCCCGTCACCCCATCTCTGGTGGCCCAACGGCTACGGCGGCCAGCCGATCTATTCCGCAGTGTTCACGCTCATGAATGGCGACGATGAGATCGATCGGGTTGAAGTACCGTTTGCGGTACGAACGGTCAAGCTACTCCAGGAAGAAGATCGGGAGGGTAGATCGTTCATCTTCGAGATCAACAATGTCAGAATATTCTGCAAGGGTGCGGATTGGATCCCAAGTGACAATTTTATCCCGCGGATTTCGCCGTCGACGTATGAGACACTGCTGAAGCTCGCGCGGGATGCGCACATGAATATGATTCGCGTCTGGGGCGGCGGCATTTACGAGCAGGAAATATTTTATGATCTCTGCGATCGGCTTGGTCTGATGGTATGGCAGGATTTCATGCACGCATGCGGAGAATATCCTGAGACATCCTCATTCCTCCGCGAGGCTGGGCACGAAGCGGAGGCCGTTGTGAAGAGATTGCGCAACCATCCATCCATTGTTCTCTGGTGCGGCAACAATGAATGTGAATGGCTCTTCTGTACTGAGAACCCCGGCAAGGGTCCGGACGAGATGAACGGATCGGTGATCTTCAGGAAGATTTTGCCGCAAGTGTGCAGGAGCTTCGACGGGACCCGCCCGTACTGGCGCAGTTCCCCGTTTGGCAGCGGTTTCCCCAATGCGGAATCCGACGGCAATCATCACCAGTGGATCGTCTGGAGTTTTTGGAAAGACTATCCCGAATATGAACGTGACTACGGCCGGTTCGTGACCGAATTCGGCTTTCAGGCGCCTGCAAACCGCCGCACCTTTGAGCATGTAACCCTCCCGTCCGATCGATACCCGCAGAGCCGCGTCATGGAGCACCACAACAAACAGACGGAAGGAACAGAGCGGCTCGTCCGGTTTCAGGCGGCACACTACCGGATCGCCGGCAGCTTCGACGAGTTCATCTACAAAGGCCAGCTTGTCCAGGCCGAAGCTCTCAAATGTGCCGTCGAACACTGGCGGCGCCGTAAATTCAGGACTGCCGGCGCTCTGTTTTGGCAGCTCAATGATTGCTGGCCGGTCAGCAGTTGGGCAGTGATCGACAGCGCATTGCGACCGAAGGCAGCATACTATTACGCAAAGAGATTTTTTTCCCCCGTCCTCGTCAGTTTCAAGAAGACCGCGAATGCACTGGAAGTATGGGTGACAAACGATCTCTTGATTCCCATCGTCGGAAAGCTCGTTCTCCGCCATCGCTCGTTCTCGGGGGCGATACACTCGGAAAAGGTTATGAAGATCAGTGTTTCGTCCAATAGATCTAGATTGGTTTTCGGGGTCGGCGATGACGTTCTTTCGCATCTTGACGCCGAGGCGCAGTACTACAGTGCGCAGCTTGCCGTCGATGGAAGGGTTGTTTCGGAAAATCGCTTCTTCTTCAATGAGCCGAAACATCTCCGGCTGCCGGCCACGAGGATCACCTCGCGTGTTAAACGAATGAAAAACGGGTTGGTCATGCTGGCACTACGAGCGAACAAGTTCGCGAAACATGTCCGCATCGAGCTCAAGGGAGAAGATGTTGTATTCTCGGACAATTATTTTGACATCGACGCTGGAGGCATAAAGACCATCGAGTTTGCCTCAACGCATTCCCTTCGTGATCTCAAGCAAAAAATTAAGTTGAGCTGGTTGAGATAGCGCGTTGGGGACGGGAGCGTTCGTTGGTCTGGCCTAGTATTCTGTAACGAAATTAGCTTCACTTAAGAGGCTGTGGATAGATGCTCACCGCTCCGCCTTCTCATACTCATCGATATGATATATGAAGGCTAATCCCACCAGTTATGGTGGGGTTTGTACCAACACGGATGTGAGTTTCTCCTTGTTGATCCAGTACGCTGACTCACCTTTGATGAGCTGCAGCGCTTTTGTGATCGTCATGTCAGCATTAAGTCCGAACAGACATCAGGGCTGAAGCCCTTTTCACTAAGTTTATGTATGTCCCCAACCTAAAGGTTGGGGTTTTGGCTGCGCTTTGATTTGGTTTGATCCTCCCTCCAAGCTCTCTACGACTTCTATACAGAGCGATATAAATACCTGCGCATTCAATTAAGCCACTGTGTATAGATCAATGTATTTCTGATACCTGACACTATCTCTTCGAGAGATAATGTTCCAGTTCGCTTTTTGGGATTTTTCCGCCAAGGACGACGCTGTCGGCTCCGGCGTAGGGGAAGAGGAGGCCGTCATTGTGGAAAAATGCTCCACAGACAAACAGAACGTTGTTCACTCCAAGTTCCGCATCTCCCCTCGTTTCGCTCGGCGTGGCAGGGCGCAGTAATGGCTCATGACGTTTGGTGACGATCTCATTTGCTGAAAAATCCGCGACAGCGATCCCGAGATCATATTCTCGTGTGGCGTCCGCCCGACGATTGCCGATATGATAGATGATGAGAAAGCGACCATTCGGGAGTCTCAGCGGCGGCGCACCGCCTCCCACCCAGGTATCGACAAATGCCGGGTTCGGCATCGGTCTCATCAATACCCCCCTGCTTGTCCATTCCCCGAAAATGTGATCACCGGTCGCCCAGTGAATCGCCATCGCATCCGGCCCCTTCATGGGGCGATGGAGCATCACGTACGCGCCATTGACTCGATCTTCGAACAACATCATGTTCTTGTTATCGATGGTGTTGAAGGCTCCGTTTAACAATCCATGTTTGCTCCAATGAACAAAATCTCTTGTCGTAGCGATCGCTGCCCGAATCTTGTTCTCCGGCATTCCTGTGCCGTATGCTGTGTAGAGCATAATGTAGTCGTCCCCGACTTTCGTGATGCGCGCGTCTTCCACACCGAGGTCATCGTATGGTTGGTCGGGCATGATCACCGGCTTATCATGGCGGGCAAGCAGTCTGAGATCCGGACCAAGTACCGCCAGCCCGATCGATGAACGTGTGTAATCATAGGCTTCGGTCCTTTTCCCCTGCGCCCTGTAGAGAAGGAAACACAACGAAGGCTCGGAGGAGAGACGACTTTTGGTCCGGTCATCGAATGGAAGGCGGGGAATGATCGATTGCAATTCCTTCCGATTTGTCACGTGTGCGCACGCGGGATTAAATGTTACTTTGTTTTCCCAGCCATGGGATTCGACCTTCTCGATGATTGGCCTGCCATCAAAGAGGCGTTCCACGACTGGCACACGGCGGCTCATTGGTTGCATATGCGATAATACATAATCATACGTCGGAAAACAATATATTGCGACAGCTGATGAAGCAGACGCTTTGGATGAAATATCCCTTTTGGGTTCACCGCCCTAAGACTCCATTGACACTTGGAGGTGATTAGGCTATATTTCAAATGTCAATCGACACCTAACACATCACCGGACACGTATTGCAGTCAGCCCAAGAGTGTTCATGGGAACATGTGTTGAAAGGGGAGGAAATACAGACGGGATGTAGCGCAGTCCGGTTAGCGCGCCTGCCTTGGGCGTGGACACCGATCGAGAATTATCCTCGAATATACCCCCGTTATCTCCACCTTTTTTTCTGACTCCTAACACATCACCTAACACTTCTACGGCATTCCCCGGAAATGGAGAAGCCTATGTCTTGTCTCATCCGTGAGAAGAAAAGTGGGATCTACTACGTCGTGTCAAAGCGTGATGGTAAGAGGGTATGGAAATCCACCCGGACACGTGATAAGAAGGAAGCCTACCAGTTTTACCTGATTTCCTCGAAAGAAATTTCGAAGAGCGAACCAAGAACTCTGTCGAGTTGTATTCAAGAATACATGAAATACGCGAAGACGAATTTTGCCGCTAAGACTCAGGGCATCTATAAATTAACACTCGATCATCTTCTGGGGGCGGTCGGTGATATTGATGTTGGGAAGATTACCACGCTCGCTATCGAGCAATACAAAAATCAAAGGGCGAAGAAGGTAAAGCCGGCGACTGTTAATATCGAGATTCGGACCATGAAGGCATTTTTTAACTGTTTGAAGAGGTGGGAGATTGTGGCCAAGAATCCGTGCGATGGGGTCCAACAGATTCGGATCGCCGACAAGATCCCGGCCTATCTGAGCCTCGATCAATTGAAGCGTCTCTTGGACTCAATGAAAGATCCGTGGATCAGGGAGATTGTCATTTTTGCCGCAATGACAGGCACTCGGCTTGGAGAGATTACGAACCTTACATGGGATGACGTGAATTTGAAAAATCGAGCCATCACGATCAGAAGCAGCAGTGCGTATCAAGTCAAGGGAGGTAAATTGAGGGTGATCCCTATGAATGAGACTTTGGTGAGGCTATTGCAGAGCAAGGAACCGAAGCACGGTGCGCTCTTCAAAGGGAAGAGAGGTGGACGGGCAAATGGGAACTTTGTGAGTGAGAACTTTCGAGATGCGATCAGAGACAACGGATTTGATCGTAAACTTCACTTTCATTCTTTGAGGCACACGTTCGCAAGTCTGCTCGTGACTAATGGTACGTCCCTCTATCAGGTACAAAGGCTCTTAGGGCATTCGTCAACCAAAATGACTGAGATTTATGCGCACTTGCAAAGTTCGGGAATGCAGAATATCGTGGAAGCCATAAACGTTTAACCCTGTGGGATCTATGAGGCATTGGGCAAGAACCGAAGTTGAGGACCGTAAGTAATCCGTTGTGCCACCAGAAATTCGCGGTGGCCCAGTGTATTCCGCATTTATAAATCTTGGAGGGGATGTTATTACCATCGGAGAGTTCACACTATAGATTTTTTCTTCGGTAGTGATGTGTTATTGGATCCAATATTAAAGTCCAGTACTGAACAGGCTCAGGTGTCTGAAACGCTCCTATCACTATTGTTTCCCAGTCAACTTGCGCCGAGAAGGATGGTCAAAACCCCGCGTACACTGCGTCTTGCAGGTTTTGGCTCAGAAGGAGAGGCATTTTTACTGAGTTTGTTTTGACTTCAAAAGGAAATCCATTACCTTACTACGCTCAGGTATAACGTACCAAAACAAATCCACTCTAAAATGAAAACAGCAATTTCGGTCGTTGAAGCAGTAGAATGGCGCGAACCTGCGCCAGGCGGCGGATCAGACGCACAAGTTTTTCGTCTTTCTGATGGTCGCTTCGTGATCGTGAAGTTTCCTGAAAACAAACAAGGTGAAAAAGTTCTGGCTAACGAGTTTATATCTTGCCAATTAGCTGAGTCATTATCTCTCCCGGTCAATCAGTCGGTGCTTGTGTCCATTGACGAACGGTTGCTCCAACTCCCGAGGCAGAACGGGAAGGTGCCGAATAACTTTACCGCTGGTATTCGATGCGGGATGATAAGATTTGAAAATGCGGAGGGATCCCAACCGAAAGACATTTTCGATCACTGCACAAACAGTCTGCAGCTTCACGCCATAGCAGTCTTTGAAGAGTTTGTGTGTCGCCAAGATGGAAGGCAACTCTTAATGTATTCCCCTCCTGGGCAGTCGAGCAAACACTTTGCAGCGTATGATTATGGCTTCGCCTTTGGGGGCCAACCAGAATGGTCTACCGCGACACTCACTGGTCTATCAGCAGCTTCTTTACCACTAAACGATCCCTATACTTTACAACCCTATAGCGATGGAAGTCTGCTCCGCGCAACAATTGATCAGCTTCGTAATTTCACACCCCAACAATTGAGTGATTGTTTAATGGAGCTGCATCCCCCAAGATGGGGCGTGACGATTAGTGACGTGGAGACTTTGGTCTCAGTATTAAAAGGTCGAGCAGACGCTTTAGTAACTCAATTTGATCAACGGTATCCAAACTAACTCGAGGTCCGTAATGTTTACAACTGAACTTCAGTACGTGATAATTCGCTATATGCTTAATGAGCTTGCTGACGAGGCAGCCAACGTCGGTATTATTGCAGTGACAGACGATCCGCCGCGGATTTATTCTCGATTTCTTGATGACCCGAACATGAAATCACGCAACGACATAAAAGTAAAGAAAGAAGTTGTTGACCGTTTTGCTTCATTCGTCTTAGCACAACAAAGTCGATACGAGTCAAACGCTCCCTCAGCTGATCCTTATACTAAGACATTCTTTGCTCCTCTGCGCGAGTTCGGCAGTGGTCTCATTCGAACCAATCTGCCAAGATCCGTGCTAACGAATGATGTCGAACAAGAGGTCAAGGTCCTTTTCGATCAATGGGTCTCTCCAATTACGCCGCCACCGCGCCACCGCCCCTATGCACCTAAAGATCCACTACGAACACTTCGAAGAAAGGCGAGCTCTGCTTTGATACGTGAATTCAGAAAAGGATATGGTCCACTCAGCCGTAAGGTCGTACTTCAACACTATGATGTACAAGGGGCATCTCACAACAACAAAATCGATCTCGTAGTACTAACAGAAACAAAGAAGAAAACCCGTGAGCATCTATACCAACATCTTCTCCTTCTGCCCGATGCTGAGGAGACTTTTACACAAGCAGCAGCTCTTTGCTGGCGTTGGTCTGACATCAACGAAGCAAATCATTTTGATAGGCAGTTGACTGCTGTTCTTTACGGTCGGCCGGATCGACCAGCCCGGGGTTTACCTGATTCGTCTCGACTCTTGAAGAAGGAGAATATTGCCATTGTCAAAATAGGTGAGTTATCCCAACTGGCGCAACAGCTGAAAACTCATCAAGGTTTTTAAAAGCTTTTTCCCAACGTTCGACCTAAATCTGTCGCCTTTTTTCTCCATTTACTGAGCTCTCTATCGCTACAGTCACCACATGAAGGTACTGACCCCGACACTGACCCGCCCCCTTAAACCGGTCCAATCAAGGCTCCCATAAGAACCGAGTTTTCTTACTGAACGTCATGGAATACCTGATCTCGTTCACCTCCAATTTCGATATTCTTCCGCGTAACCCAGTATCGAAAGCTGTCCTGATGACGACGTCCTTCTCTTGTATAGTTCATTCCACTCAGAGATTAGAGTATTAATATTCAAAGCTTCAAACATGACCCGACTAAAAACACTGATAGGTAGGCTCAGCATCAGGGGTCCGCGTTTAACTGTGAGTGCACCGTCTTTGCGCGAGTCATACACGCGGTTTGGGTCGATAAAAATCGAGTCAATTACATCCCACCCTGATTGCTCGATCTCCTCGAAAAATCTCGTGAAATTGAAATGGAAGGAAAATTGCAATTTTCCCATAAGCAAATCTGCCGCGTCGCTTGCCTCGAACGGGAAGACAGATATAGGTGCGCGGTGAGGTGAAAATTCAATGGACTTTAGAGAAGTAGTATGGTAAATCTGGTCTTTAGATCTCCTTACGGATTCATGTATCTTCATTTCCCGTATTTTAAACGAATCATTTAACTTCTCAAGGTTTATGGCGGCAACCGCCAAGAATGGGTGGATCATTCGCGATGCGAATCCATTAGCCTTAACGTCCTGCAGCAGGGCTCGCATTTCTTTTAGCTTTAGCTTCGGAGTGCCGGGTTGATATTTGAATTCCACCTCATGGCCGTCAATGTTGCCTCGGTGCTCATTTGCAAATTTTGTAAGGTTAATCATGCGTTCATTCTGCCTTTGCAGGCGATCCTTCCATTGATGTCCGCGACCACCCAACTTCGATTTAACTTCAACGATTTCCACTGTCTGATCATTCCTGACCGCTAACATATCTCCAACTCTCGCGTAATTCGTGATACAATGAAAGACAAACTTATTAACGTCGACATCATTGATAAGGTCACCAAACGAATGCATCTCGTTAACCAATCCTTGATTATATTGTGTTGGGCCAGGAGCCTCATTCTGACTCATCACATGGAGGAGCGGACGGTCGAACTTCAGTGTCCGCCATAGAATTCCATCTCCGATATCCTTTAAGGCTACGAGGAGGATTTGGTGAGCATAAAGTTCGCCCTCCCAATATTTAACGTCAGATTTCAGGACTGATCCATCCGAAATTCCTTCCTGTCCATGGGGATCATTCAAAAGTGATGTGTAATGTTGGATTGCCTCATCTGTGTTTACAATGTCCATTAAAATCGACATCTGAAGTTTAAACATTGCAAGCTTATTGTCTTGCCTGGTGCGAGCGATTGAAAGATAATCTTGAACGATATCCCTCCAATCGATCATCCGAGGTGAATAGATGCCTCGTACTAACCTCTTCTCTTCGTCGAGAGATCGTACTTTAAGGCTATGTTGGTATTTTTGTCTCACATGGCTTGTTCTGATCATCTACAATATAATGTGTTCTTCCCCCTGTTTCAAACGATCTTCAAGCTGATTCATTCTGCAGCCAGCCGCGTTGCTTGATACTTCATCCGGCTTTTGTTACATTAACGACGAGGCTTGTTACTTTAATAATAGCGATTTAATCATTTCCATTCGACGGAATGGACAACCGACCCGCAGGGTAAGTATCCAGCAAGCCTCCCGATACTCTGCGGGTTTTTATTTTACCATCATCGCGTGATTTGTGAAACGAAAAGTACTGGAAGAGAGCTTTGATAAAACTTGCCTTCTTCGACGAATTGGGATGCAGCACAGGATGGTCGAGGTCAATTCGGATGAGAACGATTTCGTGTGAATATAGTTTTCTTTAGACAAATGCGTATGGGCCTCGTGTTCGCTAACCCCGATAGGAAAAGGAACTAAGGATGTCCAATCCGTTTTTCGAACACCCTATTCTTAACTCGCCTTACGAGTGCCCAAAACGACATTGGGAACTTGATGAACAGGGGCAGCCCACACAGAAGATCATCGACAACCGCCGTCGTGCAGAGTTCATCACGCCGATCCCAAAGCCCCGGAAACGAAAAGGCTCGGCAGCACAGGCGCAGATGATTTTTGATGAAGGCAAAGGGCTTTCCACTGAGAAACAACAGTACGACCCGACGTCGATTATCAATCAGCTCCGCCAACAAGTGGATCAATGGCGGAGTTTGCCGAACCCCAACGATTGGCACGTCACACCTGAAACGGCACGTCTGCTGCAGCATTGGCGACATCACCAGTTCAGCGGTATCCGCCCATTTTTCTGCCAAGTGGAGGCGATGGAGACTGCCATTTGGCTAATTGAAGTGGCGCCACAAGTAGGGAAGTCCGGGAAGGCTTTCATTGAACACCTGGCAAATGCCAATAAGGACGCTAACCCGGAACTCATGCGACTGGCATTGAAGCTTGCCACCGGCGCTGGCAAGACGACTGTAATGGCTATGCTGATCGCGTGGCAAACTATCAATGCAGTGCGTCGGCCTCAGAGTCAAAAATTCACCCGAGGTTTTCTTGTTGTTACTCCAGGCTTGACGATCAAGGATCGCCTTCGAGTTCTGCAGCCAAATGATCCAGACAGCTACTACGCCAGCCGCGAACTCGTGCCACCTGACATGCTTGATGATGTGAACCGCGCCAAGATCGTCATTACCAACTACCATGCGTTCATGCTTCGAGAGCGGATTGATCTCTCTAAGGGCGGGCGTTCGTTGCTACAAGGTCGAGGCGAAGAATTGAACACTCTCGAAACAGAAGGCCAGATGATGCAGCGTGTGATGCCCGATCTGATGGGGATGAAGAACATCTTGGTATTGAACGACGAGGCCCATCATTGTTACCGAGAGAAGCCGGTCGCAGAAGACGATGAGGATTTGAAAGGAGACGAAAAGAAAGAGGCGGAGAAAAACACCGAGGCCGCACGAGTCTGGATTTCGGGCCTTGAGGCTGTAAACCGAAAACTTGGCGTCGCACGAGTCATGGACCTGTCTGCCACGCCTTTCTTCCTGAGCGGCTCGGGGTATGCTGAGGGTACTCTTTTCCCTTGGTCGATGAGCGATTTCTCGCTCATGGACGCGATCGAGTGCGGCATTGTCAAACTGCCGCGCGTCCCTGTGGCGGACAATATCCCCGGTGAAGAGATGCCAATGTTTCGGAACTTGTGGGAACACATTCGCGGGAAGATGCCCAAGAAGGGGCGCGGCAAGTCCGACACACTCGATCCACTCAGTTTACCTCCGCAACTCCAATCAGCACTTGAAGCACTGTACGGTCACTACGAGAAAACCTACAATCTTTGGGAGAAGGCGGGCATCCGCGTCCCGCCTTGCTTTATCGTGATCTGCCAAAATACCTCCATCTCCAAACTTGTGTATGACTTCATCTCTGGCTTTCTGCGCGATAATGATGATGGGTCAAAAACTCCAATAGCCGGCCGACTCGCCCTGTTCCGAAACTTTGATGAACATGGCAACCCATTCCCGAGGCCAAACACCCTGCTCATTGACAGCGAACAACTTGAATCCGGCGAAGGGCTGGACGACAATTTCCGCGGTATGGCTGCGTACGAGATTGATCGCTTCCGACGCGAGATAATGGAGCGTGGCGGAAAGCTTGCCAATGAAATTCAAAATGGGAAGGAACTCGATGACGTCACACTCCTGAGAGAGGTGATGAATACCGTAGGCAAATACGGCCAACTGGGGGGATCGACTCGCTGTGTGGTCTCGGTCTCCATGCTCACCGAAGGCTGGGATGCGAATACGGTTACACACGTGCTTGGCGTCCGTGCCTTCGGTACACAGCTCCTCTGCGAACAGGTCATTGGGCGAGCCCTGCGGCGCCAGTCCTATGATCTCAATGAAGATGGACTGTTCAATGTGGAATACGCGGATGTCTTGGGGATTCCGTTCGACTTCACAGCGAAGCCTGTCGTAGCCCCTCCGCAGCCGCCGCGTGAGACAATCCATGTCAGGGCCGTGAGACCCGAACGCGATGTACTCGAAATTCGTTTCCCGCGAGTTGTTGGCTATCGCGTCGAGCTGCCGACGGAACGGCTGACAGCCGAGTTCAACGAGGACTCTGTGTTGGTTCTTACCCCGGACCTGGTCGGGGCAACGGAGACTCAAAACTCGGGGATCATTGGAGAACGAGTGGATCTCAATCTCGTTCATACCGGCGACGTCCGACCATCGCAAGTCCTATATGAGCTCGTGTCTCACCTTGTCCTCACAAAATGGCGCGATCCAGGCGAAGATCCGAAGCTTCATCTCTTTGGGCAACTCAAGCGGATCGCTCGACAGTGGCTGGAGGGGTACCTTGTGTGCAAAGGTGGAACCTATCCAGCCCAATTGAAATACAAGATGTTGGCAGACATGGCTTGCGAACGTATCACGGCAGGCATAACGCGCGCTTTCGTGGGTCAACGGCCGATCATGGCGGTGCTCGATCCATACAATCCGATTGGTTCCACTTCGCACCTGAGTTTCAACACGTCGAAAAAAGACCGCTGGGAGACAGACTCGCGTCGCTGTCACATCAATTGGGTTATCCTTGACAGCGATTGGGAAGGGGAGTTCTGTCGTGTCGTCGAGGCGCACCCAAACGTACGATCGTATGTCAAAAACCACAATCTGGGTCTTGAGGTGCCATACCGCTACGGCTCAGAGATGCGAAAGTATTTTCCCGACTTCATTGTCCTGGTTGATGACGGGCACGGCGAGGACGATCTGCTGCACTTGATCGTCGAAATAAAAGGTTATCGGCGCGAGGATGCAAAGGAGAAGAAATCCACGATGGAGGCCTACTGGGTGCCTGGCGTCAATCACACTGTCCAATACGGACGCTGGGCATTTGCCGAATTTAGGGAGGTTTATGAGATTGAGGCCGACTTCAAAGGCAAAGTTGATAGCGAATTCCACAAGATGATTAACATGTATTCCCCAACAAAGGAAAGCTGATGTCAAAGGCCACGTTCACCACCAACCCAGTTTCTCTGGAATTGCTGCTTCGTCAATGCGGTGACGGCAAAATTCAATTGCCGGACTTTCAGCGCAGTTGGGTATGGGCAGAAGATAGAATTTTGAGTCTGATTGCCTCTATCTCCAGTGCTTTTCCTATCGGCGCATTGATGACGCTGGAATCCAATCATGGCTCCACGATCTTTGCTCGACGACCTGTTCAGGGCTCCCCAATTACGGCTAAGGAGATGACGCCAGAAGAACTGCTGCTGGATGGCCAGCAGCGGATGACATCGCTTTACCAAGCGTGCCTGAGACGGGACGTGGTTGAAACGATCACGCCCAAGAACAAACTGGTGAAGCGCTGGTTCTACATCGACATTCAGAAGGCATTGCAGCCGGATGGCGACCGTGATGAAGCCATCTTCTCCGTCCCCACAGACCGCCGAATCAAGACAAACTTCGACAAAGACATCCTTCTCGACCTATCCGAGCCTCAGCACGAGTTTGAGAAACTGATGTTCCCTTTGAATCGGGTATTCGACTGGGACGAATGGCAGGAGGGTTTTGGGGATTACTGGATCGCCAAGGGTGAGACCGCCAAGCGCGATGTCTTCAAAAATTTCAAGAATGAGGTATTAGCAAATTTCAAATCTTACCAAGTGCCGGTCATCAGGCTCGCTCACGACACTTCTCATGCAGCGGTCTGCCTCGTGTTTGAAAAGGTGAACACCGGCGGCAAGCCGCTCGACGCCTTTGAGCTGCTGACCGCCATGTATGCCGCGCGCGGCCACAAACTCCGGGATGACTGGTTTGGCGTTGATAGCGAAAAGGGATTGCAGGCTCGCCTCATCGAGTTTGGTCGCGCGGCAGATCAGACGGTCGGCGTACTTTCAAAAGTAGCGAGCACAGACGTTCTTCAGGCGATTGCGTTATGTCACACAAAGAAAGTCAGGGCCGATAAGGTTGCCAGTGGCGTGAAGGAAAACGACCTCCCCGCAGTGCGTGCCACACGTCAGTCATTGTTAGACTTGCCGCTCGAGGCCTACCTCGAATTCCGTGACGGCGTGGAGAGTGGCTTTAAGCGGGCCGCAAAATTTCTCCGGCAGCAGAACATCCACCGGGTCATCGATCTTCCATATCAGACCCAGTTGGTGCCACTCGCCGCGATCTTTGCCGAAATTGGCGACAAGGCCGACCATGCCGGGCACATGGCCAAGATCGCCCGGTGGTTCTGGTGCGGAATCTTTGGCGAACTGTACGGCGGTGGCTTCGAAAGCCGATTCGCAAAGGATGTCGTCGAAGTTCCAGCGTGGCTCGATGGCGGTTCTGAGCCAGCAACAATCAGTGAAGGCATCTTTCGGGCGAATCGCCTGCTGACGATGCGCACCCGCCAATCTGCCGCTTACAAAGGCATACATGCACTGCTCATGCGGGAAGGGGCAAAAGACTTCCGCAGCGGCCAGTGCTACGACCTGACATTGTTCTTTGATGAAGGCGTGGATATCCATCACATCTTCCCGCAAGCTTGGTGCGAGACGCAGAAGATCGATGTGAAGATCTACGACACCGTCATCAACAAAACACCGCTCAGCTACCGCACTAACCGAATCATCGGGGGCATCGCCCCATCCAAGTATTTGGCGAAGCTGGAGCTCGGGAAAAAGAATGCAGATGGCCAGATAGAGAATCCTCCAATCGTCCAGGCTGTGCTCGACACCTATCTCACCTCGCATTGCATTTCGGCAACACACCTTCGCGCCGATGACTTTGAGTCGTTCATGAAAGAGAGGCGCAAGGCCCTGCTGACAATCATCGGCAACGCCACTGGTCATCCGGTCAACGATGTTGCGGATGCACCCGAAGAAGGCGAAGAGCTCAGCGAAGACGTTGCCCGCGACAGCGGCATCTCAACCACAGGGACATAATTCCATGGCCAAAAAACCAGCTACCAACAAGACCGTCGAAGCGCTCAAGCACGAGGCCGATAAGCGGAAGAACATCCCGACCGCTGAATATCAGTCGGTGATACAAAAGGACGAACAGAACCCGGTGCGCGTGGCCTACGAGCGGCGCAACCGCGATCTCGACCCGCAACTTGTCTGGCGCGGGAAGGATGAAAAGGACTGGAGCGACCTCTTCGTTCACGCCCCGCCACTCTACATCCAGGAAAAAGTTCATCCCAAGGTCCTAATTGACGATCTGTTGCGTGAGACGCGAGAGCGCCAAAATGAGGCCGGAGAGATTACACCAGATCTGTTCGCGGATTTCAATGGTATCCCCAAGGGTGTGGACAAGACCGAGTTCTACCAGCACGACCAGAACTGGTCGAACCGCATGATTCTCGGCGACTCATTGCAGGTGATGGCCAGCCTGGCCGAGCGTGAGGGCCTGCGCGGCAAGGTGCAGTGCATCTACTTGGACCCGCCCTACGGCATTAAATTCAACAGCAACTTCCAGTGGTCTACCACCAGCCGCGACGTGAAGGACGGTAATACGGATCACATCACCCGCGAGCCGGAGCAGGTAAAAGCTTTTCGAGACACCTGGCGCGATGGGATCCACAGCTACCTCACCTACCTTCGTGACCGCCTCACCGTCGCCCGCGACCTGCTCACGGAGTCCGGCTCGATCTTCGTGCAGATCGGCGATGAAAATGTCCACCGCGTCCGGGCGGTAATGGATGAAGTGTTTGGGGATGACGGATTTGTGTCACAAATACCCATCAGAACAAAGCTGCCGCTTGGTTCGACCTTCATTCCAAACATCAGCGACCATATTCTTTGGTACGCGAAAGACACCAAGCAAGTGAAATTCAGAAGATTGTGGAAGGAACGAGCATTTACCGAAAACCCGGAAATGTCGTTCATCCAATCTCCGGATGGTAACCGTCGGAAGATCGAAAAAGGTGAGAAGGATGATTCTACGAATATTCCGGTCGGGTCGCGCGTCTTCCAAAGAATGGTCCTGTCGTCCGCTGGTTTGACACCGAGTTGCGTGTTCCCATTCGAGTTTCAGGGACGAACCTTAAATCCAATCAAATTTAGGAGTTGGAAGACCAACCTAATTGGTATGAGGCAACTGGTGAAGGCTAACCGCCTAATGGTGTTGGGTGAAAGCCTGTACTACACGTTCTTTCACGATGATTTTCCAGTTGTCGAGCTTACAAACGTATGGGATGACACAACGGGTGGCTATTCTGAGCCTAAAGCCTACATTGTTCAGACGAATCCCAAGATCATCACACGTTGTATCCTGATGTCAACCGATCCTGGCGACTTAGTGCTCGACCCCACTTGCGGTTCCGGCACGACCACCTTCGTCGCCGAGCAATGGGGCCGACGCTGGATCACCATTGATACCTCGCGAGTGGCTCTCGCGTTGGCGCGTGCCCGCATTATGGGAGCGCGTTATCTGTTTTACATGTTGGCCGATTCCCGGGACGGGCAGATGAAGGAAGCCGAAGTCACCCGCACCGCGCCGAGTTCGCAGCCGGTGCATGGGAACATTCGCCACGGCTTCGTCTATGAGCGCGTGTCACACATCACGCTCAGATCCATCGCCAACAACACGGAGATTGATGTTATCTGGGACAGGTGGCAAGCGAAGTTGGAGCCGCTACAAGAGAGGTTGAACGCCACGCTGAAGAAGCAATGGCAGGAGTGGGAGATTCCGCGCGAGGCCGATGACAAGTGGCCGGACGGGGCAAAGAAGCTGCACGTCGAATGGTGGCAAGCCCGCATCTTGCGGCAGCAAGAAATCGACAAGTCCATTGCCGCCAAGGCGGAGTATGAGTATCTTTACGACAAACCCTATGACGACAAGAAGAAGGCCCGCGTAGCTGGGCCGTTCACAGTCGAGAGCCTTTCGCCGCACCGCGTGCTGGGAGTGGATGAGAACGATGAGTTGATTGATCGAATGGCGGAGCCTGGCGTGGTCTACGGAGAGCAGCAGACCTTTCCGCAGATGATCCTGGAGAACCTCAAGACCGCCGGCGTCCAACAAGCGCACAAGGAAGACAAGATCACCTTCACCGCGCTCACCCCCTGGCCCGGCGACCTCGTCTGCGCCGAAGGCCGTTATCTCGAAGGCGCTGTGGAGAAGCGCGCCGCCATCTTCATCGGTCCCGAGTTCGGCACCGTGCAGCGGGCCGACCTGGTGGAAGCCGCCAAGGAAGCGGGTGATGCTGACTTCGACGTGCTGATCGCCTGTGCCTTCAACTACGAGGCCCATGCCACGGAGTTCAACAAATTGGGCCGTATCCCCGTGCTCAAAGCGCGGATGAACGCCGATCTGCATATGTCAGAAGACCTCAAAAACACCGGTAAAGGAAATCTCTTTGTTATCTTCGGGGAACCAGACATTGTCATTCTGCCTGCCGAAGTTGGTAAGGTTCGGGTAAAGGTGAATGGGGTGGATGTGTTTCATCCTCAAACCGGTGAGGTTCGGAGCAACGGTGCCGATGGCATCGCCTGTTGGTTTATCGACACCGACTACAATGAGGAAAGCTTTTTCGTCCGCCACGCTTATTTTCTGGGCGCGAACGATCCCTATAGCGCGCTAAAGACGAGCCTGAAAGCTGAGATCAACGCAGAAGCCTGGGCCACACTCAACAGCGACACGTCGCGAGCATTCCCCAAACCGAAGTCCGGGCGGATAGCGGTCAAAGTCATCAACCATCTTGGGGATGAGGTGATGAAGGTGTTCAAGGTGTAACTCCATGAATGAATTAGGAGTCGCAATCGAACGCATAATTCCATGGTTTCCGCACGAAACGGAGACGCCGTATGTACTTGTTAGAGTAAGTGAAGCGCATGCTAACTCATGGGCGGAATTAGTTCGTGACGCATTTCGGCGTTGCTACTTGAAGGATCAGTTTCTTGAGACTCGTTCCCATGAACTCGAAAAGCAGGCTCGTGGAAATCTTAATGAAATCCAAGAACAGATAATCCGCTCGAAATTGCCGAATCCAGGATCAGTAATGTCCGGCGATTTTGGCGAGATACTCGTTTATTTTTTCCAGGCGAAAGAAGCTTACCCTAACATCGCGTTTGGACCTAAAAAGTGGAGGCTAAAGCAAGATAGAACGAAGTCATCCCCTTACTCTGATGTTGTTCAATTTGTTTTGCCAACGTGGCCTACTCCGAGCCGAGAGGATGTAATTCACTGCGCTGAAGTTAAGGCAAAAGCCACTAATGGAGATTCTACTCCGATACAAAGTGCAATTCGAGATTGTGGAAAAGATCGAACCAGTCGTCTTGCCAAAACGTTGGTGTGGTTGAGAGACCGTGCAATTGGAGAGGAATTAGGAAGTGTACGAATTCCTCACTTGAATCGGTTCATCAACGCAACCGAATTTCCTCCCGCTACTAAACGGTTTCGAGCCGTTGCGGTTATTTGTTCAAGTATAGCAGAAGCTGAGCTTAAGGCCGCGCCAGCTATTGAATCTGCTGATTTTTCTATGGTCATTATCACCGTTCCAAATTTGAAGACGGTTTATACGTCTGTCTTTGAGGCTGTGCAGCAGTCCAACCTTCTCGCAGAGGCTACAGAGTGAGACAATCGCTTTTGAGCTGGGTTAGTGATTCAGACGCACTTCGGTATTTGGAACAGTTTGGTGTCACTGAAATACCTCTAAGACTTAGTCCACAGCGAGCACGAAAAGATGATCTGTATATGGACTTAGTCGGAGAACTCTTCCAGATGATGCGGGATGGTGGTGAGCCAGCGCAATGGGCACAGCTCGGTAACGCACTGGGACAATATTCAGCAGGCGACCGGGAAACAGAGCTGAGGTCAATCGGCATCGCGTTAGAAGATGCTGCTTTGTTTTCATCGACAGCATTCTACCTTGGTGGTTTCCCTGCATCTGCATACCTGACTATGCGAAGTCGCCCTATCACTTCAAATAATGAAGCTTTGCAAGCCTGCTTTGACCTTCTTGCAAGACCAAACAAAATCACATCTGTAGTCGTTCGTGATATTATTAGCGCGCTCGAACGTGGAGACTTAGATTTCATCACTTCATTGAAAGCAAGGACTTCTGAGAGAGTAAGTAAGGCTCTTGAAATTGGACCGGATGCATGGATCCCAACTCGCTTGCTGGAAAATCTCATTATTCATTTCCATTCAACGAATCTTCGTTCAGTACTCCCTGATGGCATTTCTGAGTTTTGGACACCTTTGGTTTCATCATTCCTGAACCGGACACCTAAGATATGGGAATTCTTTCCTTCGCAGATCAAGGCCATTCAGAGCGGTTTGTTGCAGCGTCAAGATACTTTTTCGCTTCAGATGCCCACCGGGGCGGGGAAAACTGCGCTGTGCGAGACTCTTCTCTACTGGCATCTAAAGCGCAATCGAGATGATGCGGCAGTCCTGTTGGTTCCATATCGCTCCCTTGCATCCGAGCTACGCAATACCTTGGTGAGGAAACTAAATGAAGTGGGCCTTTCCGCCCGGTGTGCCTACGGCGGAACGGTTCCTTTTGGTAACGAGGTTCGTGCATTTGACCATACTCGAGCTTTAATAGCAACACCAGAGACCCTATCTGGGATCCTCAGCGCGAACCCTGCTTTTTATCGCCGCATCTCACTCGTTATCTGCGATGAAGGACATTTGCTTGATGCACCCACGCGCGGAATTGGATTGGAATTGCTTCTTGCCCGAATGAAAGCTCGAGACATCGGGTCACCTCGATTCGTTTTTGTATCTGCGATTGTTCCAAATATTGAAGAAATCAACCTTTGGCTTGGTGGAACCCAAGATTCTGTAGTGAGGAGTGACTATCGTCCAGTGATAGCAGAATTCTCAGTCCTCCGGCCTTCGGGTCGAGGTGCTTCTGCTTCGCTCGATCTGGTAATGCATCCGCATGAGGCACCGCCTATTCGCTATGCCATAGAACGTTTCATGCGACGAGATGATTTTCAATGGATAAATCCAAACACTGGCCGGGTCAATACTTATCCATTTGCCTCTGTCAAAACGCGTGCAATTGCAGCTGCGAGAAAAACTCTTCCGATGGGCACCGTGGTTGTGTTTACCGCCAACAAACGTGGTGACCAGGGAGCGATTGGGTTGGCTGAGGAATTATTGGAACAAACCAGTCTACCACTCCACCTTTCAAATCCCGTGGACCTTGCGAACTCCGGCGAGGTTGAAGTCACTGCAGAGTACTTGGAGCTTGACTATGGCGCTGAATGGATTGGCACACGAACACTTAGAGCTGGTGCAATTGTCCACCATGGAGACATTCCTCAGGAAACTCGAGAAGTTCTTGAATCAGCCATCCGACGACACGTCGTTCAATTCGGAATATGTACAAACACTCTCGCAGAAGGGGTGAACCTACCCATTCGAACACTTGTGCTGTATTCAGTAAGACGCCGTGGAGAAGGAGGCTATCCGGAAAACCTGTTGACTCGTGACATCAAAAATCTTGTCGGTCGTGCTGGTCGTGCCGCTGAAACTACTAAAGGTCTCGTGATCTGTGCGAATGATGAACAGTGGCCACTTGTTGAAGCTGTCGCTCGTCAAGCCGCTGGAGAGCCTGTAGTTGGTGCTTTGCGAAAACTCATTCAGGATGTTCGTGGCCAACTCGCAGCGCGAAACTTGGAGCTAACAAATGAGTTGCTTGAGGATAGCTCGGTCGTTCATTGTCTGATTGATGGAATAGATTCTACACTCATTGACCTTGCGGCTACCGAGATTGGAGAAGATGAGCTTATCCGCCTTGCTACTCAGATTGCAGATCAAACATTCGCTGCTCAAGGGACTGATGATGCATCGAAGCAACTATTACGAGATGTGTTCGGCCTGCGCGCTCGAAGAGTCATTGGTATACGCTCTGCTGAGCGGCTAAATTGGGTGAGGGAGACGGGAACGCGAATGCGCATGATTGACCTTGTGGAATCTGGCCTTCTTCCATTGCGCCCGCGGTGGGATGATTTGACCGATCCAGTGGATCTTGATCTTGTGAACGTCATTCTTCAATGGTCATGGACGCAATCCGACTTGAAGGAGTCGGTTCGGGAAGCATATCGGCTGGATAAGAAAATCGAGATCGATACGGTTCGTGATATCTTTTTTGAGGTGGTCCGGCGCTGGCTTCTTGGTAGCAACTTCGTAGAAATGGCTGTTGGAGCGAACCTATCAATTGATGAGCTGCTTGGCCTTCATTCCAAGGCCATAACGTATGTCCTTCAGACTATCGTTGAGCAGGGTCTGGCCTTACTTGAGAAATTTCTTTTATCACAAGGACAGGTGCTTTCTACTGCAGTGGTGCAACTGCCTGAGCACCTTCGATTCGGGGTCCCTACTCCAACCGGGCTTATTCTTGCAAGTGGCGGTCTCCGCCATCGTCGAGCATTTGTGATGCTCGGTGGTACGGATGAATTGCCGGGCATTGGCCTTGACAATCCAGACAGCGTGTTCCGGGCAGCCCAAGCCTTGCTTGAACGAGATCCGGACGAGTGGAGGACGCGGCTTGGCAGGTTGGTGTTTGAAAGAACAATCGAGGATATTTCCAATTTCAGTTACCTTAACTCTCAGTAAAGAGGCTCGTTGCATGAGTATTCATGACTCAATATGGATTGGTGCCGATCCGGGAGGCAAAGAAAACTTCGGGTTGGCAATTCTCGGTTCCGATGGATCAACGCTCACATGGTGCGTTAACCATACCGACGATGCCATCAATATAATCTCAAAGAATGTGAGGTCATCTCCAACGGGAGTCGGGGTTGATGCACCTTTGTGGTGGTCATCCGGGCAGTCCAGCGATCGCGTCGCTGATCAATGGATTAGAAAAAAATACGGTTTATCTGGTGGCAACGTTCAGACTGCCAACTCGCTTCGGGGTGCGGCACTTGTGCAGGGAGCAATGTTTGTTCACCGGGTTCGAGAAAAGTACCCCGCTGTTCAAGTGACCGAGAGTCACCCCAAAGCAGTGTTGGTAGCACTCGGTGTTGGAAATTGGAATGCATTTTGCGCTCGGTTCTCAATTTCGACTAAGATTACTGAGACTCAAGAGCACGAGAGAGATGCGATCGTCGCAGCGGTAGCAGCTCGCGAAGGATTTGAAGATCGCTGGACAAACGATCTGAGTTTGACTCGTCATAAAAGCGAGCTTGATCCTGCCAGCTATTGGCTTGCGCCAATTCACTATTTTTGGCCCGACTAATCTATGGAATTTCGAATCGCAGACACATTTACCGACAGCCTTGCACGACTAACCGGTGATGAGCAAAAGGCCGTCAAGACGGCAGCCTTCGACTTGCAGCTCAATCCGGCCAGCCCTGGAATCAGCTTCCACAAACTCGATAAAGCGAAGGACAAGAACTTTTGGTCGGTGCGCGCGGGCCGCGATATCCGACTGATTGTCCACAAGAGTGAATCAAGTCTTTTGCTTTGCTACGTAGCCCATCATGACAAAGCCTACCAATGGGCAGAGCGGCGGAGGTTGGAAACGCACCCCAAGACCGGAGCAGCGCAACTGGTGGAGGTGCGACAGTCAATTCAAGAGATCTGCATTCCGAAGTATATCGAGATTGAACAACCCTTACCACCGAAGCCACTACTCTTTGCAGGCTTCACCGATGATGAACTACTGAGCTATGGTGTCCCACTTGAATGGTTGTCTGACACGCGCAAAGCGGACGAAGACACGGTCCTGGAGCTGGCTGACCATCTACCGAGTGAGGCTGCTGAAGCTCTACTGGAACTTGCCACTGGAGGGAAACCGAAAGTCGCCCAGCCAATGCCCACCGGAACTAATCCCTTTGCACACCCTGATGCACAACGTCGCTTCCGCGTAATGAACGATGTTGAAGAGCTGCAGCGCGCTCTCGAATATCCCTGGGACAAGTGGACTGTCTTTCTCCATCCGGCACAGCGGCAGTGGGTCGAAGGGAGCTACAGTGGGCCCGCCCGAGTCTCTGGTTCGGCAGGTACGGGAAAGACCATCGTCGCTCTTCACCGTGCTGTGTTTCTGGCCCGTGCCAACCCCGACGCCCGAGTGCTCCTGACCACATTCTCTGACACTTTGGCGAATTCGTTGCGCACAAAACTGAGACGGCTCGTTAGCAACGAACCCCGACTCGCCGAACGATTGGAAGTTCACGCCATGAATGCGATTGGCCGGCGCCTATATGAGCTGAATATTGGCAGGCCGAACCTTGCTTCAAGAGAAGTTATGAATGAGCTTCTCGAAGAGGCCGCCAGCAAGATCGAGGGCAACAAGTTTAGCTTACAGTTTCTGCTCTCAGAGTGGGGACAGGTTGTGGATGCATGGCAGTTGGAAACCTGGGAGGCGTATCGGGATGTGATGAGATTGGGTCGGAAAACCCGCCTCCCAGAGAAGCCGCGGCGAGTGCTGTGGTCGATCTTTCAACGAGTTCGATCCAATTTGAAGACTCGTGATCTGATCACCGCTGCTGATATGTTCAGTCGGCTGGCCTCCCGTCTTGCCGATAACAAACATCAGCCTTTCGATTTTATAGTGGTGGATGAGTCGCAGGATATGAGCGTATCGAAGCTACGGTTTGTCGCTGCGTTGGGTGGTGGGCGAGCAAACGGACTATTCTTTGCTGGCGACTTGGGACAACGGATCTTTCAGCAGGCGTTTTCGTGGAAGTCACTCGGCGTCGACATCCGCGGACGTGCGAGGACACTTCATATCAATTATCGAACCTCTCACCAGATTAGAATGCAGTGCGATCGTTTGCTGGGACCTGTTGTGTCTGATGTCGATGGCAATACAGAAGAACGGCGTGGGACAGTTTCGGTGTTCAATGGTCCACAACCTAACATCCTTATCTTGGATACACAGGAAGACGAAATCAAATCCGTCGGTGAATGGCTTTCAGGACTCACGAAAGAAGATATCAAAGCCCATGAGATAGGTGTTTTCGTGCGGTCAAGCGTTGAGCTGGACAGAGCCCGGAAAGCAGCGGAGCAAGCTGGCCTTCCGTTCAACGTGCTCGATGAGCATGTTGAGACGAAAAGCGGCCTCATATCGGTAAGCACCATGCACCTGGCCAAAGGTCTGGAGTTCCGTGCAGTCGTTGTGATGGCTTGTGATGATGAGGTGATTCCTTTGCAGGAACGGATCGAAACGGTCTCAGACGATTCGGATCTCGAAGAAGTCTATAACACCGAACGCCATCTGCTGTATGTCGCATGCACGCGTGCAAGGGATTTTCTACTGGTTACAAGCACCAAGCCAGCTTCTGAGTTTCTTGACGATCTTGGGACTTGAGATTAACCATTGAAATCCCGGATGAAATAGCGGGAACTGTGTTCATGAATCATGACGCGGAGAGATGTTGTTTGATCGTCTTTCGGTACGCGGCAGGAGCTAACACATGACTGCCCGTATTGAAACTCTCTAATCTGGATAAAATGGCCAAGAAAATGATGGAAGGAATATTCGGCAAGTTTTGTGGTAAGACGATAAAGTCAGAAGATAGACTTGTCTGGCAGCTTGACTTGAACGAGTTCCACGCACGTAGGAAGGCATTCACCGAGTTTCGGTTGTTCGATCTCGGCAATTGACAACATATGAGCGACACGACATGAAGTACGATTGTTACATCGGCATTGATTACGGCACGTCAACGTGCAAGCTTGCTTACGTTATTCCTCCGTATGCGAATCGTAAGGCTTCCGTAGAGAGTTTTGCTTTCCCTGTGAAGGGCGTAAATACTTCTCAGCGCTTTCCCTCTTGTGTTGTCTTCGAGAAGAAACGGGGAAGGCAGCGGACGGAAATTGGTTTTCGTGCCATGAAACTGATTGAAGACGAAAGCACGTTCAAACAAGATCAACTGCAACTCGTGTTCTCCCCGAAAATGGATCTCGGCAAAGGCATCGTGTATCCATTTGCCCCTTTTGAGCATTCAGAGCCTCCTGATCTTTGTGCTTTGGCTCTAAAAGAGATGCTTGATGAGTTTGAGCGCACGATGGGTTTTAGAAAGAAAGACTGCAAAGTCCTCGTTAGCGTACCATCGTCTTTTGGGTTTGACCAGCGTCAAGAACTGCTTGGTGCAATATCGGCTGCCGGAGTTGATTCAGACGGTCAATCTCTGATAGACGAGCCGAATGCTGCGTTCCTTGGCCTTCTGGATCATTCTCAATTTAACACAGTCCTCAGGCGATCGGAAGGAGGACGCATCATGCTGATCGACTTCGGGGCCGGAACTTGTGATATTTCCATACTCGATGTTGAAGAGGATCGAACGAACGAACCATACGGGATGAATGTAACAAACCTTGCCATCAGTGATTACGCAGAACTTGGCGGCAATGACATCGACAGGGCAATTGCGCGGTATGCGGCCGCAAAGGTTTTAGAGAATCAATCAGCTGAGTTGTCCAAGCCCGAGATTGATCGTGAAGAAGCCGAAGAGAGCATCGCAGTGAAGCTTGCTGTACGGACCAGGACTACCAAAGAAGATATTATCACAAGTCTATCCCGTCGAAAAATTCGGGCCGCCAAGCCGAGTAAATTCAGGATTGATATTCCAAAGATGGCATTTCCATGGTTCTCACTCAAGGCCCAGAATATTTCGTATGGTGAGCAAGAGCTCGTTAATGTCATCGATCGGCTGCTGGGGAAATGGGGCGAAGGCCCAAGAAGGACGCTGGCCGATTTGATCGAGAATGTTCTTCAGAAAGCGGGCCTGAAGGATAGAAACGTTAACGCGATTGTCCTTGCAGGGGGTTCTTCAAAGATTTTTGGTGTAGAAGATTACAAACGCTTCCTTCTTGGCCTCTTTCCACATTTAACAGATCAACACATTGTTACTACTCATGACGCTGACCTGCTGATCTCCAGAGGAGCGGCGTTGGAGGCGTACAATAGTTACCATCTCGGGAAGCCGTTGATTCGCCCGATCTGTCCGAGCCATGTGGGTGTGCTGACTGCGGAAAAGAAGAATGAGGTTCTCATACCTTCCGGGACCGCCCTGCCGTATCCCAATCAGGAGGATAAGCGGCATGAACGAGTCCTCTATGTGCCGAGTCCGAAGCCTGATGCCATCCGCATTCCAATGTCGGTCAGTCGATTTGGTGAATGGATCCCAGTGGAATCATGGGTGGTTGACCTACCTGAGGATTTTGAGGCAAATGAACCTCTTGTCTTTTCTGCTAAGATGGATCTGGAAAAGGTTCTGCAGATAGAATTCAGAAGCGCAACGAGGCCTGGATTGGTGTTCAAGAAGCAGACTGAAAAGTGGCTTCATGGCAAGGAGCCGACACTGCGTGAAGCCAGAATCATCAAGATGCGGACAGAATTGAAAGCAAGAGCGAAAATGAGGATAGATGTTTACTTCGACCAAATATTCAGTCTTGTTAATGAAGAATACAAAGCTGGCTACTACGATTTGGTAAAGGATCGGTGCCATTATCTCCTGACAAGACCTGATCTTAACGACACACGAAAGGCAAAATTGTGGAACTTGATCGGCCTGGCAAGGGACCAATTGGGTGGCTCACGGGGGTTGAGTGCATATAAAGAGGCGGCCCGGCTTGATCCAGACGGCTCGTGGGTCTATCACTACAATGTCGGGGTAACACATCTGTGGTGCACTCATCGGTTTGATGAAGCGGAGAAAGCACTCCAAGCTGCTGCGCGTCTTGGACCCCACGACATGAAGGCCCACCACCATTATGGTGAAGCATTGTCCAAGAACGGCAAGAGTGTTGAAAGTCGGGCATGCTTCAGTCGCGCATTTGACCTCGCCAAATCTGCGTATGAGGCTAAACCTACTGACCCTGAGGCAAGAATGTATTTTAGGTACGCATGCGATATGTTGGGATTGGAGTATCCAGAGAGTCTCAGAGGTACATTACTTGACCCTGAACCACAGGATTGCGACAACGTCAGACCCAGTTTACGTGATCAGGGCGATATCGTGAGATCCGAAAGGAATGAGGAATGAAAGGCAAATCAAGAGCAAAGAAACGTAAAAAGGTCGTCAAACGGCGGCACAGCAAGCCGTCAAAGGGTGCGCTTGCAAAGCAGAAACCAGTCCCTCGTCCACCATCCTTGGATGATTCCTTTTCCGCCCTTCTCCAATGGAGCCAACAAGTCCACGGACTTACAGCAAACGTCCGGAGAGCAGCAGAGGCGTTTCAGGGATCTCTGAAGTTGAAGGGTGCTCGTCTTTGCATTGCTGCAATGCAGAATAGGCGACCTATTCTTGAAGAATTGTATCTATGGAAGTGCGAATCGGCCGGTCATCTTGCCCAACAGGAACCGGAGAAGATGAAAGCTCAGTTGGAGGAAGGGGCAGTGCTCGTGGAGGCATTGTTCGATATCCTTGCGCAGGATTTCCAAATCAGAATCATGCATGAGCCGGGAGAAAAAATTACTACACCGAAACGAGGGGGTCGTGATTACAAGTTTCAGGAGAAGTTCAAGGACGGTATGGTCTATTCTCGTGTAGTATTCCCCGGATTGCGGCAAGAGAAAGCGGTGATCTCGCCGTGCGAGATTGCTCAAAGTGAGTGAGGTAGACATAAGCCTCGTGAACGGGATGAAGCCGATTCGTGCCACCGAATCGTCGTCGCCATCAACAAGTCGATCCGCCTCATGTCTGAGATCGAGAAGGAGATCGATACGCATGGCAGGTCGCCGATAAAATAAAGAGAAGGAAACTGAATGGGTCGTCCTGGTGAAGTAGCTAAACTACTAATGGAAGGATTGAGTCCCTCGGCGATCGCCAAGAAACTCGGAATCTCCACGGGCTCGGTAAGACTCTACCTAATGACCGCAGTTGGCGAGGGTCGTATCCGCCGTTCTGATATACTGTATGGAATCGATCGTGAGCTTAGTAAACGTATAGATCGTGTAATCCTTAACACAATGAAATCCGATTCTTCAAGTATTAGAATTGAGCTCTACAAGTCAGGGTTCGAGTGTGATCGTGCTGAAGTGGAAATGTATCTCATGTTTCGCGATAGGAAAGTCTTTTTGGGGGACCTCTATGAGTTCATTGTCTCAATCGAATCTACTCTGCATCGCAACCTAAAACAGCTTCTGAGTCAGATTTTCGGAGGGGGTGAACCGGGCTGGTGGCGAAAAGGGATACCAGAGAAAGTGAGGATCAGTTGCAGTGAATCTCGTGAAAGAGACCAAAGTTTCTTTGGAGATGCCTACAATTACACCACCTTCATCCAACTTTGGGACATCATCGATCATAATTGGCCTCTATTGAGTCCTCGGTTCCCTCCCACGCTTACGACCGACAAAAAGAGACTTCGAGAGAATCTTACAAAGCTTAACACAATTCGGAACAAAGTGATGCATCCAACTCGGCTTGATGCAATCACAGAAGAGGATTTTGAGTTTGCTCGGAACCTTTGTGCCGAGATCTGCCAGGAATGGCCGGACATGGCATGATGATCCAAGAGCAGGCGGGTGGCCTCAGGGTGAGTCTTGCCCAAATGCAAAACCCGAGTGGGTAATTGACGAAAGCAAAGTGGCCAAAGTCAACAATATCGCACAATATCTACTGAAAACACCAAGTAAAGATGACCCAATCCTTCGGTTGCTCAATGGGCCGAATTCGAGACAAGAATGCGACAAACAAAATGAATCGTCGCTAGATGAGCATCTGTCGAGTTCACCAGCGATAACGGAAAAGGTAATGAACGACTTCGTACTTTTTTGGGCCAATAGTTAATACGACTGATGTAGATGGACCCCAATCGAAGAGGCACGAGACTTCTGAAGTGTAGGATAAAATAATGAATTCAGTAGGAATTCGATAAACAGCATTTTTCTCAGAATTGAGGAATAATGCAACGCTGACTAAGAATTTCTTAGGTGAACAGGGCTCCACTGAGAAGAAAATTGGCCAAGATATGGAATATTCGACAATTTGTACTTGAACACGATCCTCGATGAGTTGGATAGGCCCAGTGCATCGTCAAAGGGCGCCTGACGATGAAGGAAGGAGATTTGCCTCACTCGTTGCGGTTTTGATCCCCGGAGCATAAAAAAGGAGTGTGGCACGAGGCGGTAAGAAATACAGGAGAGCGTTGGCCTGCAAAGACTATCCTGAAAATTCTTGGTCCCAAGTCCGCTGGATGAACAAAAGCACTCCAAGTTACGATACGCTATGCCAGGAAAGTGACGGATCACGATGTTTTCATAGTTGACATAGCGTTGTCAGGCCGAAAGAGTAAGAAATAATTCGAGCGTTCCTCCAACCAACCAAGGATGATCATATGACGGCGGAAAGTGCCGTGCTCATGGATATTGAAAGTGCAATCTTGGGCAAACCCATGTCCGAGAGTCGGCATTTGCCGATGCTTTTCACTAAAGTGAGCGGTGATTATGACAGTTCGACGATTAAGATCCTCGTCAAGAAGATACGGGAACTGACGTCTTGGACGGCGAAGCCGATGACAATTCCAAGGCCGGGGGAGATCGAAAAACAGGTTCTGGAATTTGCACGGGAGAAAGGACTCGCGGTCAATAAAATCTCGGATTTCATCCGCAAGAGGAGCGAAGATATCCGCAGGCAGTTAGGTCCCCAGAGTGGCCGAGAACTTGCGGCTCTAACGGAGCAAGATCCGATGGTGACCTGGAAAACTGAGCCAGCCGAGAGGTACTTGATGAGCCTGTTCGCATCAGGAGTAGTGTTCAATTTCATTGAAATCGAAAGTGCGGAGAAGCGGAAAACAATAAGTGTCAATCAAGCAGTGATTCAACAATTCATGCAGGTTGGTGACGTGGAATTCCTGCGGAGATGCAACCAGATGCAATTACATCGGCTCGTGTGCCAAAAAGAAACGATGCAAGCACAGGGGGAGGATAGCAGCACAGGTGTAAGCAAAGCAATTGATGAGCGACTGAAGGCTCTCGAAGAACTCGAAACCGCTCTTACACGGTGGTTCATCAATAATGGCTTCAAATTACTTTCAGGAGGTAAGAAAGGTGTTCGTGGGCGAGGCAACCGCAAGAAATGGAAAGGCACAAAATCGGAATTCGCCCTATTTGTTGGTCAACAATACGAAAAAAACAACGCCGCATATTCCAGTCTGAGGGCAGCATCGTATGAACTATTTTCGCAGCACGTTTTTGAGGATAAGAATTGGACAAAGGAGAAATGCTATGACCTTGTGAGAAGGATGTGAAACCGTCACGTGAATTTTCGTGAGCATTCACGTGAGACATCAAAGCTGAATAATAGGTACGATAAACCGCCACCATTGCGCGTAAGAGGCTCGACTGTGGACGGTTTTATTGTCGAAGGCCGTGTTGACCCGCTCGAATGGTGACGCAAACGAGTTTATGTCGACGCGGCTTTCCTTTATGTGAAAATCATGAAGGAACTCCAGAACAAGTGAATGTGAGGCATGAGGTCAAATGGTCATACCAGAAAGAACGAGCAAGAAATGAAACGAATATATCCATGATTGAATTTTGGGCCGCTGGCGCGCATTTCTCATATCTCTACACAGAGGATTTTAGGATTGCACAAGAGATGAAGAAGGAATTTGGGGAATGTTCAATCTATCTCAGAAACGCTTATCTGTTCGGGTGGCAGTTTCGGATTCCCGACAGAATCATTCCTTTAATGAAGCGGAGATTTGGGTTGGCAGAAGCAAACGTACCGGAGAATCTGGAGCAGAAAATAGGAGAAAAATGAATGTTGAATCTAAAGAACTTACAGGGATCTGAAAAATCAAATTTCGCCGCCGCAAAGCTGATTCTTGACGAGAGGGGAAATCTATGGGTATCCTCTAAAGTTGGAAAAGAGATGCAAATTAGGGATGGCGGTCTGATATGTTTCATTGTAAGCAATGTCAAAGCCCTCTGTAGCCTTGCCAAAGTCACAATATGGGCGTAGGCTGATGGACATTCGAACAATATTTACGCGGGATTTGATTGCTGATCGGGAACTCTTAGCGACGTTCGTGTTCTGCCTCGCCGAAGTGCAAGTGGCACCCGCCTCCAGGCTTTTTCACGGAGAGGTAGTTGACCTTAGACCGTATGAGGTTCTCATTGAATTTGATCGACTCGAACGTGAAATACAAATGGAGAAAGCCCAATTTGTTTCACACTTGGAACTCCTGCAGCGGATGCGACGGATGACCTTTAAGCAAGAGAAAGATTATTGTAAGGTAATTCTTGCGATCGAGTTGCCGATTGGATCCTCAAATCAAACACGAAGAACCGGTAATCAAGTGCAATCGATCAAGTTCGAACAATGGACAGAACTCGACTTGGAGCAAATCAGAATTCAAGGCTTTTCCAAAGACTACCTGGATATGGTCCGACAGATTCTCCATCGGTTTATGAAGGTTGTTGGCAACAAGGTGATTAATGAGATCACAGTTTACGACTACAGGGAGTATGTGCGTGCTCTGCAACAAGGAGGTGCGAGCAATAGCAGCGTAAACAACTATCGGAGAGCACTCGTCGCGAGCATGAACCGTGCTATTAGAGCCGGGTATCTTACAAAAAATCCGATTGAATCTGAAAAACCCCTGCCTGTGAATCGATCAAGACCCAAAATCGTGGAACGAGAAGATATGAAGATCTTGCGCGAGCATATTAATCTGGCTTGGTTACATAACGTTATTGACTTCGCGTTGCTCTCAACAAAAAGGCACGGAGAAATTCTACACCTCAAATGGGACGATATCGACTCGGAGGCAGGCAAAATTTGGATTCATTCTTCCGAAAAATATCGAGTGAAATTCAACAAGGAACAAGATCTTCCACTTTCTGAACCTCTCAAAGCATTACTCAAGCGAATCGAGGATGAACAGAGGACGAATGGTGTGGAGTCGGACTATGTGTTTGTGGATGAGAAGGGAAAACATCTGAGGGAGAAAAAAGTCCAAGAGGCTATGAAGGAAGCCCGGGAATCCGCAGGCTTGGAGCCTCATATTACGATCCACGGCCTCCGGCGAACGACCTCGACTAAACTGAGACAGAAGAATGTCTCTACGAACACGATCAAAGGTATTTTGAATCACGAAAACGAAAAAACTACGAATCGATACTTGGGTGTTCCGCGAGAAGACGAACTTGATGCGTTGAACAAATTATCCCTTTCCGATTTCCTACCGTAAGACTCTGTTGACACTTGGAGGTGATTTAGTTATATTTCACCTGTCAATGATCACCTAACACATCACCTAACACTTTATAAAAGGTCAAAGTCAAGAGAAAAATAATCCCTGACGTCGTTGGAGAGGCAACGACGGATATGTTCTTTGACGTATTCCACCACAAACTGCGCTAGCCGCCGAAGAGACATCCCTGATTGAGGGACACTTAATAACTCGGACTGGTCCCAAACACTTTACCGGGCTGTGGCTCTCAACACGTGATCTCTACAGCACGGCCCAGATGTTTCATCGGCAACGCTCCTGCATCCCAATCACGCAAGCGGAGATGCTCTTACAAGCTGTGCACTCCAGTTAGGCGCACGGGCTTGCAGGTGCGAGGCCAGTCACGAGTTTTGTGAATCTCGATACCTTTAAATGTTTTGAATGCTTCTTCTCTACTGAGGACGTAATATGTGATCTTGGAGAGTTCCTTGGCAACGACAGTGCGAGCGATCGCCGGGTTTGAGCGCTGCTCCAGTCGAGCAGCAAACTGTCTGACTTCGGGATAGAATCTCATCGCCTTGAGGGCTGCTTCGGTGAACGCATACTTCAGATATTGGTTACCATCCTTGGATCCGGAGCGGTGTCTGTGTTTTCCGCCGGAATCCCTTGCACCGGGAGCCAGGCGACAGTAGGATGCGTAATGTTTGTCATTGGCAAAGCGGGAGATCTCACCGGTTTCCATGGCAATGATGGCGCCGGTGATATCACCGATTCCGGGAATGGATACCAGGAGTTGTAGCGTCGATGTGGGACGGAGTTCTCCTTTGAAATACTGTTCCAGCTGCTTCTTGTGTTGAGCTACCTGAACACATTGCTGGTGATAGAGAAGAAGCGTGATCCGATACTCTTCTGGGATCGTACAAGTTGCGAGGAAATCTGCAAATTTAGGTTGTGAGGCGACACAGGGAAGCTTGGTGATGTTGAATTTGGCGAGCATACTCATCATGCGTACCATGAGATTGGTCCGGTTGTGTTCCATGACCATCC
>Ga0080064_1001111_pt1 | contig 59193 bp, 58 predicted proteins | sample Subgrocontami54m_FD_69260 | JGI IMG/M metagenome (GOLD analysis project Ga0080064, IMG submission 69260) | Subsurface groundwater microbial communities from S. Glens Falls, New York, USA - GMW46 contaminated, 5.4 m (SPADES assembly) (version 2) ... | reverse complement strand
CATCTGGGGGCCGTGGGAGCGGCACAAGATGCTCGGCGAGGACGCGCTTGCGGCGCTCGGCGACAGCGAGCCGTATCTGCGGGCGCGGCTGCTCTCGCAGCTCGACCGTGGCGATGAGGCGTTCGCCATCGCCGAAGCCAACGGCTATGAGGACGTGCTCGCGTGGCGCATCGCGCGGGCGTCCTGGCGCGCGATTGATGCTGGCAAGCTGGACGAGGCGCAGGCACTCTCCCGTCAGGCGTTCGAAGCGCACGACCGCCTCGGCGGCTTCGAGGCGGCGTCCGGCTCGCTCCGCAACATCGGCTTCTCGTTGATGGTGAGCGGCGATCTGGGCGCGGGCGAAGCGTTGGCGCGCCAGTCGTTCGAGTACGCTGGGCGCTTCAACCTTCGCTTCTACGAACAGCTCGCGCGGATGGACGTCGTCGGCGCCGCGTTCGCGCGCTGCGACTGGGGCGAGTGCAAGCGGCTGCTCGCGCCCACGGCGGGCGAACTGGACTTCCGCCTGGACTTGTTCCGCATGTGGATCGCGGAACTACGCGGCGATGCGGCCTCGTCGCGAGCATTGATCGTCGATCCGCAACGCGCAGGCGGCGGCCCCGACGCGCTCGCGCAGATCCACAGCGGCAATGCCGGCGTGCTGTATCGCATGGGGGAGCATGGCGCGGCACGCGCCGAACTGGCGGGGATGTTGCAGAACTGTCGCCCGGAGAGCGAGGACGAGCACTATCTGCCCGCTGCCGTGGATGCGATCATCGCGCTGGAAGGCGAAGACGTGATCGCGGAGTGCGATCGCCAGATCGACCCCAAGCGGCGCACGCGCGGCGGCGCGTACGTCTACTCAACGCTGCAAGGGCGCGCGCTGCACTACACGCGCGGCGCGCTCGCCCTGCGGCTCCGTCGCGACGACGAGGCGGCCACGCACTTCGAATCCGGCATAGCTTGGGCAGAGCGCGAGCGCTGTCCGCTCGACGCGGCCGCGTGTCACGAAGGGCTTGCGCAGATCTCCACCAGGCGCGGCGATACCGAAGATGCCGATCGGCACAGCCAACAAGCGTTGGCCCTCCGAAAGCGCCACGCGCCTCGTAGTTAGTCGCGAGGCGCGTGGCGTTCGGAAAACTGCGAACTGCGAACTACAAACTACAAACTGTGAACCCCCCCCTCACTCCACCGTCACCGTCTTCGCCAGGTTCCGCGGCTGATCGACGTCGCACCCCCGCCGTACCGCGATGTGATACGACAGCAGCTGCATGGGGATGGCGCTGAGCAGTGGATACAACAGCGGCGTCGTGCGCGGCAGCGACAGTACGTGGTCGCACTTCGAAGCGATCTCGTCGTCGCCCTCCGTCACGATGCCGATCACCACGCCCTCGCGCGCCCGCACCTGCTCGATGTTCGACAGCATCTTCTCGCGCGTCCCGTCGTCCAGCGCGATCGCCACCACCGGCATCGTCTTGTCGATGAGCGCGATCGGCCCGTGCTTCATCTCGCCGGCGGGGTAGCCCTCGGCGTGGATGTAGCTGACCTCCTTGAGCTTCAGCGCCCCCTCCATCGCCATCGCGTACTGCGTCCCGCGCGCCAGGAACAGGAAGTTCGAACTGCCCGACAGCGCCTGCGCCACCGCCGCGATCTCCGGCTCGGTCTTCAGCACGCGCCCCATGAGCCCCGGCAGATGCGCCAGATCGCCGATCAGCTCCGCCAGCCGGGCATCATCGATGGCGCCGCGCACGCGGCCGATGTGGCACGCCAGCAAGTACAGCGCCGTGATCGACGCCGTCAGCGTCTTCGTACTCGCGACCGCCACTTCCGGCCCGCAGCGAGTCAGCACGGCGCCGTCAGCGACACGCGTCGTCTGCGCGCCCGGCGTGTTGCAGATCGTGATCTGCGGCGCCCCGCGCCGCTTCGCGTCCGCCATCGCCTCCAGCGTGTCCACCGTCTCCCCCGACTGCGCCACCGATACCACCAGCGTCTCCGGCCCGATCAGCGAATCGCGGTACCGGAACTCCGACGAGTTGTCGACCTCGGCCGGCAGCCGCGCGATCTGCTCGAAGTACGTGCGCCCTACCAGCGCCGCATGCATACTCGTGCCCATGCCGACAAGCACGACGCGCGAGACCGATCGCAGCACGTCGTCGCCGACGTGCAGATCCTCCAGTTCGACGCCCGGTGGGTCGAACGATGCGCGTCCGCGGAACGTGTCCACGATGCACTCGGGCTGCTCCATGATCTCTTTGAGCATGAAGTGCTTGTAGGCGCCCTTCGCGGCAGACACAGGGTCGAAGGGCACATGCTGCGGCGTCTTCGTCAGCGGCGACCCGTCGAATGCCACGTACGACGCGCCACCCGCCGTCACGCAGGCGATCTCGCCGTCCGAGAGAAACGCCACCCGCTGCGTCTCCGGCAGCAGCGCCGAAAGGTCGCTCGAGACGAACATCTCGCGCTCCCCGTACCCCACGACGACCCCACCAGCATTGCCGGCGCGTGCCGCGATGATCCGTCCCGGCTCCCGCGACGACATCACCACAAGTGCGTGTGCGCCTTCAAGCCGCGCGATCGTCTTGCGGAACGCCGTCAGCAGATCGTCACCGTCCCGCATCCAGCTCTCGATGAGATGCGGCACAACCTCCGTATCCGTTTCGGAGCGCAACTCGTGCCCGCGCGTGCGCAGCTCCGCGCGCAGCTCGAGATAGTTCTCGACGATGCCGTTGTGGATGACCACGACCTCGCCCGTGCAGTCGGTATGAGGATGCGCGTTGTCGGTCGTCGGCTTGCCGTGCGTCGCCCAGCGCGTGTGGCCGATGCCCGTGCGTCCGGCCGGGTACGCGCCCTCAAGCCCGTTCCGCAGCGCCCCGAGCTTGCCCGCGCCTTTCGCGATCGCGATCGTCCCGTCAGCATCGATGACGGCGATGCCCGCGCTGTCGTAGCCGCGGTACTCCAGCCGCTGCAGGCCATCGAGCAGCAACGGCGCCGCCTCGCGCTCGCCGGCGTACCCCACAATGCCGCACATCAGCGCACCTCCATCGGGACGGTGCCGGCAGCTCTACCCTCGCTTGACGTGTAGTTGAAGTGAACCATGATCTCCTCTCGCGCGGCCCGCGGCGAAGCGGAGCGGCGCGCACATCGATCCCGCGCGGGCGGACATGCCCGCGCGCCCGACGACGTCGCTGTGTGTGCGAGAGGAGAGTGATTCGCGGCTCATCGAGCCGGGCACATGGGAGCGGTCTCTGTCGGGCGCTTGCGCGCCGCGTTTTGTCCCGTCCATAACGACTGTGCTGCCGAGAGGCCATCCGCCGAGTAGTTCGATAAGCCTCTACCTCGTCACCCTGAACAGTTGCTCACGTCCGTAGCGTGAACCTCAATTCGCGCGCCCTCCAAACATGGACCGCGTGCGTCAGGGCCTGGCGCTATGTTGTCTGCCGGCTGTTGTCGCAGCCCGGCACGACCTCACCTCGTCGCTCTCCGTCACCTCCCTTTCGCCGAAACGCCCGCCGCGTCGAACGCCACCCACGACTTCCCGTTGGCTGTGGCGCCGACCTCCGCGCCGGTCACGTCCGAGTGTAGCGGTTCGCCGACGATTTGCAAGACCTCGCGCAGCGTCGACGCGAATGCGAGTGGCACGCCCAGAGCAGCCTGTAACTCAGCCGGCGTACGGTCATCGAGGAAGCGCGCGCCCGTGTAGTCCAGCGCGTATCGCGGCAGTACGACGAGATCGCCGAGGTCGACGCCTCTGAGTTGCTGTTCGATGTCGCCAGCCGTCAGCAGCCCCGACACGTTCACCCGCGGCCCGAAGAACGCGTTCTCGATCGCGTGAACTTCGACCGAAACGCCTGTTGCGGTGGCGAACTCCGCGCTGATGCGCGCCAGCGTCGGCGCGATCAGCGTCCCGCACACCATCGACACCCGCTCGAACGCCGGGACGGAATGTGGCAGCGCCGTCCCGGGCTGTGCGGCCTCACGGGCCAGCCCCTGCGCGCCGAGTCGGCGTCCGGACTGTCCCCGGCGCGCCTTCCGCCAGTCGTCTATCAGCGAGCGCGTCATGCCGATGCCGTTCTCGTACTGCGCGAACCCGTCATAGTGCGCCGCGCCCGGCGGTTCGACGCCAGCGATCAGATAGTACTCATCCGCAAGGTACACGAGCGTGTGCCCGTGCTCTCTGCGAAACGCGCGTTGATACGGCGTGACCTGCGCGATGATCGCCCGCGCGTGTTCCGGCGTGCAGCCCTCGATCTCGCTGCTGTGCGCGCCGCGAGCGACGCGCTCTTCCGCCGTCATCGTCGCACCGACGGGCACGATCGAGATCGTCTGCACGGCCGGGTAGAGCGAGGACAGGTCGCCGATCGTCCGGTCGAGTGCGGCGCCGTCGTTGACGCCGGGGCACAACACCACCTGCGTGTTTGCTTGAATGCCCATCGTGCCCAGCCGCCGCAGCTGCGCGCAAATGTCCGGCGCGGTCTTGTTGCCGAGCATGTAGCGCCGCAGATCCGGCTCGGTCGCGTGCACCGATACGTTGATCGGCGAAAGCCGCTGCTCATCGAGCCGGGCCCAGTCATCGTCCGTCAGGTTCGTCAGCGTCACGAAGTTGCCGTGATAGAAGCTCAGCCGATAGTCGTCGTCTTTGACGTAGAGCGTCTTCCGCATGCCCTTCGGGTTGCCCTTGAGGAAGCAGAAGAAGCAGCTGTTGTTGCAAATGCGGATGCCGTCGAACGCCGGATCCTGGAACGCGATGCCGAGGTCTTCGTCCGGGTGCTTCTCGATCTCGAACCGCAGCGCCTCGGATCCGCGCACGACGTCGATCGCGATCGCGTCTTCCGACGCGTAGAACTGCACGTCGACGGCATCGCGCAGCGCCCGTCCATCGATCGCCACGACGCGATCGCCAGGCGCCAGGCCGATCTCCGCCGCGATCGACCCCGCTCGCACGGCGTCTATGACACCGCCGGCGTTGGCCTTCTCTCGCGCCGTCCGCGCAACCTCAGTCATCTACTGCCATCCCGCCACGCTGTGAGTTGAGTGCTCTCGTACACGCGCGTGCGCATCTCCACAACCCTCTGTGACTCTGTGCCTCTGTGGTTCAAACCCGAAGGCGTGCCCTCGACCGGGTGACTTGCCCCCGGCCGCCGCCAGCGGGCAGTCTTCGAAAGCCAGGGCGCGCGGACACACCCCTACACCCCTCGGTGCCTCCGTGCCTCTGTGGTTCAACCTGAAGGCGCCAGCGCATACAGCCGCGCCACGACGTCATCGATCACCGCATCCGGCGTCGACGCGCCCGCCGCTACGCCGACGCGCTCGTGTCCTGGCAGCCACGCGGCCTCGATCTCCGCCGCCGATTCGACGTGGTACGTCTCGACGCCGCGCTCGCGGGATACCTCCGCGAGGTGACGCGTGTTCGCGCTCTCCCGGCCGCCGACGACCACCATCAGGTCGACCTCCGCGGCAAGCTCTGCCGTCGCCGCTTGCTGGCTCGTCGTCGCGTTGCACAGCGTGTTGATCACGCGCAACTCGCTGATCCGATCCATGTGTACCGTCAGCAGCCGCTGTACGAAGCGAGCGAAGTGCCCCTCTGTCTCCGTCGTCTGCGAAAGCACGCCGACCCGCGATGGCATCCAATCGGGGAGTGGTGCGTCCAACTCGGACTCGGTCTTCATCGTGACGACCTTGCCGTTGGCCCAGCCGAGGATGCCGCGCACCTCTTTGTGCTCCGGATCCCCGAACACGATGACGCCGAACCCCTCGTCGGTCAGCTTCTTCGCCCACTGCTGCGCGCGCGTCACGATCGGGCACGTTGTGTCAACGATCGACGCCCCGCGCGCCTCCAGCTCCCGCAGCACCTGCGGCCCGACGCCATGCGCCGTGATCGCCACGGGCCGCGCGTCGATCGCCTCCAGCGTCGCGATCACCTCTACGCCGCGGCTGCGCAGCTTGTCGACGACCTGCGGGTTGTGGACGGTCGAACCCAGGCTCGTGATCGGCCCGAGTTCGTCGGCGGCGCCCTCCATCATCTCGACGGCGCGGCGCACCCCCATACAGAACCCCAGTTCCTTGGCCTTGATCACCTGCATCTAAACTTCCCCGCGCCAGCAGCAGGCGCCTCGCATACATCGCGCCGCTCCGAGGCCGTAAGGACGCAGCTTCAGCTCCGTCCCCGCCGCACGTCAGTATAGCTTGCCGGCGGAAGTGCTCCGAGCGGCGTTGTCCTGACGCTGAGAACGGCAGCCGGGCTCCCCTTCCCGCGCCGGGAAGGGGCTGGGGGTTAGGTCGGGGCGGGGTGCGGCGAGTCAACCGCGGATCGCCGTTCTGCAAGCGAGCTAACGAAGCGGTGGAACCATGCGTTAGAAGCACGCCAGTAGTACTGCTACGAACCCGCGCTCCGCGCCACGTACCCGCCATGGTGGACAGCCACGACGGTCACTCGTCTCGTCGCAGGCCGATGCGCCGGCGTGACGGCTCCGGAGGCGCCATCAGCCTGCGGATCGCATCGAACACCGCCTTGAACTGCGCGTCATACTTCCGCTCGAGCGCATCGAGCTTTCGCGCGAGGTCTTCGTGCGACGCGAGCATCTGCCGGAGCCGCACGAAGGCGCGCATGATTTCGATGTTGACCTGCACGGCGCGTTGGCTGTGCAGTACGCTCGAAAGCATCGCCACGCCTTGCTCCGCGAACGCATAAGGCGGATAACGCCGCCCGCCCCACGAGCTTGAGATGCCAAATTGGCGTTTCAAGTCGGCGTGCTCGCCGGCACTAAGCTGAAACATGAAGTCCTCAGGGAACCGGTCGGCGTTTCGTCGAACCGCCCGGGTCAGCGCGCCCGTTTCGACTCCGTATAGTCTCGCTAGATCGGCGTCTAAGATCACGCGTTGGTCGCGGATGAGATGAATCGACTGCTCGATGACCTTCGCGGACATGAGGGGCGTGAGAAGCGCGTCCGATCGGGAGCGTGCGCTCACGGTACGCGCTCAGTGTCCCGCATCCCCGCATTGCCGGCGGCGTGCGCCGCCACCGCGTCGCGGTACACACCGCGGTACTCCTCCGGCAGCAGCTCGGCGATGTGGCGCATGATGTCGTCCGTGGCGGTTTTCGCCGCCTGCGTCGTGATGCGCTCGACCTTCGGCGGATAGAACGGCTTGCCGAACGTGATCGTCACGCGCGGCCCGATGAACGGCCGGAAGAACAGGAGCGGCCACTTCAGGTGATCCGTCCCCGTGATCGCGATCGGTACGATCGGCGCGCCCGTCCGGTACGCGACCAGCGCCGTCCCAGCGAAGCCCTGGTGCAACTGCCGGTCCTTGCTCCGCGTGCCCTCAGGGAACATCAACAGCAAATGACCATCGTGTACCACCGCCTGCGCCTCGCGGATCGCCGCGAGGTCAGCGCCCTGCCGGTCGACGGGAAACGAGCCGATGAGCCGGAACAGCAGGCTGATCACGGGCCACCGGAACATCTCCTTCTTCGCCATAATCACGATGCGTCGGCTCGTAGCGCCGGGAATGATGCACGGGTCCGCATTGTTCAGGTGGTTCGAGACGAGGATGGCGCCGCCGGTCGCCGGCACGTTCTCGCGGCCCGCGACGTACGGCCCCTTCGCGTAGATGAAGGTGCAGAGGCGGATCAGCCCAACCACGGCCCAGTACGAGATTGGGACGACGCGCCAGATCATGCGTGTGCTAGTGCTTCGATTCGTCGCACCACCTCCTCGATTGTCAACTGATCAGTGTTGATGATCACAGCATCGGCCGCCGCCGTCAACGGCGATGCCTCGCGGCTGCTGTCGATGCCGTCGCGCCGTTCGAGGTCCGCCACCAATGCGTCGAAGTCGGGCTCCAGGCCCGATTCGCGCATCTGCGCCGCCCGGCGCCGTGCCCGCACCTCGCGTGAAGCATCGAGGTAGACCTTCAATCCGGCATCGGGCAGCACCACCGTCCCGATATCGCGCCCCGCCATCACCACGCCGCCCTCTGCCGCCAGCTCGCGCTGGATCCGCACGAGCGCCGCACGCACCCCGGGCACGCGCGACACCAGCGACACGCTCGTCTCGACGTCGGGGTCACGGAGATGCGGCGTCGCGTCCTCGCCATCGACCACAACGCCGGTCGGCGATACGGTCCCGGGTGGGGCATCGAGGACGGAGATCTTCGCGCGCTCGGCAAATGCGGCGAGCGCAGCCGCATCGCGAACGTCGATCCCCCGGGTCAACGCGATCCACGTCATCGCCCGGTACATCGCACCGGTATCGAAGAAGCGATACCCGAGTCCGGTCGCCAGCGCCGCGCCCACGGCGCTTTTGCCGGAGGCCGCCGGCCCGTCGATCGCAATAGTCGTTACGGTGGGCATCGACCGAGTGTACCCGCCCCATCGTTTGAGTGCCGCGCGGCCCGGCGAGATTGCTGGACCACCGTGGGAGAATGACGCCCGGCATCACGTTCGCCCGAAGGTCAGCAGAATGCGGCGCAATCCCGGATATAAGGGGCGCTCCCGAGTCGCCGAAGGAGACAGCCCTCTGCGCCCGCGCTCGCCGGCGCCTAACACGGGCGCAGCCCCATCGGCGGTACGGGCGTCTGCGCGAGATGCTCGCACTCGCCACAACGGCCGTTTGATTGTTGGAACCTCATTCAATCAACAACAATCAAATCCGGGCGCGATCAATCACGGAGACCGAGGGAACACCAGTCCGCGCAGATTCGCCGCCACGCACGAAGCCGAGGATCGCGGAAAAACAATGAGTCAATCAGACAGCCCGACGAGCGTCCGCAGGTTGGCGACTTCACTCGCGTCCAGCGGGCGCGTCTTCCCGCGCGCCAGTCGGGCGAGCGTAACGCCGTCGATCCGCGTGCGCACCAGCGTCTTCACCGGATGCCCCACCGACGCGCACATCAGCCGCACCTGCCGCTTGCGCCCCTCGTGGATGACGAGGCGCAGCCACGCGTGCCCGCTCGGCGTCGTGAACCCGTCCGGCGAGCGCGCCATCTCCACATCGGCAGGCGCCGTGCGCTTGCCCTCGAGCACGACGCCGGTACGGAGCTCCTCCATAGCCGCTCGCTCCGGCGCACCCTGCACAAGCGCCAGATACTCCTTATCGATCTCGAATCGGGGGTGTGCCATGCGGTGCGCGAACTCGCCGTCGTTCGTAAACAACAGCAGCCCTTCTGTGTCTCGATCGAGCCGCCCGATCGGAAACACGTGCGGCGGCAGCTGTGGCGGAAGAATGTCCATCACTGTGCGGCGGTGTTCCGGATCGGTCACCGTTGTCAGGACGCCCGCCGGCTTGTTCATCGCCAAGTACACGGGTGTTGCGGCCAGCTCAATCGTGACGCCATCGACTTCGATGAGATCAATAGCGGGGTCGGCCTGCGTTCCCAGCGTGCGCACGACCGAGCCGTTTATCCGCACACGCCCATCGGTGATAATCTGCTCGGCGGCGCGGCGGGAGCCGTGGCCGGAACGAGCAAGGATCTTCTGCAGTCGTTCCTTCACGCGTGATGTCGCAAGCGTTGCGTCAGCGCGGGCACGGCGCGCCACGACAGCGCGACCCCGAGCGCCGTCGCCGCGATGGCCGCGAGGCTCCACGGGAGCCAGTCGAGTGATGTTTCGTGCCCCTGCGCGAGCGACTGCGGTGCTCCTGTCGATCGCGATCCCGCACGCCCCACCGGGGCAGCTTCAAACGGCGCCCCCGGCGACGGTCGCATGTTGTCGACGAAATCGGCTGCGGAGTCCGTGTCACCTCCGGGTACACGGCGCTCGATGGAGTGGCCCGACGGGACGGCCCCGATGGCGGGCTTCAAGACAGTCGAATCCGTGCCCCAGGAGATCGCATCCACAACCGTGCCGGCAGGGTCGCGCAGGAGAAGGCGGTCGCCAGCGTTCCCGAGCGAGTTTCCAATCCGCCCGCCAAGTACGAGAAGCGGGCCTCTGAAGCCGGTGTAGCGAGCGGAGAAGCTATCCGAAGCGGCAATGACGGCGAACCCCCGCGGGCCGACCGTCGCGGAAGGCAGCAGGTCGGTGCCGACCGCATCCGCCAGCGCCCAGCCCGCAAGATTGACGGGCAGGTCGTTCGGGTTATAGATCTCGACCCACTCGGCCGCACCGTCGGGACTCGAGCCATCCGGGTCGTACATCACTTCGTTGATGACCAGGCGATCCCGTGAGGTTGCGGGTGATGCGATCCGACTCGAGGCCGCACCGTCGTTGGCAAGTCGTGGCGCCATCGAGTCGCCGACTACAGGTCGCACGGGCGCTTCAACGCTGTCGGCAGCTGCATTGTCCGTCGCGACCGCCTCGGCTGGGGCTACCGGTTCAAAGGAGGCGTCGTCAGCGTACATGGTCGCCCGATTGGCTGACGCGGGCGCCAGCACAATACGCACGCGCGCGGATCGCGCGTCAGCGGGCGCCCTGATCGAACTGGTCGTCAGATAGCGATAGTCCGGCGTTGGCGCGGTGAGTCGCTCGGTCGAATCGGCGGTGGAGAGCGCCGCGCCGCTGCCGTCTTCACTGGCGTACCACGCGACGCGCAGGAATGCCGCCGCTACGCCGGGATCATCGTCGACGATCCATGCGCTGAATGCGTACGACGCGCCACCCGCGACGAGGACGGTCTGGTAGAGCCACTTCGTCGAAACGGTCGCACTTACTAGCACGGCGGCCTGACTCCCGCCGTGTGTCGTTGCGGTCGTCAGATCGAGCGCGCCGCCGTATTTCTGCCAGCCGATCGGTGCGCCGTCCGCCCCAGCATCCTCAAAGCCGCCATTCAGCAGGTCGGGACCAATCGTCGCGGCAGCGGAGGGTCGCGGCGTGTTCGTCGCGCGGGGCGTGTTCGTCGCGGAAGCCGTCCTGGTTGCGGACGGTGTCCTGGTTGCGGTCGGCGTGCGGGTTCCCGTCGCGCTTGGCGTGGCCGTCTCGCTCGGCTGTGGTGTTGGCGTGACCGTCGGCGTCATCGTTGCCGGTGGCTGCCCCTCAAGTCGCACGTCATCGACGTAGATCACATCGCCCGTTGCGCCGGCTGCGCCAATGGTCAGCACGAGGTTGCTGAAGCCAACGATATCGATGTCACCCTCCACCATCGCCCATCGACCCGCCGGGCCGATGCTCGACAGGCGAAGCATCCTGCTCGATGGATTCTCGATGATCTGGACGGATATCTCTGTCGCAGGGGATGTGGTCCTCACCCAGGCTGAGAGGTGGTACACGCCGGCGGGCGCCCCGGACCACGACGTTTGTCGAATCGCCGCGGGCGCGGATCCGGAAGAAAGTGTGATGCGAGCCGCGTACACACCCTCGGCGGGCGTCACGTCAGGCGCAGTGACGATGTCGAGCTGGACGTTCGGCCAGGCGCTCCACGCATCGCTCCCGCTCTCGAATCCGCCGTTGGTGATGTAGTCGAAGGCAGCGGCGTCGCGGGCCGGCGCGGCGCACAGCGTGACCGCAACGAGCGCGATACCAACGGCGAGCGCCTGGCGCCGCATGAAAGCCATTGACTGCCGGTCCTGGTGTCCTGCCCACCGGGGCGTCCTGCAAGGAATGCGGCTTAGACCGCGAAGTCACTGATCAGGCTTGTCGCCTGATCCTCACGCGGCGCATCATGATCGTCTCGGTGATGATCTGCGCTTCGTCAACCATGCCGTCACCGCGCGGGTTCTTGATGCGAATGGCGCGGTGCTTCCGCGATCGTCCTCCGCCGCCTGCAAGAAGCCCGCCGATCAGCCGGCGAAATACAAACTGCCCGACGGTGCCAGCGGCCATCACCGCAGCGCCTTTCACGACCGGCGAAGCCTGCGGCCGCCACAACGCTGGACTCACGTTCGCCCGCACGACCGGCAACTGCGCGCGGTCGATGGCCACGCCGCAGCGGCGACAGAAGTTATCGCCGGCGTCGATGCTGAACTCACAAGCGTGGCAAGTAGACATATGCATGGAGCACCATCCTAGCGCTTGACCCCTGACGCGTCAATCACGCCGACCGGATGATGTCTATACGAGTGTGCCCCCGGCAATCGAGCTTTCGATCTCCGGCGTGAGGTCGAATCCATGGATGATGCGGACGCCTCCCGCCGTGATGGCGCCGCCGTCGAGTCGCAACCGCCCGTCCGCGAGTGCGCGCAGCGTTTCGACGACCAGTGGGAGCTCGCGCGCGGCGCCGCGGCGACGAATCTCCTGAAAGAGCGGAAACGCCTCGCCCTCCGCGTCGCGAATGTCGCTGATGCTGCGATGTTCAGCCGCGCGCCATAGCAGGTCAATGGTTGGCCCGCGGAGCGGGAATGTGCAGTAGGTGACGATGGCCCCTTCATCGAGCTCAGCGGTGACGAGATGAATGCGGACACCGCCCTGCTCGACGCGCTGGTCGATCAACTGCCAGGTGACCTCCTGCCAGGTGCCGGCGGGCTGTCCCGGCGCCGCCGGGTGCAGATTCAGCATCGCGTGGCTGGCGAAGAGTGGCTCCGTCATCACCAGCATGTACCCCGAGAGCATGCCAATGTCGTATTGATACGGCCGGAGCCGATCCGCCACGGAGCGGTCATACTCGGTGCGCCACGCGGGCAGCGGTTGCCCGAGACGCGCCACCGTTCCGCCGTGTTCGCGGCGGAAGCGGGCGTCGGACAGCGTGATCAGGGGGATACCATAGCCGGCCACCTGGTCGAAAAAGGTGTCGGTCGCCTCGAACTGGCCGCGCTCGCGGTTGGAGAACACGAAGGCGATCTCGGCTACGAGTCTGCCTTCGCGGATCGCTTCGATGGCGGCTCGCAGCAATCTCTGCGATCCCTCGCCACGACCAGTCGAAAACCACCCGATACGCAGCACTCGTCCCTCCGTGGCGCGATTGGCCCACGGCCCACGGTATCCCGCACGCGACGATCGGGCAACCGTTTAGCCGAACGGCTCATCATCGTCCGTCGCCGCCACGTATTCGTAATCGTCGGGCGCATCCTGGATGGCGGCGCCGTGGCGCTGAGGGAGTGGCGCGAACGACTCACGCAACTTCGTGATCTTCAACTCGGCGGCGTCGAGGCGCTCCTGGCACGCGCGTGCCAGGAGCATTCCTTCTTCGTAGAGCGCGATTGCGCCTTCCAGCGGGAGGCCACCCAGTTCAAGCTTGCTGACATGCTCATCGAGCCGCGCATAGAGCTGCTCGAAGGTGTCGCGCTTCTCTTCCTTTGGCATCGATCGCCTCCTACGCCCGATATTCGGGCATCGTAAATAGTGGCGCCTGCGCTTCAGACACCGACCGCTTCGGACGCCTGCGCACCGGCGTACCGCCGTCGACACGCACGTTGATCGTCCCGTCCTTCACGCGGACGCCCAGCGCTTCTCCTGCTTTCGCCTTGCCGACGCTCGATATCACAGTGGAGTCGCGCTGAACGATGGCGTAGCCTCGGTCAAGTGTGGCGAACGGGTCGAGCGACTTCAGACGCCAAACAAAGCTCCCGACCGCGTGTACAACAGTCGCGTGCGCGTTCTCCGCCGCCCGCGATGCTCGACGGGCGATGTCGTCCACGCCTTGGCGCAGGCGATCGACATCGGGCGTGCGCCGTTCGAGCAGATGCAGATCGTTCTGGAGGTTGTTTCGACGCGAGCCGATCTCCTGCCGAACGGCCGATTCCATACTGACCAACAGGATGCGCAGACGTGCGCCGATCTCTCCGCGATCAGGGGATACGATCTCGGCGGCCGCCGACGGCGTGGGCGCCCGGCGGTCGGCGACGAAATCGGCGATCGTTGTGTCAGTCTCGTGACCCACGGCCGAAACGACCGGCACGACGCTGGCGAAGATGGCGCGCGCGACGAGTTCGTCGTTGAACGCCCAGAGCTCTTCGATCGAGCCGCCGCCACGACCCGTGATGATCACGTCGATGTCGCCGCGCGCGTTCAGTTGCTCAATCGCGCCGATGATGCCGGGAACGGCCTCCGTACCCTGCACCGGCGCAGGCGACAATACGACCTCCGCCAGTGGCCAGCGGCGCTCTAGCACGTGGCAGATGTCATGGAAGACGGCACCCGATTCTGACGTCACAACGCCGATTCGCCGGGGAAAGCGGGGGAGTGCCCTCTTGCGAGACTCGTCGAACAGGCCTTCCTCTTCGAGGCGGATCTTCAGACGTTCGAACTCGGCCTGCAGCGCGCCCGCACCCTCGGGCTGCACGTAGTCGACATAAAGTTGCAGATCACCGCGTTGTTCGTACAACGAGACTCGACCGTGCGCGACGATGGCTTGCCCGTTCTGGATCAGGTGGGCGGTGGAACTGCGGCGAGGAGCCTTCGAGGCAAAGTAGACGGATCGAAGTTGCGCGCTGCCGTCCTTCAGCGTGAAATACACGTGGCCGGAAGCAGGGCGGCTGACGTTCGACACTTCGCCGGCGATCCAGAGATCGCCGAGCACCGGGCTCGATTCGAGCATCTCTCGAAGGTACGTCGTAATTTCGCGGACGGCGTAAACGTGCACACCCGCATTTTCGAACAAATATGCGGATCAGCGCAATGGGAGGCGGACGGCGCTACGCCCGCTCCTGGTACTGACCGCTCTCGGTGTTGACCTTGATCTTGTCGCCTTCGTTCACGAACAGGGGCACGTTGACGACGAGCCCAGTTTCCAGCGTCGCCGGCTTCGTGGCGCCCGTTGCCGTGTCGCCCTTTAGACCGGGGTCGCATTTTGTGATCGTCAGGACCACCGACGAAGGCAGTTCGATGCCGATAGGCTCATCCCCCAGGAACAGCACGTCGCACTGGCCGTTTTCGCCGATGAAGTTCATCGCCTCGCCGACCTGGTCGCGCGTCAGCGGCACCTGGTCGAACGTCTCCGTGTTCATGAAGTTGATGATGTCGTCCTCGACGTAGCTGAGTTGCATGGTGACGCGTTCAACCCGCACGCGCGGCCACTTCTCCCCGGCCTGAAAGCTACGCTCGATGAGATCGCCCCGTCGAACATCGCGAAGCTTCATGCGCATCTGCGCGGAGCCGCGGCCCATCTTGATGTGCGCGAACTCCATCACCTGGTACACACGGCCATCCAGCTCTATGGTGGCGCCGCGTTTCATATCACCCGTAGAGATCATGGGTGGGATGTCCTCCTGTATGACCACGGATCACGCTTGCCGCGTGCCGCAGTGCTTCCAATCTGTTCGCCATAACGTAGCGAAATCGGAGCCGAGCCGGAAGGCTCGGGACGCGTTCTGTAGGCGGTTAGCTGACGAACTGGAGCTTTGGCGCCCTGCTCATGATACGAGCCTTGCCGTTCTCCAACACCACCATGTCTTCGATGCGGACGCCGCCCCAGCCCGTGATGTAGATCCCGGGCTCGATGGTGAACACCATGTTGTCTTTGAGTTCGTCCGTGGACGTGCGCGCGACCCGCGGCGCCTCGTGGACCTGCAGTCCGATGCCGTGGCCGAGACCGTGGCCGAACGTGTCGCCATAGCCGGCGGCATCGATGACGTTATGCGCGATCATGTGGCACTCCTCGCCGGTCATCCCTGGGCGCACCATCTCCTCCGCGGTGAGTTGAGCGGTCAGGACGATGTCGTAGATCTTCTTGAACTGGTCGTCGGCCTTACCCAGGAAGACCGTCCGCGTCAGGTCCGACATGTAGCCGTCGATCTCGCAGCCCATATCGATGACGACGCCCTCGCCCTTCTCGAGCTTGCGGTCGCGCGGGTAGGCGTGTGGCATGGCGCCCCACGGCCCGCCGGCGACGATGGTGTCGAACGACAGTCCGTCGCCGCCGCGCTCGCGAATATACTTCTCGATCTCCCAGGCTACCTGATTCTCGGTCCAGCCCGGCTCGATCCGTTCGGCCACAGCCGTACAGGCTGCGTCCCCGAGGTCAACAGCGCGCTGTAGCGCCTCGACCTCCGCCGGCTCCTTGAACAACCGCAGCGCCTCGACGAGGTTTGGCGTCGGGACGAGCGCCGGTCGCTCGCCTTCGGGTAACGTGGCCAGTGACTTCTTGATCTGCTGGTGCGTCGCGAAGGTCATGTCGGCGGCTTCAAAAGCGATCTTCTTGCCGGCAAGCTCCGCGAAGAGCGCCGGCAGCCACGCGTCGAACCCGCCGACCGTCTTGTGCAGGCGGAAGTTAGGCGCCTGAGCGGCGCTCTGCTCGAAGTAGCGGAAGTCTGTGGCGATGACGGCGTCATCAGCGGTGATCAGCAGGTAGCCGGCGGAACCGGTGAAGCCGCTGAGGTACCGGCGGTTCTGCGCGTTTGAGATCAAAGCGCCGTCAAGCTCGTGTTTCTCGAACGTGTGTCGAAGTCGCTGCACGCGTGCGTTCATGCTTCGTCCTTTTCGAGACTCAAGCGTGGCCGGGATCTGGCGCAGTGAAGATGTTGAGAATGAAGTCACGGGCTTCGGGCCTACCCGTGACCGTGACGATGATGCCATCGGCCGATTCCTTGGCCGACAGGTTCAGGAATGAGCAACATCGCGATTCCACATCAAGGTACCGCCGCACGTTGTCCCACGCGTCCAGTCGGAACCGTACTTCCACACCGTCTGGCAACGCGCGGATCGGGCCAATAATGTCCCGCCGCAAGCGCTCACGGAAGCCGTCGCGGGCGAGATCGCGCGCGATGGCGAAGTCGCACGCAAGATCGCCGTCCGGATCGGCGGCGCGCAGTTCGATGCATTCGGCGGGGCCGTCCGGCATCTCAGTCCGTCCCGCTCAAGATGTGGGCAAGCGCATCGACCGCGAGGACATACCCGTACACCCCCAGCCCGACAATCGTGCCGTTGCAGACCGCGGACAGCAGCGATTCATGCCGAAACGCCTCGCGGCGGTAGACGTTCGAGATGTGGACCTCGATCGCGGGCAGTTCGCAGCCCGCGACGGCGTCCCGCAGCGCGATGCTGTAGTGGGTGTAGGCGCCCGCGTTGATGATCAGACCATCGGCGCCAGATTGCTCGCGTTGGAGCCAATCGACGAACGCACCTTCGCTGTTGGTCTGGAAGGCCCGGACCTCGGCCCCAAACGTCGCTGCCCGCTCGCTGACAAGCCGCTCGACATCGGCCAATGTCGCCGTGCCGTAGATCTCAGGCTCCCGAGTACCGAGCTTGTTCAGGTTCGGGCCGTGCATCAGGAGAAGTCGCATCGGGCCATTGTAGCCGCCGGCTGACCTGTGAGGGGAGGTCAGGCGCCCCGCCTTGCGAAAATTGGTGTAGCTGCCTAGTCGGAATGCCGAGAATCAAGTGAGGGGCTAGCCCGCCCGCTTCGGACGGCTTGGAGTGCCGCGTATGAGCAGAGATCTCAATGAGGACATGATCGCGGCGACGATCCGTCGCGTTGCCGCGTCGAAAGCCGCACGCCTGCCCGATCTGCCGCCCGGCGTGGACGAGTCGCCCGACGCGCCCGATGAGGAAGCAGAGGTGGGCCGCAGCGCGCCCAATCTGCACATCGTGCCGCCAACCGATGCGGACGCCAATCCTGAGCCCGCTTCGGACGCCGCACGCCCAGCCGTGGACGAGAGCCTGATCCAAGCCACCCTCAGGCGCATCGAGGCAGAGCAGGCGGAGCGCGCAACCGACGGCGCGCTCGCGATCGCGCCGCCCGAATCTTCCGCCGCGTCACCTGGCGCGATGCACGTCCAATCCGAACCGGGAGACCGGCCAGAGCCGATTGCATTTCCGCCTCGTGAAGAGTCATGGAGGGCCGCCGCCCGAGAACTGCGGCGCGATCTCGACGACACCCGGCGGCAACTGGCGTCGCTGACCGCCCGTGTCGACGCGATGCTTTCGGTGCAGCCGCAGCCGGAGACGGCCGCCGTTTCGCGTGACCATGCGCCGGCAGGGACGCCGGACGGGGCTGAAGTCGATGAGTGGAACGACGCGCCGCAGTTGCCGCGTTTTCCCATCGGTACACCGCCGCGCCCCGCGATCCTGCGTGACGCACCATCGACACCGGCGATAGGATCGCGCGATGACGACGACAATTCGATGCCCCTACCGGCATCGGCGGCGCCAGCGACGGCGGCCCCCGATGCAAAACGTGGGTTCGACTTGCTACCACGGACCTACCGCATCACCGTGGAAGACAAGCGGCGCGGCGTCGACTTGGTGCCGCTCCACAGGGCGTTGCTGGGGATGGCCGGCGTTCGTGACATGTCGCTTCTAAGCTACAGCAACGGGACGGCGATCGTCGCGTTGGAGGCGACCGCCGAGATCGACCCTGACGTCTTGGGGGATGCGGTATCTCGCGCCATGGCCCGCGAGGTCAAGGTCGAAGTGCACAACGAACAGACGATGGTGATCAAGCTGGCGGAGGACTAGGTACACCAATGCGCTGGCTACAGACCAAGAAGGATGACCGGAACTCGCGAGAGCCGGTCCCGCACGTTGCCATCGAGTCGGTAGAGACCTCACGCCCGGAAGGGCGCGAGGGGCGGCTGTTCGATCTCGTCATCCTCTCACTCTTCTTGCACAGCGCCGGCAGCTCAAGCGAGATGATGAGCGCGTTCCTCGAGAAGGCGCCGAGCGTCACAGAGTCGATCTTCGTCTACCCGCTGCTGCTCGACAAGAAGCGGGACGTGCTCACCGCGTCACCGCTCGAGGGCATCGTCGAACCGCTGCTTGAGCGCGCGATGGACGCGTTGCAGGAGGATCTGACCGTCCTGGAACTCGATCTGCCGGTCAGTCACTTCCGCCGCCTGGTCATCGAGGGCGGCGAGGTGGTGATCCGCGACTCTCTGGTCGACTTCTGGGACGGCGCCATCGCGCCAGATGTCGCGCGCGCGGCGGAGGCGACGCTGGGCATCAAGCGATTCGCGCTGGTGCCAATGCTTGTCGAAGGTGAGCCGTACGGTGTCGTGGTCTTCGGCTTCGCTCGGACGGACATCGATGCGTCGATTGTTGAGCTGCTGGTCGGGCACTTCACGCTGGCGATGCGCGACATCGCGACGCAGGAAGATACGGCGCGCTTCAACGACATCGATCCTGTCACCTGGGTCTACAACCGTCGCTTCCTTGGCGAGGCCATCGAGCACGAGTTAATCCGTTGCGGACGTTACGCGAAGACGCTCTCCCTGGTGGTCATTGATATCGACGACTTCGGGCACTTCAACGCCTCCTACGGCCAGTCGATGGGCGACCGCCTCCTCCGCAGCGCCGCAGTGAGCCTTGCGGAAGCAGTATCGCCTCCCGAGCTGGTCGCGCGGCTTGGCAACGACGAGTTCGCGGTGCTCCTTCCGGAGACGAACCGTGCGGCGGCTGTTTCGGTGACGACGCGGCTTCTTGCTAGCCTTTCGCAGGTCTCCGTCTTCGGCGACGATGGAACGCCCGAGCCGCTTAAAGCATCGGTGGCTATCGTCTGCTTCCCGGAGGACGGCACCTCAGCCAAAGATCTGCTCGATAGCGCCGAGAACGACCTCCATGCCGCGAAGCAGGAACGCGAAGAGCGGACGCGAGGCAACGCCGCACGCGGCGTCAATCCGCTGGCACGGGCGGCCAGCGAGCGCCTGCGCGCCTGAGTCAGGCGCCAGGACTTACCGCGCGTCGAGTCTCGGGATCACGTCGATCAGCTCGCGCAGATGATCGATGCACGCATCGGGCGGCGGCGCATGATCGGGATAGGGTCGCTCAATGTACTGTCGCGTTAACACGGCAAGCATGCCCACGGCCTTGGCACCGCCGATATCGTGGGCCGGGCTGTCGCCGACGAACAGCGACTCTGCCGGCTTCACGTCCAGATCGTTCAACGCCTTCTCGAAGAGCGAACGGTGAGGCTTGCGCCAGCCCTCTTCCGTGGAGACGACGACGCTTTCCATCAACGACTCGAAGCCATGCTTTCGCAGCATCGCCCGAATGGCAGGGGCGTCGGCCAGAGTATTCGTGATGCAACCCAGGCGGTACCCGGCATTCGAGAGTGCCGTAACGGATTCGAGCGTGCCCTCGCTGACTACGAGTCCATCGATTTCGGTCGCGAAGAGCGGCGGCGCGATTTCGCGCAGCAGCGGCGCCTCCAGTTCGACGCCGAGGCGGAGGCACGCCTGCTCGACCCACTCGTGCGGCGGCGGCTCGCGCAACTCGGGACCGTCCATGAAGTACGTCTTCGCGGCATCGTGAAGCACATCGCGGACCGACCGTTGGAACGCCGCGGCCTCCGGCAGATCGGTTCGCCCGAGGCGCCGCGATAGCGTGGCCCGCATCTCGACGTAGGCGCGCGCCAGGGCATCTGGTTGCGGCGTGATGTCCCAGATCGTGTGACCCAAATCGAAGACAACCGCCCGGACCCTCATCCGGTGACGGACGCTTCGGCCTGCAGCGAGGTATGTGCTTCGTGCAACGCCGGGGCGTCGTCCATCGATCGCACCGGGGCGACATCCGCGTGCGGTGAAGCAGTTTGCGCAAGTAACTGCTGCCGCTGCAGGAGGTGCAGCAGTCCGCGCATGTACGTAGCCGCTCGCGGCACGGCCGTCTCCGGATCTTCCAGGCCCGTGTAGTCCAGCATCACGAAGCCACGGTAGCCGCCAAGCTTCAGAGTCTGCAGCATGCCCGGCCAGTGGATCTGCGCGTCGCTCCCGTCATTCCGCACGTCACGCAGACGCGCGTGTACCTGGACGATACCGGGCAGCGCGGAGTCGAGAGGCGTGTCCGTTCCGAAGTCTGCCGGATCGAGGCAAATCCGCAGCCATGGCGACCCGACGTCATGTACGCATTGTGCGAGCTGTGCGGCGGCGCCGACGATGCCATGACTGCGGTTGTTTTGCAGCGCCAGCACGACGCCCCGCTCGGCAGCGTGGTCGGCGCACTCGCGAAGCGTCGCCGTCATATCAGACCACAGCCGGCGCTGATCGACTTTCGCGCCGCCGAACACGCGCCGGAACGCGCCGACGATACGGCCTGTCGCTGCCTCCGGGCGCGTCGTTGGTACCCAGCCCGCAAACACGCGCACCACAGGAGCGCCGAGATAGGCGGCGACATCGCACCACTGCTTGACCTTCATGGCCTCGGGCGCCCTGCGGTCGGCGGCGCCGAAGTCGTTGCTCACCGCAACGCCGCCGATCGTCAGCTGGAGGTCGATGCATAGCTTCTTGATATCGCGAAGGTAGACGGGGTCGGTGGTCGGGAAATGGACATCGACGAGTTCGACGCCATCCAGTTCCATCTCCTCAGCGCAGAGCCGAAGCCAGGTTCGCTGATCGATACGCCCGGAGCGCAGGGCGGCGTGGTATGACCAGGACGAGCAGCCGAGTTTCACTAGACGTCCTCCGCGATCTGCTGATCCTTGGCGAGCGATGCGATCCCGCCGAAACGCTCACGCCGAAACCCCTCCGCAAATGTGCAGCCGAGGCCCGAACGCGCGGCCGTCGCGCGTCCGGCGGCTTGCATCTGCTTCGCGATCACGTCGCGATAGTCGTGAGGGTCGAGATCCGCGAGCCACGGAACGTTAAGCCCCGCGTGTTGCAGATGATACTTCATGTCCATGACGGTGAGCACCATCTGCGCCTCATGCTGCCACAGCGCTTCGATCTTCTTGTCGATCGTCTCATCGATGTCGACGAACTTACTCTGGTCGCGTGGCGCCTTCGCAAAATACCATTGCTCGCCCACGTAGTGCGGTGCAAGGCCGTCCGATAGATGCTCGGGGTAGAAGTTGGGGAAGTGGGCGAAGCTGGCTGCTTCGTTCGCGGCGACCGCGACGGCTCGATGATCAGGGTGTCCCTCGTACGACGTGAACGGATCCCATGTGAACATGATGTCCGGCTTCAACTCGCGGATCAGCCGCATGAATTGGCCGCGCAACTCCTTCGGTGATACGTCGTAGGCGAGGTCGCCGTCCGAGTAGCCGAGCGGGATGACGCGCGACACTCCAAGCACCTTTGCTGCTCCTTGCAACTCACGATCGCGCACGGCGCGCATCTCGTCGGCGTTCAGCTCAAACGACCCTTTGTCGTTGTCGGTGGCCACGACGACCGAGACTTCATGCCCTCCGGCCGCAAACTTCGCGATGGTGCCGCCCGCGAAGAATTCCATGTCGTCACCGTGCGCTTCAAAGACGAGTACGCGCTTCATCTGGTCCCTGGCGTGCGTCGAGATCCGTGCCGAAGGCGCAGTGTACCCCGTCCGCGCGCGCAGATCATCATGGCGCGACATAACCGCTCAGGCTGAGACCTCCCGCAGCAGCGCTATCGCCGCGGCGCGCACCGTCTCCTCCGCGTCCTCATCGAGCAGCGCGACGCCCGGTTCGTACCCGCCCCGGCCGAATTCGTGCCGCGGCACCACGTAGAAGACGTGGTGATTGGCATAGCAGGCGACGAGCAGATGCCGAATGCCCGCGGCGGCCTGGATCTCGCGCGCCGTCTCGACGAAAAACTCGCCGGGCAGGCCAAGGACCGCACATCCTGCGCCGAGACTGATCGCCTGGATCTCGGGGTGCAGGTAGTGCGTACCACCCGCCCGCAGCCGCGACGCCACACCGTGTTCGCCGCGCAGTTGGGTGATCTGCTCCATCAGGCGCCGGCGCGCCTCGATGTCACCCGGATCCAGCTTCGCCCGTTGAAACTCCAACTGGGCGACCCGAGCGTCGTACGACTCCGGCGGATCGAGCTGGCGAAGGCGGAGTGCGATCCTTCTGCTCGCGACCCGCAGCCGCGGCTCGATCAAGTCGCCGTGGATAGGCTTGTCGGTGAGCTCCTCCCAACGGATGTTCCACACCTTCTGCTGCGATCCTAGCGGACGCAGTTCCTGTAGTCTGCGCGCCGCCTCCGCCCCCACGATGGAGCCCACGCGTTCCGCTTCGTGGTAATCCTGCTCAATCCACGCCGGGTTGACGTCGCCACACGCACCGTTGAAGAACAGGGACGGTGCGTCGCCCACGATCTTTCGCACGGTAGCCAGCGCGTAGCCGGGATAGTCGGCGCTCATCTGCATGTTCGTGTGGAACAACACTGTTGGGTGGCAGGCGAAACTGAGAATCGATGCCACCGCAGTGTCGCGCGAATTCGGCGCATCGAACAGGAGTACGCGCAGTGCATCATCGGCGGGACCGCCCGGATCGCGCCGGTTTTGGCTCACGCTATCGACGCTGCCGCGCCCGGCCTTGAGCACGGTGGGTTGCATCCGCCGCGAAGCTGCGTCGATAGCGCCGGCGATGAGCCGCGACATCGTGTCCGTCAGCGACGCGTCGAGATCCGCCCGGAGCCCCGCCGGCCCGGCATGCGTGTGCGTCGCCGCGATGAGCATGTTGCCGCCTGGGATGCCCGTCGCGTTCGACGCCAGATCGCGAACGCGTGCTACGAGCCGCCGGTCGACGCCGATCAGGTCGCAGGACACGAGGGCGACCCGCGTTGTGCCATCGTTGAGCACCAGCGCCCGGGCGTGCAGGTCATCGTGCACGCCGGTCGAGCCGCTGTTCCGCGCTCCATAGCCGTCGAGATGCATGCCGATCGGGGGCGTGATCACGACCTCGGCAGCGCCGGCAGTGAGGGACATGGCTACATCCGTTTCTCGCACGCTCCCAAGAGCGGCGCGGCCCGATTATAGGGCACACGGCCGCATGAACCACGCATGGCATGTGCGCCCTCGCGCTTGATAGCTGTCCGCAGACGGAGTCCGTCGCTAGGCTTAGGGATGCCAGCGCAATTCATCGCCGGAGTCGACCTGGGCGCCACGAATGTTCGCGTCGTCATTGCGAGTGAAGACGGCGAGATCGAGGCACGGCGAGCCGGGCCTTTGCCATCTGGCTCGCCGCCCGACGTGCTCGGGCGGATCGGCCGGACGATAGATGAACTCGTGCGCGGCGTCTGGATTGGCAACAGGGTAGCGGCCATCGGCGTGGCTCTTCCAGGAGCGGTGCAGCCTACGACGGGCACGGTGTCGTCTATCGCGAACATGCCCGGGTGGGATGACGTGCCGATCGCACAATTGCTTGGCGGGCACCGTGGTGTGCCCGTCGCGATCGAGAACGACGCCAACGCGGCCGCAATCGGTGAGGGATGGCTCGGAGCCGCGAAACGCCTCACCGACTACGTGTTCATCGCGTTGGGCACCGGCATCGGCTCAGGGATCGTGCTCGGCGGGCGGCTGCACCGGGGCGCACACCTGCTCGGTGGCGAACTGGCATTCTTTCCGATGACGCGCGAGCAGCTTCGCGCCGGGAACTGGCAGCAGTGCCTCGAAGGCGTCGTCGGCGGTCGAGCTGCGGCCCACCGGGCACGGGAGTTGCTGGGCGATCACGCGAACGCCATGGACTTGTTCGAGGCGGCGAAGTCCGGCGCTTCGGAGGCACGGGCATGGCTGAGCGAGGTTCAGGAATATCTTGCGATGGCGGTGACCGACATCATCGCTATGCTGGATCCGGAGGCGATCATCTTCGGCGGGGGCGTGATGGCGGCGCAGGGCGAGTGGTTTCTGGCGCCCGTGCGAGAAATGGTACACCGGAGCGCGCCGATGCGGACGCCGGTCGTGATCTCAGAGCTGGGTGAGGATGCGCAGGTCATCGGTGCGATCAAGCTCGCACTGGGCGCCCTGCGGCGGGAGATGTGAGTTCGATGCCAGGACAAATCATGCGGACGATCGCCATGGTCATGATTGCGGCCGCCGTCGTCGGCGCGGCGGGTTGCAGCTTCAACACGGCGTCCAAGAAATCGACCGGAACGGCGCCATTCAAGGACGGCGAGACCCTCGGGAAGATCGATCGGCTGCCTGGCGGCACGGCGGTCGTGACCAGTGTGATCACGCTCCTCACCGTGTCCTGCATTAACGGCGATCTCATCGTCAAGACGAACCTTCAACTCATCACGGGCAAGATGGATTGCGCCCAGCAGATCCCGCAGGCAACGCTCGAACGCTTCTACGGACAGGCGGTAACGGTCGGATACGCCAAGGGACGGCTCCGCATTGACAGCGTCTCCGCGGGGACGATCGATCTGCCGGTCAAGGACGCTACCATTACGAACGTCAATGCCACGCCCTGAGCCCGACGCCTACTTCATGGGGATAGCTCTCGCCGTGCGAGCGCGCGCCAACTGCACGGGCCGCCGTGTCGGCGCGATCATCGTGCGCGACCGCCGCATCCTCAGCACAGGCTACAACGGCACGCCGTCGCGGATGCCCAACTGCGAGGACGGCGGCTGCCACCGCTGCGCGAACCCTCAGGCGTATCCGCCGGGCGAAGGCTACGACCTCTGCATCTGCGTGCACGCCGAGCAGAATGCGCTGCTCGCCGCGGCGCGGTTCGGCGTCGCCATCGAGAACTGCACGCTCTACACCACGCTCCAGCCGTGCTTTGGTTGCCTGAAGGAGATCCTGCAGGCGAACGTGCGGGAGGTGTGCTACCTGCGACCGTGGGAGTCGCGATTCGCGGAGCAGTACGGGGCACTCGTCAGGCGGCTCGGCGCCGATCGCTTCCGGCGCATCGACGCACCGGACTCGCAGGAAGCGTGGGCACTCGGCCGTGCGGGAGCCGACGGTGAACGCGGTCTGGGCCACGAGCTGCTCTAGGGTGACATAACGCGCAGGCACCTCTGTGGGTCTTCGCTTCCCGGCGGTGGTAAAGTAGGGCGGCGGTAAGCACGCCAGAGGCCCATGCTGGACATCTACCTGATCACGCTGGCCCTCTCGCTCTCCATCGGCGTCGGCTCGACGCTGGTGTTGCTTGCATTGTCCCGGACCGAGCGTTTCTTCACGCTGTTTCACATCCGCGGCGCGCTTGAAAAGCCGCGATGGGGCGGCGTCGTGTTCATCGCGACGTTCGCGCTGACGCCGTTCGTCGCATCGGCGCTGTCGTCGCACGCCAGCGAGTTCTTCTCGCCAAAATCGGGCAGCTTTCTGGGTCTGCTGGCCGCTGCGGCAGTGGTCTTTCTCGTAGGGTTCTTCGACGACATAAAGCTCACCAGCCCGGCGTTACGATCAGCTGTATTCGTCGCGGGAGGCACGGCGGCGTACGTCGCCGGCTACCGGATCGACGACATCGGCCTGCCCTGGGGGCCGAGCATCCACCTGGGAGCCGCAGGGTTCGTCGCGACGGTCCTCTGGATCTACGTGATGACCAATGCCGTCAACTTCATCGACGGGCGCGACGGCGTATCACTCGGCGTTGGGATCCTCGCCTGTGTCACGATGGCCCAGATCGCTGCACACTCGTCGCACCCGACGGTCGCACTGCTGCTTGTCGCGTTGGCAGGCGCCGGGTTGGGATTCCTGCCATTCAACCTGCCACCTGCTTCGGCCTATATCGGCGACTCCGGCGCGTACGTCATCGGGTTCATTCTTGGCACGCTGTCCATCCGGGCGGCGACAGGCCCAACCAACGAGGTGTTCATCGCGGTGCCGCTCGTGGCGTTCGGCTACCCGATCCTCGACGGCGTCCTGGCCCCTATGCGCCGCTTGCTCCAGCACCGGCACCCGATGATCGGCGACGAGGATCACATCCACCACCGGCTCGAGGCGTACGGCGCCGGCCCGCGAGGGACGCTGGTCGTCATCTGGGGTCTGGCGCTGTTGTTCTCGGTGAGCGCGATCCTGCTCCACTACTTCACTCAGACGTGGATGGAGGCGTCCGTGTTGGCGTCGCTCGTGGTGATCGTCGGCGTGACGCTGCTTCGTCTCGGGTACATCCTGACGATGTGGAACAGTCGCAGCATCGTTTGGTTGAGGCAGCGCGTGTTTGCGCCGAGCAATGGCGCAACGCGCCCGCCGGACTGAACGGGCACTATCCGCGCGTTCTCAGTCGGCGCACTTGATGCGACAGCAGGACGAATGCGCATCGCGCCGCGATGCCTGTAGCCGTGACGGTGTCACGTGCCGCATTGCCCCGCAGGTGTTTGCGATAGTAGCGCCACATGCTGCGATGGCGTGCGACGACGAGCCGAGACGATGCGCTCTGGCTCGCGCCGATGCTGTGGTACACCGCTACGTCGGGGTTGTACACGACGCGAGCCCCCGCGTTATGAGCGCGACGGCAGAAGTCTACGTCTTCGTTGAACATGAAAAAGCCGGCATCCCAACCGCCAATACGGTCGCAGAGTGCGCGCGGGAACATCAAGGCTGCGCCACTCACCCAGTCCACATCTCGTGCGCCGTCGTGATCGAAGTCGGCCATCAGGTATGCGCGCGAGTAGCGGTTCCCGGGCATCACCTTCGTGAGAAGCGAGTAGCGATTGAACAGCGCCGTCGTGTAGCCGGGGAACGCGCGGCAGCTCAGCTGCAACGAGCCGTCGTCGTTGAGGAGTTTCGGCGCGACGACGCCAACGTCGGCGTGCTCGGCAAGATAGCGGGCGAGCGGCGCCAAGACGTCGCCTTCGAAGCGCGTGTCGGGGTTGAGCTGCATGATGTGCGTGCCGACGGACGCCGCCACCCCGTCGTTAATCGCGGCGGAGAGTCCGCCGTTCGTACGACGGCGGATGAGCCGCGCCCATGGATAGTGGCTTGCCACGAAGTCTGCCGTCCCATCCGGCGAGGCGTTATCGATGACGATCGTCTCGTAGCGCTGATCGCTCGCGTGTCGTGCCAGCGAGTCGAGACAGCGTCCGACGACAGCGCGCGAATTGTAGGTGACGACAACGACGGACACATCGATGCTCATACCGTGGGTCGCTCACCGCGGACGACTCGGCCATAAAGTGCGTGTGTTTCGTCCGCGGCGCGGCGCCAGGTGAACTCGGACGCGCGTGCGCGGCCTCGAGCCGACAACTCGCAGCCAAGCGAAGGATCCTCGAGTATGCGTCGCAGGCCGTCGCGGATCGCGTCCACGGAGAGCGGATCCACCAGGATAGCGGCGTCGCCCGCGACCTCGGCGGTTGCCGATACGTTCGACGTGAGCACCGGCGTGCCACAGGCCATCGCTTCGATGATCGGCAACCCGAATCCCTCGTGCAGCGATGGGAAAGCGAATGCGGCGGAAGCCGAATACAAGGCGGGCAGGTGCTCGTCGTCCACGTACCCGAGGTATTGCACCCGGTCGTGCATGCCGAGTTCGGCTACGAGGGCGAGTTCGTCGTCGAACTTCCACGCTTTCTGGCCCACGACCACGAGCCGATGCTCGAATCCCTGATCGCGGAGCATCCGCATCGCCCGGATCAGTCGCCCGCGGTTCTTACCCGGTTCGAGGCTACCGACGCTGAGCACGTACGGCCCGTCGATGCCGTAGATGCCGGCCACGGCTCGCGCCGCGGTCTCGGACATTGGCGCAAACCGTTGCGCTGGCGCTTCGTATACGGTCGCAATCTTGCTGGCGGGAACGCGGAGCGTCCGAAGCACGTCGTCACGTGCGGCGTTCGACGGCACGATAATGGCATCGGCGACCCGCGCGGCCAGGCGCGTCATCGCCTGCATGTAGAGGCGGCGTACCGGCGGATATCGTTCCGGCAGGCGGAAGAACGTCACGTCGTGGATCGTCACGACACGCCGGCATCGCACCCCGGCGAACGGCAGCGTGTGGTGCGTGGAGTGGAGGACGTCGATACCGAGCCTGTCGAGCGCGCGAGGCAGCCGCAGCTGCTCCCACGCCAGCCGAGACGGTCTCGACGCGGCCGCGACACGCTGGAGCCGCCAGTTGCGCTTCGCGGCGACATCGGCGTCGAACGTCTCTCCGCGCGCGAAGAGCGCGTAACCGTCCCTCCGGTCGTGTTCCGCCATCGCGCGCACCAACTCGATGGCGTACACTCCCGCGCCTGCGGGCCTGACGGGCACAGACGTCGCGTCGATAGCGATTCTCAAAGGTCGCCCACCTGCACCGTGCGGCCCATGCGGCCGCGATAGTAGTCGAGCGTGCCGCGCGTCATCGCCCGGAGCAAGCGCCAGTCGCGCCGGGCGACCATCGCCGCTGCGGTCGCGATTCTCGTCGCCAGGAAGTACGCCGTGAAGTAGGCGTAAGCGAGGCGCGACCGGGCGTGCTTGCGGACGAGGTAGAGACGATTGCGCGTGGCATAGTACTGCTTGAACGGCGTCATCCAACCGCCACCGCTCGAACCGCTCTCGCGGTGGTAGATCACGGCGGACGGCTCATAGCGCACGCGATACCTGCACGCCTGGGCGCGGCGGATCCAGTCGGTCTCTTCGTAGTACATGAAGAAGCGCTCGTCGAGCCGCCCGGCATCGCTGAACGCCTGGCGCGGCACCAACGCGCAGCAAAAGCTCGCTGTGGCCAGATCCTCGCGCCGAACGCCCGTCTCCGGTCCGTCCTCGCGTCCCGCGTACGTGTCTCGGAACACGCCGAGCCGCCAATCGAAACCGCCAGCGTGCGTGCTGATGAGCCGATGATCGCCGGCGTACAGGATCTTCGGCACGACGATCGTCCGTTCGTCGGCGGCCGTGACCATACGTGATAGGAACGCCGGATCGACGACGGTATCAGGATTGAGGAAGAGCGTGTAGTCGCAGTCGTCGACGAGGCCTCGATCGAACGGCACGTTTGCGCCGGCCGCGAAGCCGATGTTCTCCGCGAAACGCACCGATTCGAACCCCGCGCACTGCGCGAACGACGCCTCGATCGTCGCCATCGATCCATCGGACGATCCCGAGTCGATGACGATGAGCCGCCAGTTCGTATAGTCGATGGCCTGTAACGACGTGCAGAACTCGGCGATGAACCCGGCGCTGTTGTAGTTCACTACGATGATCGCGACGGATGGCGCCGTATCAGGCATCGGCGGCGATCTGTGCTCGTTCGAAATACGCCGCCAGCGCATCCGCCCATGGTCGCAGCGTGATCCCGAGTGCCGCGCCACGGTTGTTGGCGAGGACGGAGTACGGCGGCTTCCGCGGCCCCTGGTAGCCACGCGCAGTGAGTTCCGTTGTGGTTACGGGCTCGACGATGACATCGCCCAGCCCCGCCAGGCGAAGGATCTCGACCGCCCAATCGTACCGCGACGCTTCTCCGGTGTTCGTGAGGTGGTACACGCCAGCGGGCGCATGGCACTCGATCAACTCACGGATAGCCACCGCGAGATCATCCGTCGATGTCGGTGTGGAGATTTCGTCCGTGACAAAGCTGAGCGGCCGGCGCGATGCTGCAGCCGCCTTGACCTTCTCGACAAAGTTGTTGACGCCGCGCCCGTACAACCACGACGTGCGGACGATCGTCGTGTCCGGGCAAGCTGCCGCGGCGAGCCACTCGCCATCCAGCTTGGAGATGGCGTACGCGTTCAGCGGGCCCGTCGCGTCAGATTCGATGTATGCCGCCATCTTCGTGCCGTCGTAGACCTCATTCGTGCTGATCGCCACGAGGCGCGCGCCACCACGCCGGCACGCCTTTGCGACGTTCTCTGCTCCGATGCCATTGACGGCCCGGGCTACGGCGGGCTCGCGTTCGCAACGACCCGTGTCCGTGAGCGCCGCCGCGTGAATGACCGCGGTAGGCGCATATTGTGCGACGGCGTCGGCGACCGAAGCGGCATCGGTGACGTCGACGTCCTTGCGGCCGAGCGCGCGTACATCGTGCGATGCGAGTGCGCGCACCAGGCTGCGCCCAAGTTGACCTGTGCCGCCGGTGATCAGGATGCGCATCGCGACCATTGTAGCGCGGCGCTGATGGAGGCTCAGGCTTGCGAAGCTGGCGCGTACGGGCGCGCCTTCGCCAGGCGCTCGGCGTACTGTCGCTCGTAGTAGCGGCAGAACTCGCCCGTCTTGATCGGCTCCCACCAGGAGCGATGCTCCGCGTACCAGCGCACCGTCCGCTCGATCGTGCTGTTGAAGTCATGTGCGGGTTGCCAGCCGAGCGCTCGTAGCTTCGACCAATCCATGTAGTAGCAGGAATCATGACCGGCGCGATCGTCGACGAACCGGATCAGGTCGTACGGCTTGTCGAGGATGTCCAGGATCGCTCGCGCCACCTCAATATTCGAGACGTGGTTGTCCGCCTGGATGTTGTACGCTTCGCCCCGCTCGCCGTGCTCCAGCAGCAGGAGCAGCGCGCGCACGTTGTCCTCGACGTATAACCGGTCGCGGATCTGCAGCCCCTCGCCGTACACGGGCAGCGGCTCGCCATCGAGCGCGTTCGTCACGAACAGCGGGATCGCTTTTTCCGGATACTGATATGGTCCGACGTTGTTGGCCGGTCGCGCAACGACCACCTGCAGGTCGTAGGTTTCAGCGAAGGCATGGCACATCATGTCGCCCGCGGCCTTGCTGACGGCGTACGGACTGCGAGGCAAGAATGCATCGCCCTCTCGACGTGGATTCTCTTCCGTCGCCGGCCCGTACACCTCATCCGTCGAGATATGGAGCACGCGCTCAACGGCCAGATCGCGGGCGGCATTGAGCACGTTGTAGGCGCCGCGCAGGTTCGTCTCCATGAAGTCGGCTGCGTCCTCGATCGAGCGATCGACGTGCGACTCAGCCGCGAAGTTCACGACGGCATCGCAGCCACGCATCGCGGCCGTGACGGCGCCCGCGTCGGCGACGTTTCCCTGGATGAACGAGTATCGCTCGCCGTCTGACACATCGGCGAGGTTTTCGAGATTGCCGGCGTATGTCAGAGCGTCGAAATTCACGATCTGCACGTCGAGTCGCTCACTTATGACGTGACGGATGAAGTTGCTGCCGATGAATCCCGCGCCGCCGGCGACGAATATCTTCTTCATCTCGGCACCCGCACGCGGCTGAAGTCGCCAAGAACGATCTGATAGCCGCGCGGCTTGCGGTCATCACCCGTGAGTTCGACGTTGCGACCGATGAGACTCTGCTCGATGCGGTCGCCAAGGCGCTGGATCTTCGTGTTCTCCAACACGACGCTGCCTGCTATCTCGCTCTCGAGTATCTCGCAGTCGCGGTCGATCGACGTGAACGGGCCGATGTACGCGTTCTCGATCCGTGTGCGTTCGCCGATAATCGCCGGACCACTGATCACGCTGTTGAGGATCGTGCAGCCCTCTTGCAGCACCACGTTGCCCTGGATGGTCGATGCGGTGTCAACGGTGCCTCCGGCGCGGTCATCGGTCAGCATCTCCAGCACGATACGATTTGCCGCGAGCAGATCGTCGTGCTTGCCGGTATCAATCCACGCGCCCTCGACCACTTCCGCGCGGACGCTGGAGCCGTTGTCCAGCAGCCATTGGATGGTGTCCGTGATCTCGAGCTCACCGCGTGCGGAGGGTACGATATTGTCGATCGCCTCGAAGACGCGGCTGGTAAACATGTAGATACCGATGACGGCGAGGTCGCTCGGCGGCTCCTGCGGCTTCTCGATGACGCGCACCAGGCGCTCGCCGTCAAACTGCGCGACGCCGAATTGCGTCGCGTCCGGGACGTGTTTCAGCAAGATCCCAGCGTCAGCCTTCGAAGCGGCAAACGCCTGCACGAATGGGACGATGCCGTGCGTAAGGAAGTTATCGCCAAGAAAGGTGACGAACGGCGCGCCCGCCATGCGTTCGCGCGCCAGGCCGACTGCCTGCGCGATCCCGCCTGGCTTCAGTTGCTCGATGTAATCGATGGTCGCGCCAAAGCGCGTGCCGTCACCGGCCTCGCGACGGACCTGCTCGCCAGTCTCGGGTGACACGATGATCGAGATGTCGCGAATGCCCGCTTCGACGAGGTGGTCGAGGGCATAGAACAGGATCGGCTTGTTGGCGATCGGCACGAGCTGCTTCGCCCCTGTGTAGGTGAGCGGGCGGAGCCGGCTGCCCTTGCCGCCGCAGATAACAAGTCCCTTCATCGATTCCTTCATGCGGGCAGTCTAACATTCGGCCGCGCGCTCGAATGGGCCGGCTCGCATCGTAGCTACGACAGTCCGGAACGCGGGCTGAAAGCCCGCGCCACGAATTGCCGGCGCGCGCCACGAATGACGCCCGGCGCCACGATTGCCGGCACGCACCGCTATTGCGGCGCGCGCAACAATTGTTGTCGGGTTACGCGAGCGATGGCGTCGCGTTCGCTACGCGCGTGAGGGCGCTGTACGTGGCGGGCTGCCGGTTGCGCACGATGTCCGTGCCCGGCGCGCGCTGCTTGCTGTGGGCCAGCGCCCGGTTGACGTCGGCCGCGACGCACAGCTCGCGGCCTTCGAGCGCCTGCGCGAGTATCCGCCCGTTTGGGTCGACGATCATCGTCGCGCCGTTCGGCACCGGCGCGGCAGCGCACGCCAGGAATACCCGATTCTCCTCGGCGCGGCAGCGCGCCACGGTCGGCATCATCGGCGTGCCGGGGTCGTCGCCGCACCAGAGGATGAATTCCGCGCCGCGCAGCATGAGCGAGCGCGCGACCTCGGGCACAAAGCCCTCCGCCGCGACCATGAGTCCGACCCGTCCGATCGACGTCATCGCGACCGCGGAGACGGCGTCACCGAGCGGCATCGTTGCGAAACGCGGCCCCGGCGGTTTGTGCGTCTGCCGGTGCCGCACGATGACGCCGCCAGGTCCGACCAGGTACATCGTCCGCCAGCCGCCGGCGTCGGGCTTTGAGACGGTGAAGGCCACGCAGACGCCGGTGTCGCGCGCGATCGCCTCCATGCCGGCCAGCACGGCATCGTGCGCGTACGCGGCGCGCAGCCGCGACGGCGTCGCCGGAAACACGACGATGTCCGCGTTCATGATCGCCTGCCGCTCGACGTGGCGGCGCGCCGCGATCAGAAACGCATCGCCCGTTGGAGGCATCGTCATCTGGACAACGGCCAGGCGGCGCTCGTGCTGCGACATGACGAACGGTTCGTCCATCTGCCGTGTGACGGCGAGGCTCTCGGTTGGGTGTGTGAGCGCGTCGTACAGCTCGGGCCGCCGCATCACGCGCGGCGCCGCGTCGGCGATCGGCACGTCGTACGTGAGTGCCGCGTCTTCGTCCGGGCCGAGCGCCGCGACGGTTTCGCCGGCCGGATTGATGAAGCGCGAACGCCCGGCGTAGACGATGCTCTCCGCTTCGACGCCGAACTTGTCGCAACAGGCGATCCAGACGCCGTTCTCGGCGGCGCGCGTGGGCATCAGGAACTCCACCTGCGATGTCGTGAGATCGTTGGCGTGGCGGGCACCGCTGACCCACGCCGTCAGGTCGAGGATGAGTTGCGCGCCGTTCAGCGCGAGCGATCGCGCGATCTCGGGCAAACGTCCGTCGGCGCAGACGAGGATGCCGATGCGGCCGATGTCGGTTTCGAAGACGGGGTAGGCGTCGCCAGGAGAGAACCAGTGGGTGTCGAAATGGAAGAGGAAGGACTTGTCGTACCGCCCGACGATCGATCCGTCGCGCCCGAAGAGCAGCGCGCCATTCGCGTAGCCGCCGCCCGGCGCATCGAGCGCGAGGCCGACGGCGATGTAGACGCCGTGCTGCCGCGCCTTCGCCGCGAACCGCTGAGCGGCATCGCCCGGCGAGAGTACGTCGCGGCGCGAGAGATCGCGCGTTCCGAGGAAGTACGCCGGGTAGGTCACCTCCGGCAGCGCGACGAGATCGGGCCGTTCGGACGTGACCGTCTCGTCGATACGGCGCAGCGTGTGCGCCAGCGATGCCTCGGCGTCCTCGATGGAGAACGCGGGGAGTTGGAGCAGCGATACACGTGCGGCCCGAGGCGACGTCATGCTTGAGTGTACCGCGCTGCACGTGTGAATCTGGTCCATCCGGCGCGAGTAGACATCGGCGGTAGCGCGGCGCGGCGCGGATCGATAGGCTTCGCGTGCTGTCCGCGAGTGCATCGAGCGGCAGACCGAGCACCTGTACGAGGAGCGAATCCATGATCGAATTCGAGAAACTGACGCCCGACATTGTCGCGAAGGAATGCGTGGTGGCGATGAAGGCGTGTGACGGCGCCATCGCCGGGATCATCGCGACGCCGTCCGGCGAGCGGACGTTCGCGAACACGTTCGTTGCGCTCGAATCCGCGGCCGACCACATCGGCCAGGTGTCGGGGACGTATGCGTTCATGGCGTATGTATCGTCCGACGACGCGCTTCGCGAGACGGCGAGGGAGTGGGACGAGAAGCTCAGCAAGTACGCCGTCGAGCTGGGGTTCCGCGAAGACCTCTACGCGGCGGTCAGGGAGTACGCCGCCACGCCCGAGGCGGCAGCGTTGACGGGCGAGGAACAACGCCTGGTCGAGCGCACGCTGCGCGACTACCGCCGCAACGGCTTCGAGTTGCCGAAGGACCAGCGCGGGCGCGTGCAGACGCTGATGAACCGGCTGGTCGAGCTCGGGACCGAGTTCCGCAAGGCGATCGATACGTGGGACGACGCGATCGTCGTCGAGCGGCACGATCTTACCGGCATGCCGGACCGCTGGATCGAGGGATTGAGGACCGTGGAGGAGGGCGGCGTCACGAAGTACCGTGTGTCGCTCGACTATCCCGAGATCATGCCGTTCATGGACAACGCGGAGTCGGAGTACTGGCGCCGCGAACTGTTCCTCAAGAACCAGTGCAAGGGTGGCAAGCCGAACGTCGCCGTGCTCGAGGAAGCGATCAAGGTCCGGGGCGAGATAGCGACGCTCCTCGGCTACGACTCCTGGGCCGCGTACATCGTCGAAAAGCGCATGTCGAAGACGCGCGACGCCGTCGACACGTTCCTGCGCGACCTCGAGAGAAAGCTCGAGCCGAAGTTCCAGTCGGATATGGAAGCGCTGCGCGGCGCCAAGCTGGAGCACGCGGGCGACGCTGTCGTGAACATCTGGGACTGGTGGTACTACACCAACCGCCTGCACAAGACCGAATACGCCGTCGACGACTTCGAGATCGCGAACTACTTCCCGCTCGATGCCTGCATCGAAGGCTTGTTCATGGTGACGCAAGAGTTGCTGGGCATTCGCTACGAGGCGGCGCCCGCGGCGTCGAGATGGCACGAGGACGTGCAGGCGTTCGACATCTACGACGCTCGCGACGGCGCGAAGAGCGCCGAGCCGTTCGCGCGCTTCTACATGGACCTGTATCCGCGGCCGAACAAGTTCGGGCACGCGGCGGCGTTCACGATGCGGAGCGGGCGCGCGCTGCCGGACGGCAGCTATCAACAGCCGATCAGCGCGATCGTCGCGAACTTTACGAAGCCGTCGGCGGATGCGCCGTCGCTGCTGCGCCACACGGAGGTCGTGACGTTCTTCCACGAGTTCGGGCACATCCTGCACCAGACGCTGACGCGCGCGCGTTACCTGGAGTTCAGCGGCTCGTCGACCGAGCGTGACTTCGTGGAGGCGCCGTCGCAGATGCTCGAGCACTGGGTGTGGGACGGCGAGGTGCTCGGCCGGTTCGCCCGGCATCACCAGACGGGCGCGCCGCTGCCGCCGGAGTTGCTGGACGCGATGATTCGGGCCAAGAACGTCAGCTCGGGCATCGCGGCGTTGCGGCAGCTGTTCTTCTCGCGCCTGGACTTCGCGTACCACTCGCCGGGCTTCGACGGGGACACGACGAAGAAGCTCGCCGAGCTCTACCCGGTGTGCGGATTCCCCTATCCGGAGGAGACGTACTTTCAGGGCGGCTGGGGCCATCTGTTCGGCTACGACGCCGGCTACTACGGCTACCTGTGGTCTCGCGTGTTCGGAGACGATATGTTCACGCGGTTCGAGGCCGTGGGCTTGTTCGATCGCGCGACGGGTCTCGACTACCGCGCGAAGATCCTCGAACGCGGCGGGTCAGTCGACGGCGACGTGCTCGTGCGCGAGTTCCTGGGACGCGAGCCGAACACCGATGCGTTCCTCCGGGAGCTGGGGCTGGAGGCCGGGCGCTAGCGGATGGTTGTCGGTCGTGCGTCGCGCGCCGCTTGCGGGCGCGGCGGAAACGGGGATCGATGCGCGCCGCATCGCGCCGGCGATCGTAACAAGCATGCCCGTCGCCGCGGCGAAGAGCGCGAGGGTGAGCGCGAATACCGGGACGTGTGGCGCCGGGCCTGACCCGAGGTTAGCGAGCGGCGGAAGCCCCGCCGGCGCGCGCCCTTCGACGGTATAGATGTAGGCGTTGACCATCGTTGTCGTCGCGCTCCGCGCTTCTACGACGATATACCCCGGCCGCCAGAGCGGGAACGGGAACAGCTTGTCGTTGACGACGGTCGGGAAGCTCCACGTGCCATCGCGCAGTACCGTCACGTGCTGTTCGTTGTAAAACGGGCCGGCGTATGACGGCGGCGGCGGTGTGTCGGAGAAGCCGAAGCTGATCGTGACCGTCTCGCCCGGCACCCAGCCCGTCTGGCCGACGATCTGGAATCGCGAACCGGCGCCACCCTGCGCCGGATCGATCAGCGGATCAGGCTGTTGCGCGGAGGCGGAACCGAGCGTGCCGAGAGTTAGCGCGCCTGCGATCGCAAGCGCGACGGCGAGAGCCGTGAGCATCCACTTCACCGCAACCCCGATTCAACTTGCCCCGCCGCCGCGATGATAGCAGAAGCGCACGGCGGATGGCTACGGGGCCGTAGTGGATAGTGGATAGTGGATAGTGGATAGAAGTTGGAAGTTGGAAGTTGGAAGTTAGCAGTGAGTCGTTGACGCGGGGACGTCGACCCTCGGTACGGAGCTGCACCGCGGCGCTGTCATGCCGAGCGAAGCGAGGCATCTTGCACGGGCGGGCGAGATCCTTCGCTGCGCTCAGGAAGACACGGCGCGCGGTGATTCCGCATCGGCCTTCGGGCCAAGGGCCAACCGGCAACCGCCGCAATCGCCAATCGCTAACGGCCAGTCGCAGCCGCAGTCGCGAACAGCCAACGGCCAACAGCTAACCGCTACCGAAACAGCACCACGCGGCGGAAGCGTTCGGTGTAGCGGCCGTCTTCGCCCTTCCAGCGCTCGCGCACGAACTTCAGGAAGTCGCTGTTGGGATTGTCGGCGCCGAGGCCCTGGCTGACGTGTGCGTTGAGGGCGTGGATCTTCTGATCGACGACATCGGTGATGTCCGTCTCGAACTCTGCCTTCTCCGACCCCCAGATGAAGATCTCCTTGACGTTGTGCGTCTCGAGCCCCTCGTCGATCTGTTCCGGGAAGTTGAGTCGATCGCGCGCCGACGGGTAGATCGCGTCGACGGCGATCTGGCCGGTGCAGCGGTGGTCGGAGTGATTGATGAAGCTGTTGCGGACGATGAACGCCTCCGGGTCGTGCGTGAAGACGGCATACGGCTTCAGCATGCGGATGTGGCGCACGACGTCGCCGAGGAGTGGCCGCGTGTACGTCAGCTCGCCATCGGTGTAGTCGAGGAAGAAGACATCCTTCGCACCGGCCCGCCGCGCCGCCTCGCGCTGCTCCTCACGCCGGATGCGGATCAGGTCGCCCGGCTTCATGCTCGGGTCGGCGGTGCCTTTCGAGCCGTCGGTGCAGACGAGGTAGTAGAACGTCCACCCCTCCTTTGACCAGAGGTACGACGTACCGGCGGCGCCGAAGTCGGCGTCATCGGGGTGCGCGGCGATGACGAGGGCGGTCTTGTTGTCGGTTTCGGGCGCAGTCACGGGCATGTCCTTCAGCGTGTTGAGGCCTTCGAGGTTCGCGGTCATACAGACAGCGTAACTATGTGAACGGCGAAGCGGGAGGGCCGCGGATCAGTCGGTCGACGCTGCGAAGCGCTTGATGATGTCCGCGAGCTGTTCGGGAAGCTCGTGGGGGATGTCGTGGCCGCACGGCAGCCACACCAGGTGCACGTTGGCATACGCAGCGACGATGGGCTCCGTAGCCGTACGACTGAACGCCCACGGGCCCAGCTTGCCCTCGCGTGCTGCCTGCACTTCGGCTTCGCTTCTCTCACCACCGACCAGGAGCACCGGGCACGCCGTGCTGGCGTAGAGCTTCGTGTTCAGGATCTTGCCCTCTTCGTCGACAGTGCGTTGAATATGTACGATCTGATCGACCGAGCGCTTCCACCGGAACAGTCCGTCATCGCCCTCAACGAGTTGCCGCCGAGTGACCGCCGCTGCATCCGCACCGTTCGTCTGGGCGATCTGGGCAAGAATAGGCGTGAGCTGTGATTCGGTACCGGCGAATTTCATGAAGGGTTCGTTCGCGTAGGATTCGCGCACCCATTCCCAGATATCGTCGCTCAGCTCCGTGCACACGTCGGTGATCCAGCCTTCGATGGCGATCACGCCAGCCGCATCGGCGTATTGCGACGCGTAGTAGGTCGCCAGTTGGCCGCCCCACGAGTGGCCGAGGATGAGCGGTCGCGAGAGGCCGAAGTGTGCGATGACGCTCTGGATGTCCGACACGAGCGCGGGCCAGGAGTAGTCGTCGCTGTCGCTCGATGCGCCGTTGCCACGCATGTCCAGCGCGATCGCACGGATGCTCGGTGCGAGGCGTGGTGCGAAGTCGTCCCAGGTCGCGAGGTTTTGGCCCGGCCCGCCGTGTACGAGGATCGCTGGCTTGCCCGATCCGCCGTAGTCGCGCACCGCGAGCGTTGCTCCCGCGCCCTCGACGATCGAATCGTGCCAGGACATGCTACCTACACCAACGCCCAGGGCTCTTCGCTGTAGTTGAGCAGGGACTGCCGCAGAAGGACGAGCGCGGTCGTGACGGCACGGCGCTTCACGGCGCCTCGGCCCTGCGGGAAGGTGTAGCTCATTGCCTGGGGCGGCGCCCACATCGCGTCGATGGCGATGTGGATCGTGCCTGCGGGCTTGCCCTCCTGCTCGTCCGGCCCCGCCACGCCGGTGATGCCGATGCCGACGCTCGCTTCGAGCTTTGCGCGCGCCGCGGCGGCCATCGCGCGGGCGCACTCCTGGCTGATCACGCCGTGCTCTTCGATCACCTCGGCGGGCACGCCCCACGCGATCTTCAGCTCGGTCTGGTACGAGACGAGGCCGCCCTTGAAGCATTGCGACGAACCCGGCACGTCGGTGATCGTGCTGGCGAGCAGGCCGCCGGTACACGACTCCATCGTCGCGAGCGTTACGCCGTTCGTTTTCATCATGTCGCAGACCACGCTCTCGAACGTGTCGTCGTCGGCGCCCCAGATCGCCGGGCCGAGGATCTGCCGCGCTTCATCTTCGACCGGGCGGATCAGCCGCCACGCCGCGGCTTCGTCGGGCGCCTTCGCCGCGAGCCGCAGGTGCACGCCGTCGGCGCGGGCGTAAATGCCGATGCTGGGGTTGGTCGACTTCAGCAGCGGGCTCACCATCTCGTCGACGGTGCCCTCGCCGATGCCGGCGGTCTTCAGCGTCCGCGTGACGAGGATCGAGCCGGGGTTGCGGCGCAGCAACTCGGGCGCGACTTCGTTCTCCCACATGCGCGTCATCTCGGTGGGCGGCCCCGGCATCGCGACGATGATCTTGCCGTTGCGTTCGACCCACCAGCCGGGTGCGGTGCCGCGCGGATTCGGGATGGCGCGGCCGGACGGGATCAGCCAGCACTGCTTTACGTTGCTCTCGGGCATCGAATAGCCGCGCTTCTCGAAGAAACCGCGCAGGTTGGCCTCCAGCTCCGCATCGACGTGCGGCGTCTCGCCCACGACGCCGCAGATCGCCTCGCGCGTCAGGTCGTCTTCCGTGGGGCCGAGGCCGCCGGTGCAGATGACGATGTCCGAGCGCTCCAGCGCTTTCCCGATCGTTTCGGTCAGTCGATCGATGTTGTCGCCGACCACCGCCTTGAAGTAGAGATCGACGCCCAGCGCCGGCAGCCGCGACGCGATGTATTGCGCGTTCGTATCGACGATCTCGCCGAGGAGGATCTCGGTGCCGATGGAGAGGATTTCTGCCTTCATGCGGGAAGATTACCGGGTACATATGGCACGTGACAGTTGCAGTGCTCAGCTGGATACTGAGTGTGTTGCCAAGGCAAAGGAGGCACGTATGAAGCGAGTATTGCTGGTCGTCGTATTGACGCCCGTGGTGCTGTTCTTCGGCCTACTGCTCGGTGCGCCCCTGCTGCCGAACCGAATGTTCTATCGTGATCGCCGTCCGACGCGCCTAGGCCGGCTGGTGAACGGCGTGTTCGCCTTGCTGTACCAATTGCCAGGCCTGCCCAACTTCATCGCGTCGCTAGAAACCACCGGCCGCCGTACTGGGCGGGCTTACACGATCCCGGTCGCGATTGCCGACTATGACGGCGAGCGCTATCTCGTCTCGATGCTTGGCGAGCGCTCGGGGTGGGTGCCGAACATCCGCGCCGCCGGTGGCCGGGCCGTCATCAAACATGGTCGACGGCGCGACGTGATTCTCGAAGAAGTGCCGGTTCAGCTGCGCGCGCCGATCATCAAGGCATACGTGCGGCGCGCACCGGGCGGCCGGCCGCACATTCCACTATCGCCGGACGAACCGGTCGAAGCATTCGAAAGGATCGCGGGCGAGTACCCGGTCTTCCGCATCACGCCGGCGCCTGGTGTCTGACCGTTGTTCCTGATTCGGTCTGCCTCGCTACACTGCCGCGATGAGAATCGCTGTCGTCGGCCACGTCGAGCACGTCACTATCACCCGGGTTGCGGCGCTGCCCCGCGCCGGCGAGATCGCGCATCTCGCCGACCCGGTGGTGATCGCGGGCGGCGGCGGTGGTATCGCCTTCTTTCAGCTCACGAAGAGCGACGCCGAAATACATCTATTCACCGCCATCGGCCTCGACGAGGCGGGCACGCACGTCCACCACGAGATCGCCAGCACGGGCGCCACGATTCACGCGGGGCTGCGACAGCTCCCGCACACGCGCGATGTCGTCGTCATCACGCCGGAGGGCGAGCGCACGATCTTTGTCGTCGGCGAGCCGCTGCATCCGCGGCGCGACGACCGGCTCTCGTGGGGCGAGCTGGCGTCCTGCGACGCGGCGTACTTCACCGGTCAGGATCCGGACACGCTGGTCGAGGCGCGGCGGGCCAGGCTGCTCGTCGTGACGGCACGGCGGCAGGCGGCGCTGGCGGCATCGGGCGTGACGGCAGATGTCGTCGTCGGCAGCGCGCACGACCCGCGCGAGGCGAGCGCGCTTAGCGACTACGCCGTACCGCCGCGCGCGATCGTGATGACGGAAGGCCGCGACGGCGGCTACATCGAGACAGCAGGAGGGCGCGAGCGATTCGCCGCATCGCCGGCGCCGTCGCCAGTCATGGGCGCGTACGGCGCGGGCGACAGCTTCGCCGGAGCGCTCACGTGGTACCTCGCACGTGGCCTCGCGACGGCGGAGGCCTGCGCGCAAGCTGCGCGCTATGGCGCCGCGGTGCTGGCGGGCGTCAACCCGCTCGAGCATCAGCTGCCGCTGGGTTGAACACTTCCCACTTGGACGGGACGAAGCGTGCCAACATGGTGTCGGGCGCAGCTAAAGCTACGCGGGTACCATAGGCGACCGCGTACCTCCCTCGTCGGCGAGCTTCGGAGCCAGTACGGGCGAGATCCTTCACTTCGTTCAGGATGACAGGTGTCTCGTTCAGGATGACAGGTGTCTCGTTCAGGATGACAGGTGTCTCGTTCAGGATGACAGGTGTCTCGTTCAGGATGACAAGTGTCTCGTTCAGGATGACAGGTGTTTCGTTCAGGATGACAAGTGTTTCGTTCAGGATGACAAGTGTCTCGTTCAGGATGACAGGTGTCTCGTTCAGGATGACGAGCGGTGCCTCACAGCCGCTCCAGGGGCGCGAACGAGAGCATGAGCTTCTTCATCCCGACGCTGCCCTTGAAGGCGATCGTGATCTCCTGATCGTCTTTGACGATCTGGCACGAGACCACGATGCCTTCGCCGAAGCGCGGATGGCGGACCTTCTCGCCGCCGGCAAACGCCTGCTCGGATGGCACCGCCGGCCGCTCGTCGCGGCGGAACTCGGCGCGAAGACGCTGCGGCCCGCGCTCGACGGCTTCGTACTGGTCGCGGACAGCGGAGCGCTGCGCGATCAACTCCGGCGGGATGTCTTTGAGGAAGCGGGATGGCGGGTTGTGCTGCGACATGCCCATGTTGAACCGCCGGAACGCTCGCAGGAGGTAGAGGCGCTCCTTCGCGCGCGTCATGCCGACGTACGCGAGCCGCCGCTCTTCCTCCATCTGCGCCGGATCGTCGAACGAGCGCATGTGGGGCAGCACGCCCTCCTCCAGCGCCGTGATGAAGACAACCGGGTACTCGAGACCCTTCGCCGAGTGCAGCGTGATCAATGTCACACGCCCACCTCGCTCGTCGCCGTCCTCGACGATCGTGTCGGCATCGGACACCAGCGCCACGTCTTCGAGGAACGCCACCAGCGCGTGGCCCGGCTCGAGGCCGTCGTACTCCGCGGCGACGTTGCGCAGCTCGCCCACGTTCGCCCACCGCTCCTCGGCTTCGGACTCCTCGCACTCGGCGAAGAGATAACGGCGGTAGGCGGTGTGTTCTAGCACGGCGTCGAGCAGCGTCGAGAGGTTGTTCTTCGATGCGACGCCGATCAGTTCATCGAGCATCCGAAGCAGCTCGATCAGCGCCTTCGCCTGGCGTGCCGCGATCGGGTGGCCCTCCGACGCGGGCGCATCTGCGCCGTCCGTGGGACTTGCGGACTCTTGTCGCGCGATGACCTGGAGCGCGGTGTAGAGCGGCACCCCGAGGCGCTGTGCCCAGCGCTCCAGCTCCGCGATCGTCTTGGCGCCGATGCCGCGTCCCGGCACGTTGACGATACGCGTGAAGCTCACGGCGTCATGCGGATTGTGGACGAGCCGCAGGTACGCCAGCACGTCCTTCACTTCCCGCCGCTCGTAGAAGCGCGTGCCGCCCACGAGCTGGTACGGGATGGTCGCGCGGATGAACGCCTCTTCGAGCGCCCGGGAGTGCGCGTTCGTGCGGTACATCACCGCGACGTCGGCATAGCGGTGTTGGCCCTTGACGAGCTCGGCGATCTCGCCGGCGACGAAGTCGGCCTCCTCGGCCTCGTCGTACGCCTCGTACATGACGATCGGCTCGCCGCCGGCCTGCTCGGTCCAGAGCGACTTCTGCTTGCGCTGCTTGTTGCCGGCGATCACGGCGTGTGCGGCGTCGAGGATCGTTTGCGTCGAGCGATAGTTCTGCTCCAGCAGGACGGTCTTCGCGTCCGGAAAGTCGCGCTCGAAGTTGAGGATGTTGCGGATGTCAGCCGACCGCCACGAGTAGATCGATTGATCCGGGTCGCCGACGACGCAGATGTTTCCGTGCTTGCCCGCGAGCAGCCGTGCGAGCTGGTACTGGGCGATGTTCGTGTCCTGGAACTCATCGACGAGGACGTGCAGGAATCGCTCCTCGTACTTCTCGCGCATCTCGCCGTTGTCGCGTATCAGCTCGACCGTCTTCATGATCATGTCGTCGAAATCGACAGCGTTGTTCTCCGACAGCAGATCCTGGTAGCGCTCGTAGACGCGCGCCACCACCTCGCCGAAGTAGTCGCGGGTCGCACCGGCGTACGCGTGCGGCGACACGAGTTCGCTCTTGGCGTGGGAGATCGCGGACAGGAGCGCGCGTTCCTTGAAGCGCTTCGTATCGACGTTGGCCCACTCGCACGCGCGCTTCATCAGCGCCATCTGGTCGGCGTCGTCGTAGATGTTGAAGGAGCGTGGCAGGCCGATGCGCTCGCCATCGATGCGGAGGAAGCGCGCGCAGATCGAGTGGAACGTGCCGAGCACGAGGTCGTTCGCCGCATCGCCGAGGTGCGCGACGACGCGCTGGCGCATCTCGCGGGCGGCTTTGTTGGTGAAGGTGACGCTGACGATTCGCCACGGCGCGACGCCGACCGCATCGACCAGGTAGGCGATGCGATGCGCGATGACGCGCGTCTTTCCGGAGCCGGGTCCCGCCAGAATCAGCAGTGGCCCCGCGATTGTCCTGACGGCTTCGCGTTGCGGAGGGTTCAGATCAGTGAGGAGGTGTTCGGTCGATACCATGCCGTCTCAGGGTACCGGCGGCCACCAGCGACGAACAGCGGACGGCGGTAGTCGGTTGCCCGCGTGCGGGGGGCGCCCGACGGCGGGCCGGTACGCCGTGCTATAATCGGCCAGATTTCGGTCGCCATATGGCCAGGGAGATCAGCCGATGTTGTTTGACGGTGTGTGGGGAAACCTTGCGCTCGCAGCGATCATCGCGCTGGTCGCGTATGTACTCGTGATGTGGGTGGCGGCCGTTGTCTGGACATATCGCGATGTCGCATCGCGGACGAGCGACACCTTCACACAGACCATCGCCCTGGTGCTTGTCTTCGCGTTCAGCATTCCTGGGCTGCTCGTATACCTCGTCCTGCGGCCGAAGGACACGTTGATGGACGCGTACGACCGCCAACTCGAAGCGGAAGCGCTGCTGCACGAGATCCAGGAGCAGGCCACGTGTCCGCGTTGCCGCCGGAAAGTCGACCAGGACTTCGTCGCCTGTCCGTACTGCCGGATCGCGCTGCGAACGCCCTGCGAGAGCTGCGCCAGGCCGTTGGCATCGACGTGGGTGTTGTGCCCGTACTGCAGTGCCGAACGGCCTCAGCCGGCCGGCGCCGCCGCACCCGCGCCCGCGATGGGCGAGATGCCGGCCCGCCCGAAGCGCGCCAGCACCGCGACGTACACGCCGCCGGCGCAACCGGCCGCCGCTTCCGCCCCGGCCGATGCCACGCCCGAGCCGCGTACCTGACCAGCCGGTCACGCGATACGCGCGCCCTCAAGCTGAAGTAGCCGCGCCTTCACGTCCAACCCTCCGCCGAAGCCGGTCAGGCTGCCGCTGCTGCCGACGATGCGGTGACACGGGATGACGATCGGTATCGGATTGGTGCGCATCGTGTTGCCGACGGCGCGAGCGGCGTTCGGGCTGCCGACGCGCCGTGCCAGGTCGGCGTAGGTCGCCACCTGTCCGCGCGGTACGGCCGCACAGGCGAGCAGCACCTCGCGCCGGAACGGCGTCACCCACGAGAGTTCGAGATCTACTTCGAAGTGCGTGCGCTTGCCGGCCAGGTAGTCGCGGACTTGCTTCTTCAACCCGGCCACCTTCGACTCGTTGCGGACGAGTTCGAACGCGCCGTGCAACTCGCGGTGCAGTTCTTCGAGTGCGCGCGATAGCCGCTTCTCATCGACGGCGAACTTCACCGCAACGAGCCGCCGGCCTTCACCCGCGACCAGCAGCGAGCCGATCGCCGTCTCCGTGATCCCGTAGTAGGTCGTTGTCATGGCTGCATCCTCCGGTACGGGCCGTCCGATATTCGCTCACAGCGGCAGTGTCCTTGAGCGCTCTGCTATTGGTTGCCGGGCCGCTTGTAGTACTGGATGCCGTCCTCCATGAACTTCGCGAGGCGGTCTTCGAGCACCAGGTAGTCGAGGTGCGACAGCGTCTCGCCGAGCGCGGCGCGCTGCATCCACGGCGAGAACGTGGCGAGCGTACCCGTTACCCATTTGACGCGCCCGGCCACATCGAACGCCGTCCGCGCGCCGTCGCCTACGCACACGATCATCTCATTCAGCCGCTCGACGTGGTGCTGCTCGATGCTCTGCAGGCGGCCGCGCAGGTCGGCGAACGAGTACTCGTGCGCCGGCAGCACCAACTCGACGTCGAGGTCCTCGAGCCGCTTCAGCGACGCGATGTAGTCGCCCAGCGGGTTGCCCTGCTGCTGGACGTGCAGGCTGATGTTCGGCGTGATCGTCGGCAGCACGTGGTCGCCGGTGAGGATGAACTTCTTGCCGCGCTCGAGGAAGCAGATGTGCCCGGGAGAGTGTCCCGGCGTCCACCAGACTTCGAACTTGAAGCGGCCGATGTCGAGCTGCTCGCCGCCCCAGACCACCTCGTCCGGCTCGACCGGATCTACGAATGCGCGGACCGGCATCGCCGATGTCTTGAGGTCGTCCATGCTGTCCTTCGGCACGCCGTGCATGATCAGCCAGTCGCCCATCTGCGCCAGCAACTGGTCCGGGTGCTTGTAGCGTGTGCGGATCAAATCGCGTTCGCGCTGGTGGATGATCACCGTCGCGCCGCTGCGCTCTTTCACCTGCCCGGCGAGCCCGTAGTGGTCGGGATGCACGTGCGTGACGAGCAGCGTCTTCAACTTCGAGAATCCGACGCCGGCGTCGTTGAGCTGCTGCTCGAGCGCATCGAACGCCTCCGGGACGTTCCAGCCGGAGTCGACGAGCGTCCAGCCATCGTGGCCTTCGATCAGGTACGGCAGCACCCACCCGAGCGGGTTGTTGGGGATGGGGACTCTGAGCTGATAGAGGCCGTCCATGATCTGGACGGGGTAGTTCGTCTCCACTTCGACGGTCATCGCTGTGTCCTTCTGCGCGCGCGTAGTCGATGCGGAAGAGCTTGAGCCGGTGATTGAGTCACGCGGTCGCCGCCTGCAGACGGGCCTCCGAGGCCAGGTCGGCGTCGACCATCATCTCGATCAACTGCTTGAACGAGACCTCCGGCGTCCAGCCGAGCTTCGTCTTTGCCTTCGTGGGGTCGGCGATCAGCAGATCGACTTCCGCCGGCCGCATGAACTGCGCGTCGCTGCGGACGTGCTCTTCCCAGTTCAGTCCGACGCGCTCGAAGGCGACTTGTGCGCACTCCTTGATCTGGTGGGTTTCGCCTGTGCCGATGACGAAGTCGTCGGGCTCGGGCTGCTGCATCATCAGGTGCATCGCCCGCACGTAGTCGCCCGCATAGCCCCAGTCGCGCCGCGGCTCCAGCGCGCCCAGCACCAGCTCCTTCTGCAGGCCGAGCTTGATGCGCGCGGCGCCGAGCGTGATCTTCCGCGTGACGAACTCCGGTCCGCGATGCGGCGACTCGTGGTTGAAGAGGATGCCGCTGCAGGCGAAGATGTTGTAGCTCTCGCGATAGTTGACGGTGATGTAGTGCGCGTACGCCTTCGCGACGCCGTACGGGCTGCGCGGGTGGAACGGCGTACTCTCGTTCTGCGGCGTTTCGCGCACCTTACCGAACATCTCGCTGCTGCTGGCCTGATAGAACTTGATGCCACTCCCGGACTTCGACCGTGACGCCGATGCGCCCGCGGTGAGGCGGATCGCCTCGAGCACGCGCAGCGCGCCGAGGCCCGTGATCTCCCCCGTGAGTTCCGGCTGGTTCCACGACAGCATCACGAAGCTGATCGCGGCCAGGTTGTAGATCTCGTCCGGCTGTACCTTTTGCACGACGTTCATCAGCGACGCCTGGTCGAGCAGGTCGCCGTCGACGATGTGGACGTCGGGCAGCGTGCGCTCCAACGTCGAGCGCTTGGGGTTCGCCTGTCCGCGGATCAGGCCGTACACCTCGTACCCCTGCTTCAGCAGGTGCTCCGAGAGGTAGTGTCCGTCCTGGCCGGTGATGCCGGTGATCAGCGCTCGAGGCATATCGCGATGTCCCTCCCTGGAACTCGTGTGTCAGGGAAGGATATCGGATGGCTCCGCGTCCGTCATCGCGAATCTACTGCCCGGTGACGTGCTCCGGCACGATCTTGATCACCACGCGCACGTCGCCGGGCTTGTTGCCGGGGTAGTCGTCGAGGCTCAGGTACTTCTTCGCGAACGCGTCGATGCCCTCGAATCCGCCCTTCTCCGTGATCTCCACGGCGTGCCCGCGGATCTCGACGTACGCGTACGGATTCGCGCCGCTCTGCACACTGAGCGAAACGCGCGGATCGCGCTTGAGGTTGCGAACTTTCAGGCGCTTTCGTTCGCTGTTGATGATGACGTGCGTGCCATCGAAGCCCACCCAGACGGGCGAGACCTGCGGCGAGCCGTCCTTGTTGAGCGTGGCGACATGGGCGAAGTTCTTGTCGGCAAGGATGTTCTGCTGGGCGTCGGTGAGTTGCACGGCCATGTGGGAATCCCTTTCTGCTGGATGGGTCACCTACTACTGTACAGGAGAAAATAGTGTGCCTCAATTGGCGGGGCCGTGCTGCCGCTTCGATAGAATCGCAGCATGGACGGCAATCGAGTGCGCGCGGTGATCTTCGACGTCGGCAACACGCTGTGGTTTCAGGCCACGAGCGACATCGACAGGGTGTATCGCCTGCAGGCCGAGGCGGTGGCGCCGCTGCTTGAACGATGGGGCATTCGCGTCGGCGAGTCGCTGCTGACGATCCTGGACGAGATCTGGCGAGCTGGCGAAGCCGCCGATCGTCGCGAACGCGAGCGAGGTAGCCTGAAGGAATGGCCCCTGCCGTTCTTTATCCGCGGCGCATTGGCAGCACGCGGCATCGAGATTCCGCCAGAGCAGGCCGAGGCGTGGCACCGCGCGACGTGGATCCTCGAGCGCCATTTCGGCGTGCAGCTCTACCCGGACACGCTCGACGTCCTCGCGGAGCTGAAGGCTAGCGGCCTGCTGATCGGGATCAACACGAACCGGCCCTGTACCGCGGAGATGCACCTGCCGGGACTGCGCGACATGGGCATCGCGCGCTTCGTCGACGCCGTCGTGTGCTCGGGCGACACCGGCTACGTGAAGCCACACGCTTCGACCTTCGAACTCGTACTCGAACGGCTTGGTGTGCCGGCAGATGAAGCGGCGATGGTCGGCGACAGCGCCGAGAACGACATGCGCGGCGCGAAGGCCATCGGCATGCGTACGGTGTGGAAGATCAACGGGCGCTACGACCTGCCGCCGTGCGCAGATGCCGACTTCGCCATCCACGACCTCGCGGAACTGCTGTCGCTTCCGATGATCAGCGGGCGACAACGCCCGCCTGTGACAGAGAGCCTCACCCCGCACGACGACAACAACGAAGATAGATACTGAACTGTGAACTGTGAACTGTGAACTGTGAACTGTGAACTGTGAACTGTGAACTGTGAACTACAAACTACGAACTACGAACTACGAACTCCAAACCACAAACGGTAAACTGCCAGCGTGCCTCAAGTACCCCGCGTCTACTCGACTCCGGCCATCGTCCTGCGCCAGCGCAGGCTGGGTGACGCCGACAAGATCCTGACGCTGTACACGGCGAACCACGGCAAGGTCGATGCCGTCGTCAAAGGCGTGCGGAGGACAAAGAGCCGCATGGCGGGACACGTCGAGCCGCTGACGCAGGCGAACATCCAGCTCGCGAAGGGCAAGACGCTGGACATCGTCACTCAGGTCGAGACGATCGAGTCGTTCCAGGCGCTTCGCGACGACCTCGAACGCATGAGCCGCGCGCTGTACGCCTGCGAACTGCTGGACAAGTTCACCGAGACGCACGAGGCCAACTTCGAGCTGTACCGCCTGCTGCTCGACACGCTGCGACGCCTGGCGACACGCGACGACATCGACATCGCCGTGCGCTTCTACGAGATGGCGCTGCTGGACGCGGCGGGCTATCGCCCGGAGCTGGAGGAGTGCGTCACCTGCCGGGTGCGGCTGACCGCCATCACGAACTACTGGACCGCTGCCGGTGGCGGCGTCGTCTGCGCGTCCTGCCGTACCGAGGAGACCGCCGTGCGGCCGATCTCGGCCAACGCCGTGAAGCTGCTCCGGTTGTTGCTGCACGGCCGCTTCAGCGATGTGGCGCGCGTGACGATCGACGATTCGCTGGGCGCCGAGCTGGAGCGCGCGATGCTGGAATACGTGCGATGGGTGCTGGAGCGCGACGTGCGTTCGGCGGCGTTCATCGATACCCTTCGGAAGAAGCGACCGGCGCGCGGCCGCGCGGTGGCGGCCGCCGGCGACGTACCGTCGTAGCGATCACAGTCGAGGGAACCCGATGCCTGTCTACGAGTACCACTGCAAGCCGTGCGACGGCGTCTTCGAGGCGATCCGGCCGATCGCGAAGGCGGCCGATCCGGCGCCGTGCCCCGTCTGCTCGAAGAACGCGCAACGCTTGCCGCCGTCGTCGTTCGCCGCATTCACGATGCGTGAAGGCTACCCGCGCTCGATCCCCGACCGCGGCACGTACTGGCATCTCGAAAAAGAGGTGAAGCGTCCGGTGACCGGGCCCGTGCGGATGAACGAGCACCCGGAGATTAACAAGCCTGAACCGAGACCGCGCAAGTCCAAAGGCGAGACGGAGATCATCAAAGAGCGCCGCCGGCTTGAGGCGAAAGAGCAGGTGAGGGCGCGCAAAGACGGCATGCCGGAGATCATCGACCGCACGAAGCGGTCGGATGACGATTAGCAGTGGCGGATAAGGGCACTGGGGCTGCCATCGCGATTGAAGTCGCGGCGCTTGACCTGCGAACGCGGGCTGGAAGCCCGCGCCACGGATGGGCCCGATCAGGCTTCGAGTTCGCAGCCCGCTGGCGCAAGGTCGGGGCGCAGCGCGCTGAAGATTGGGAAACGCAGGTGCCCGTCGCGCGACCACTCGCTGAATCGCACGCGGCACACGGCCTCGGGACGCGTCCAGTAGATGAGGCGCGAGATCAGCGGCGTGTCGTGGAACGCCGACTCGTCGGCGTGCAGCGGCTCCAGCCGGGCGATCAACTCCCTTGCCTCGCGGTCGCTGAGGCCGCCACTCACGGCGCCGACGTACTCGAACCGGCCTTCGGCGTACCCGCCCAGGAGTAGTTGGCTGAACGGCTCGCCGCGCCGCCGCGCGCCGCCGATGGTGTAGCCGCCGATGACGAAATCGCCGCTCTGGAGCGCGTGGATCTGCAGCCAGCTCTTCGATCGCTGGCCGGGGGTGTATACACTGGCCTTCTGTTTCGCGACCACGCCTTCGAGCTTGCGCTCCAGTACGGCTTCGTAGAACGCCACGCCCTCGTCGTCGACGAAATCCACCGCCGCGAACTCCGGCCCCGGCTTGATCACGTCATGCAGGCGATTCTTCCGCTGCCACAGCGGCCGGTCCACGAGCGAGCGCCCATCGAGCCACAACACGTCGAACGCCTGGTACATGATCTGGCCGGCGACGCGCTTGACCTTGAATTCCGCCGACAGGGCGCTGAACGCGCTGCGGACCGCCTGAGCGCCGTCCGCCATCGCCTGCAGGCGTGGCCGAAGCAGCTCGAAGGCGGGCTGCCCCTGCGCGTCGACGGCGATGATCTCGCCATCCAGGATCGCATCTTCGGCGCCGACGCTGTCTGGTATGGCGATCAGCTCCGGATAGTACGGCGTGAGATCGCGACCGTTACGAGCGCGGAGTTGCACGATGCCGTCGCGTATGTACGCGACGGCCCGGATGCCGCCCCACATCAACTCGAAGATGTGCTCGGTCGAATCAAATGGCTCGGGCGCATCGACCGCCAGCATCGGCTGGATCGCGCTCGGCATCCGCTCGCTGCCGATACGCCGGCCGAGTGCGGGGTGGTTGATGGGAGCGGGCGCATCGTCCAACGATGAAGGGGTCATCCGGCGCGCCTGCGCCGCGGCTTAGCGGCCGCACTGGCGGCGCCGTCCGAGTCGGTAGCATCGGAGGCCGCCGTTTCGCCGGCCTTCTCGCGCCTGGCCGCCTCGACGCTCGCGCGCAAGGCTTCCATGAGATCGGTGACCTTGCCGGCGACCGGCGCCGGCCGCGTGATCTCCTGGCCCTCGGACTTGCGCTCGATCAGCTCCAGCAGCGCCTCGCGATAGTTGTCGTGGTACTTCTCCGGCTCAAAGTTGCCGGTGAGCATGTCGACGAGCGACTTCGCCATCTGCAGCTCTTTCTCGCCCAGCGCGACGTCCTCCGGCGCGTCGAGTTCGTCGGTCGCGCGGATCTCGTCGGCGTAGTACATCGTCTCCAGCGAGATGGTGTTGTTGTAGACGCGCAGCGTGCAGAGCTGCTCCTTCTGGCGCAGTGTGACCTTCGCCAGCGCGACCAGCTTCGAATCCTTCAGCACTTCCCGCAGCAGGGCGAACGGCTTGCCGCCGATCTTCTCGGGTTCCAGGTAGTACGTCTTCTGGTAGTAGATGGGGTCGATCTGCTCGGATGGCACGAAGTCCGTGATCTCGATCGTGTGCGTCGTGTCGACCGGCACCTTCTCGAAATCTTCGGGCTCCATGATCACGTACTGGTTCGGCGCGATCTCGTAGCCGCGCGCGACGTCATTCCACTCGATCACGGTGTCGTCTTCGGGGCAGTAGCGCTGCTGCTTGATGCGCGCGCCATCCTTCTTGTGCAACAGGTTGAACGAGACGTCCTTCTCATCCGTCGCCGTGTAGAGCTTGATCGGGATCGAGACCATCCCGAAGCTGACCGCACCCTTCCAGATCGCGCGAGGCATCGCATTGCTCCTGCTGCGCGGGCCCGTCTGTCCGGGACCGTTGCATCTAGCTTCCCTTACGGGGCGAACCCCTGTCAATGCGGAGATTCCTCTACCGGCATCGATGGCCCGATTCGACTCGTACCGGGGCGTCGATCAACAATGAGTGCCGCCCGCCGGCATGACGGGCCAGCATCATCAGCCCTGGAGACAACGTGACAGAACAGACGCGCAACGGCATCGTCCACAACGAAGCGCTGCGCGGCGGCGCGCTTACACTGCCGGCGGGCGTGGCCGGCATCGACGCGGGCATGACGCTGACGAAGGTGGTGCGCGCCACGGACGGCGGTATCACGCTCGTATCGCGTGAGACCCCGTCGGCGTTGCGGCTCGACCTGGTGCATGCCGAAACCGGTGACGCCGAGCGCGTCGGCGTCACCGGCGCTCGATCCGGTGACGTACGCGACGACGCGCGCATCGTGTCCGTACAGGAGATCGACGCCGCCGCGCGCGGTGTGGTCGCCCTGCTGGAGTCGGAGCGGCGGATCGGTGACGGGGAGTTCGTGATGGCGCTACTCGGCACCGGCACGGCGTTCGCCGCGGTACGGGGCGGCCACGCGTCGCACCTGGGCGGCACGCCGCTCGGCGGCGGCTCGTTCGCCGGGATCGCCCGCCGTATCGATGCATCGCTCACGTACGCCGAAATGATCGACGGCGCGGAGCGGGGCGATCGGCGCCGTGTCGACGCGATGATCTCTGACATCTATCCGGAGGGCATCGGTCGCGTCGGGCCCGACCTGACGGCGGCGCACCTCTCGAAGAGCGGCGGCTCAGAGGAGGACTTCCTCGCGGGCCTGCTCAATCTGCACGGCGAGAACATCGCGCAGATCGCCGCCTCTCGCGCCATCATCGCCAACATCAGGCGCGTGGTGCTGGCCGGCGGATTCGCGCATTGCAATCCGACGCTCGTCGCGTCGATCACATCGATGGCCGCGCTGTTCGGTGTGACGGTAGAACTGGCGCCCGTGCCCGGGTTCGCCGGCGCGCTTGGCGCCGCACTCGTCGCGGCAGATAGGCCTGCAGGGTAGGGGCGTACGGCTGTACGCCCGCCCGTCCGCACAAGGAGGTCTCGGATGAAACTTGGCGTCGTCTTCCCGCAGTCAGAGATCGGCAGCGATCCGATCGTTATTCGCGACTACGCGCAGGCGGCGGAGCAGCTCGGGTACAACCACGTGCTCGTGTTCGACCACGTGCTGGGCGCGCACCCGGACCGGTTCGAGAAGTTCCGCCCGCCCTACACGTACCAGACGCCATTCCACGAGCCCTTCGTCCTGTTCGGCTACATCGCCGCCGTGACGACAAAGCTCGAACTGACGACGGGCGTCGTGATCCTGCCGCAGCGGCAGACGGCGCTCGTCGCGAAGCAGGCGGCCGCGGTCGACGTGCTGTCCGGCGGCCGGATGCGACTGGGCGTCGGCATCGGCTGGAACCACGTCGAGTACGAGGCGCTCGGCGAGAACTTCCACAATCGCGGCCGGCGGATCGAAGAACAGATCGCGCTGATGAGACGGTTGTGGACGGACGAACTCGTGGACTTCGACGGCCGCTACGACAAGGTGCGCCAGGCGGGCATCTGTCCGCGGCCGGTACAGCGGCCGATCCCGGTGTGGATGGGCGGCGGCGTCGATGCCGTCCTGCGCCGCGTCGCGAGGATCGCTGACGGCTGGTTCCCGCAGTTCCAGCCGGGGCCGCAGTCCATCGAAACAGTCGAGCGCCTGCGCGGCTACATCCGCGACGCCGGGCGGTCGGTCGATGCGGTGGGCATCGAAGGCCGCGTCAGCATGTTCAACACGCCGGAGGACGCTTGGGGCGCCACGCTCGAGGGCTGGCGCGATCTGGGCGCGACACACCTATCGTTCAACACGATGAACGCCGGCCTCACGTCGCCGCGCGACCATATCGACGCGATCCGGCGGCTTCGCGCGCTTGCGTGAGGCGGGGCGACGGCGTGAGATGCGCCGCGCGTTGGCGTACAATCGAGACGCGCGCAGAGCGCGGGGATGCATGACGGAGGGGTGATCCGATGGCGTACTTTCTGGCCAAGACCGACCCGGAGACGTATTCGATCGACGATCTCAAGCGGGACGGCACCACGGAGTGGGACGGTGTCCGCAACGCGACCGCCGTGAACTTCATCAAGACGATGAAGCCCGGCGATATGGTGATCATCTACCACTCGCAGGGGCAGGCGGCCGTCGTCGGCCTGGCGAAGGTCGTGTCGGCCCCGCGGCCGGATCCGAACGAGGCGAAGAGCTGGGTTGCCGACTTCAAGTACGTGAAACACGCCAAGAAGCAGGTGACGCTCAAGGAGATCAAGGAGTCCCACAAGTTCGACGACTGGCTGCTCGTGCGCCAGGGCCGCCTCAGCACCATGTCGGCGCCGGATGCGTTCTGGACGTGGCTGGAGAAGCAGGGCGTGTTCTAGCAGGCCGCAAGAGTCGGATCTCCCGCGATCGCCCGGCGGCTTCGCCACCGTGCGCCTGCGCCGCCGGACGGCGTATGCTGCCAGCGTGACCGGCTCTGAACCGAACCGCTGGCTCCAGTCGCGCAGCGTCTCCGGCGACGCGTACGACGAAACGTACGAGCGCCGCGCCGCCGCGGGCGACAACGTCCACGGAGAGGCGGATTTCGTTGAACGCTTCAACCCGGCTTCCACGCTCGATGCCGGCTGCGGCACCGGGCGCGTAGCGCGAGAACTCGCCCGCCGCGGGATCGACGTTGTCGGCGTCGATCTTGATACCGCGATGCTCGAGACCGCCCGGCGGAAGGCGCCGGAGATCGAATGGCGCCACGCGGACCTCGCGACGGTGGACCTCGGTCGGGCCTTCGACGTCATCGTCATGCCAGGGAACGTGATGATCTTCCTCAGTCCCGGCACGGAGGCGGATGTCGTCGCGAACATGACGAACCACTTGAACCCCGGCGGCGTCCTCATCGCCGGCTTCCAGCTCATGCCGGGCCGGTTGTCGATCGGGCGCTACGACGAGATAGCGGCCTCCATCGGCCTCACGCTCGTTGAGCGCTGGTCGACGTGGGAGTGCCATCCCTGGGACGGCGCGAGCACCTACGCCGTATCCGTGCACCGGCACGGCAGCGCCGCGCGGGCGACGGCGTGACCATCCAGGGTTCCGCGCCGGAAGGAATCGACGATGTTCGGGTGGGGCCATGGCTGGCGGCGCACGTCGCGGGCGTAACGCCACCCTTCCGGTACGAGCTCATCACCGGCGGTCGCTCCAACCTGACGTTTCGCGTGACCGATGCCGGCGGACGGCGCATCGTGCTGCGGCGCCCGCCGCTCGGCACGCTGCTTGCCACGGCGCACGATGTCGTGCGCGAATGGCGCATCGCCGCCGCGCTCGCCGATACGCCCGTCCCGGTCGCGGACGCCCTCGCCGTCTGTGACGACCCGGCGATCAACGGCGCGCCGTTCGCCGTCACGGCGTTTGTCGACGGCGTCGTGCTCGACCAGCCGGAAAAGGCGTCCGCGATCGATAACGCCGATCGCCGTCAACTGGCGTTCCATCTGATCGACGTGCTCGCCGACCTGCATGCCGTCGACCTCGACGCCGTCGGCCTGGCCGCACTCTCACGGCACGATGGCTACGTCGAGCGACAGGTGCGCAGGTGGAGCAAGCAGTGGGCCGGATCGAAGACGCGTGAGCTTGCGGTGATTGACGATGTAGAGCGGCGCCTTGTCGCTCATATGCCGCCGCAGCTCGGCGTGACGATCGTGCACGGCGACTATCGCTTCGGCAACTGCATCAGCGATCTCGAGCGTCGCGAGATCGTTGCCGTGCTCGATTGGGAGCTGTGTACGCTCGGCGATCCGCTCGCCGACCTCGGCCATCTCGGCATCTACTGGCACGACCCGACGAGAACGTTGCCGCTCACTAACGATCCGACCTCGGCCGCAGGATTCCCGTCGTTCGGCGAGCTGCTCACTCGCTATGCGGCCCGCACCGGCCGCGATGTATCCCGGATCGAGTACTATCGCGGATTCGCGGCGTGGCGGCTCGCCGTCATCGCCGAAGGTGTCGCGTCGCGGCACCTGGCGAGGCATCCGGACGACACCGCTGCCCTGCGTGCCTCGCAGGATGCCGTCCTGATGCTCGCCGAGTTCGCCGCCGGCGCGCTCTCCAATCTCGCCTGAGGCCCGTTCGAGCCTCTCGGCGCATGTCCGTGGGATGGTCCTGAGCGGCCGTCAGCCCTTCGGCGTCAGCACCACGACCGGGATCGTCCGCGTCGTGTTCTTCGCGTAGTCGTTGAACTGCGGCATCTTCGCGGCGTGCTGGGCGTAGAGGCGCTCGCGCTCGGCGCCGGCGGCGATGGTGGCTTCGACGGAGATGACGTCGGCGCCGACCTCGATCACGGCTGAGCCGTTGGCGACGAGGTTGTGGTACCAGTCGGGGCTCGCCGGTGCGCCGCCCTTCGAGGCGACGATGATGTAGCGGTCGCCGTCATTCGAGTAGGCCAGCGGGTTCCAGCGCATCTGACCGCTCTTGCGGCCGGTCGTCGTGAGGATGAGGACGTCGACGCCCTCGAAGCGTCCGCCGATCTTCCCGGCGTTGGCGTGGAACTCTTCCATGATCTTCTGGTTGAAGTCGTTGAAGACAGCCATCGCGTTTCTCCTGTCCGTGGCAATACCGCGCCCTACAGCCTGACACAGGCCGGGCGCGGGGAGCGAATCACATTGAGGCGGATGCTCGGAGTTGAAGTCGTGAGCGCGAGATCAGTCCGCGCGGGCTGAAAAGCCCGCGCGACGGAGCGTTCCGGCGCTACGCGCGCCCCGCCTGCCACGCAAGCAGACGCTGCACCGCCAGCGCCGCCGCCTGCACGCTGTTGAAGACGGGGAGGCCGGCGGCCGCGACGTGCTGCTGGAAGGCGAGGGTGCCGGCCATGCCCATCTCTGTCGTCGGGATGCGGGCGACGCAGACGATCGGCTTGCCGGACTCCTTCGCGAGTTCGCCGAGCTTCTCCGCCGCCTCGGTTGCCATCTCGACGATGCTCGGGCCTTCGGCGCGCATGGCGCCCCACGAGTAGCTGGTGTGGTAGAGGATGTAGTCGATGTTCGGCGATTCGGACACGATGCGGATCGTATCGAGCATCGGCTTCAGGCCGTCGGGGCCCCAGCCGACGCTGGTGTCCACCGGGTTGCGGACGCTGGTGCCGGCCGTCGGCGTGAAATCGTGCAGCTTCTGCTGGATGTCCGCCGGCAGCGTCGGCATATCGAGCCCGGCGGCGCCGATCTCGTCCGACGCCAGCACGGAGTAGCCGCCGCCGCCGCCGACGATGCCGGCGCGCGGGCCGGATAGCGACTTCAAGTAGCGGAACGCCACCGCCTGATCGACCAGTTCCTCCATGCGATCGACGCGCACGGCGCCGGCCTGGCGCACGGCGGCGTCGAAGATCTGCAGCGATCCGGCGAGGCTGCCCGTGTGCGACGCCGTCGCGCGCGTGCCGGCCTCGGTCTGGCCGCCCTTGAGGATGATGACGGGTTTCACCGCGGCCGCCTTGCGCAGCGCCCGCATGAAGTGCGCACCGTCGGTGATGCCTTCGATGTAGCAGGCGATCACCTCGGTTTCGGGGTCCTCGGCGCAGTACTCCAGCAACTCCGATTCGCGGATGTCGGCGCCGTTGCCGTAGCTGACGACCTTGCTGTAGCGCAGCCCGCGCACGGCGGCGGTGCGGCAGAACTCGCCCGCGTTCGCGCCTGACTGCGAGAGCATCGCGACCGGGCCGGGCTCGGTTGGCAGGAACGGCATGAAGCTGAGGCCGCCCTTCGGGTAGTAGAGGCCCATGCAGTTGGGGCCGATGACGCGGATGCCCGCCTCGCGCGCTCGCGCCAGCACACGCGACTCGAGCGCTGCGGCATCCTCGTCGCCGGTCTCGCTGAATCCCGCCGTGAAGAAGTGCACCGACTTCACACCCTTCGCGACGCACTCCTCCATCAACCCCTCGACGAAGCGCAACGGCACCGACGAGATGACGTGGTCGACGTGGCCGGGGATATCGGTGAGACGTGGATACGACTTCAGCCCGTTGATCTCGCCGGCCTTGGGGTTGACAGGGTAGAGGTCGCCCTTGAACCCCATCTCCTGGATCGCCGCGACGAAGGAGCCGGGCCCGGCCTGCGTCGAGGCGCCGGGGACGGCGATCGAGCGCGGGTGGAAGAGGAAGTCGAGCGAGGCGAAGCTGCCTTCGGGCATGTGTGGCTCCTGTAGTGCGCGCCCGGGAAACCCCCGGCGGGTCGCGCCTGACGCGAACAAAGGGCCGTTCGCGACCCTCCCACCGAGCGTAACATCGGCTTCCGTGACGGGCAATCGGTGATGGTCACCGGTCGTCGGGCGCATGCCCGATTCCCGCCGCCTCCCACCTCCCACCTCCCCCCTCCCACCTCCCATCTCCCACCTCCCACCTCC
>Ga0080064_1001109_pt1 | contig 59289 bp, 49 predicted proteins | sample Subgrocontami54m_FD_69260 | JGI IMG/M metagenome (GOLD analysis project Ga0080064, IMG submission 69260) | Subsurface groundwater microbial communities from S. Glens Falls, New York, USA - GMW46 contaminated, 5.4 m (SPADES assembly) (version 2) ... | reverse complement strand
GCACTGCGCGCTCACGCATTTCCAACGTAGAATACCGTCCTTGGCTCATGCTGAGGTTAGAGCGAACTCAGCCGTCAGCTGTCAATACCAGCATGTTGCAGATTTAATGGAGTGAGCCATACCTCCCGCATTAGGGCCACAGCATCCGCTATCCGGCCACCATACCGGTACGCTTCGGCGAGGTTTCCCATCGCCTGCACTGGGTCCACGCCATCTCGGTTTTCTTTTCTCAGTTTTACAGTTCTTTCAAGTTGATGGATCGCCAAATCCCAATCACCCAGGTCAAAATATGTTTGCCCAAAAACATGGCGAAGCGACGCTTCCACACTAGGCTTTCGACTATATTCTTCCGTTATTTTTGGTTCGGCCCGATTTACGACCGTGCGAATTGTTGCAAAAAGTTCCTCCCCTTCTTTTTGGTCATTGGAAGGACTCAATACAGATCTTTGCAAAAAACTGAGAACAGTCAAAGTATCCAACTCTGCTTCCCTAGCTCTTTTTTGTTCCTTCTTGGCGTCCAAATAAAGAATCGTTAAACCGATTAGGCTGCCAAGAATGATCATGCCAAGTGATGTCGTTAACCCGGCCACCGCCGGATTCCTTCGGCACCAGCGCAAGACCTTTTCTGGACGCCCAACGGGCCGCGCGTGGATCGGCTCGCCGTTCATAAAGCGTCGAAGATCATCCGCCAGGTCCCTTGACGAGGCGTAACGTCTCCCCGCCTCCTTCGCCATCGCCTTCAGAGTAATCGTCTCCAAATCGCGCGGAATGTGGTCGTTCAAACTCCGCGGCGAGCGCGGTTCTTCGTTCATCACTTGGTGCAGCAGCATACGTTTGTTGCCGCGGAAGGGGAGTTCGCCGGTCAGGAGTTGGTACAGGATCACGCCCAGGCTGTAGAGGTCGCTCCGGCCATCGACTTTGTGCGCTTCGCCGCGGGCTTGTTCGGGGCTCATGTAGGCGGGCGTGCCCAGGACTTCGCCGTCCATGGTCATCGTGATCTCGCCGGCGTCGCGTTTGGCCAGGCCGAAGTCCATGACCACGGGCGAGCCGTCGGGGCGGATCATGATGTTCGACGGCTTGACGTCGCGGTGCACTACGCCTTGCTGGTGGGCATAGTGCAAGGCCTCGGCCACGTCGGCAATCAATTTGGCGGCTTCGCGCGGGGCGGGCCGGCGTGCGGTCAGCAAGTCAGCGAGCGTCACGCCTTCGATGAAATCACTCACAAGATACGGGATGGGTTCGCCCCTCACCCCCGGCCCCTCTCCCCCGAGGGGAGAGGGGGGCGGATCGACTGTGCCGACTTCGTGAACGGACGCGATGGAGGCATGCCGCAATTGAGCGACGCTGCGGGCTTCGCGGATGAAGCGCTCCAGGTCCTGCGGCTTGTCGCCGATGTTGCTGCGGCGCGGCACTTTGAGGGCCACGGTGCGGTCGAGTTGCGGATCCTTGGCCTTAAAGACCGTGCCGAAGCCACCGTGGCCCACCTCTTCGACGATCTCAAATCGGCCGATCATCGTGCCGCCCGGCGTCCAGCCGGTGGTGGACATCTCCTCCAAGCGGAAGCTCGATCCACAAGCCGTGCAGGTGACTTCCTGGTTCGGGTCAACCTTCACCAGCTCGATGGGATTCTTGCAGTGCGGGCAGTTGATGTGGATATTCATGGGCGGACCTTAACGCTTTAGGTTTGAACGGTCAAAGCGTCCGTCATTGTAATGCCGCCGAACGCAGCAATGGGAGAAAATTCCGATCTGGTTCGGCCGAATTGCCTCGGCAGACAAGAATGTCTACCCCACGGTGCCGCCCGAACTCGCCCCAGCGCGGCAACGCGCCTGAAGAGGATTCAGCGAGGTGGAAAGAAGCCGGCTTCACCTTCGAAGACTTCGACCTCTTCGGCCAGGGCCGCTTGGACGCGGCGGTAGTCGGCGATGGACCACGAAGACTCGGCCAACAAGCGCCGGGCCTGCGGTCCCGTGTCCGCCCCGAAGCCGCCGTGGCTGTCGTGGAAGTCTTGCACCACCAGCACATTGGGCCTGAACGCAACCAGCCGCCCTACGAATGCCGCGGGGTCATCGAGCGGCAGCATCGGTGTCACGCAGATGCCGACCGGCACGCCCGCAGCCCGTACCTGTTGGATGGCATCCCAGCGGCGCTCGAGCGGCGGAGCTTTTGGTTCGAAGGCTTGCCGCACGGCCTCGCTGTCGGTGGGGATCGACATGTTGACGCGCAACGAGCGAAATTGCTTCAAGAGATCGAGATCGCGCGTCACCAGTGGCCCGCGCGTTTGCACGAGCAAGCGTGGCTGATGCGGCAGAATCGCTTCGAGGATGCCGCGCGTCAGTTGCAAACTGCGCTCGGTGGACAGGTAGGGATCCGTGACGCTTGACAGGTACAGCGCTTGACCGGCAATCTTCGGCCCGTGCTTCTTCGCCAGCTCGACTGCATTCGCTTTCGCCTGGAACCACTTGCCCCAATCTTCCTTGGGCCGGCGGTTCTGCGGCAGGAACATCGCATAGCAGTAGACGCAGCCGAACGAGCAGCCCAGATACGGATTACAGGTCCAGTCGAACCCGCCGCGCTGAATGAAGCCGGTGGCGGGGCTGAAGATCGAGCGTGAGATGATCTCGTCCATGGTCATTTGTCATTGGTCATTTGCCGGTTGCCGCGTTCGTTTTCCATTGTAACCTCTTGATGGCAGCAGGCGCATGGCGTAGCATTCGCAATTGACGGAGTGCCCTCGATTTCCAATGACGAATGACTAATGACCAAGGACCAACACCATGAAAACCGGCATGAACCTGCTGCTCTGGACCACCCATGTCACCGAAGAACTCTTCCCGCTGATGGCGAAGCTGAAACAAACCGGTTTCGACGGCGTCGAGATTCCGCTCTTCGAAGGCGATGCCAATCACTACAAGAAGATCGCTGCGGAATTGAAAAAGCAGGGACTCGGCTGCACGACGGTCACCTGCATCGGGCCGGAAGCGAATCCGATCGACCCCAATCTGGCCGTGCGCAAAGCCGCGGTCGAACGGCACCGGTGGGCCATCGAAATGACGGCAATCCTCGGCGGCGAGCTGATGGCGGGGCCGTTCCATTCGCCGCTCGCGGTTTTCTCTGGGGAACCGCCGACTGAGGATGAGAAGAATCGCTGCGTCGAAGTTCTGCGCCAGTCGGCCGACATTGCCAAGCAGCACAACGTCAAGCTGTGCATCGAATACCTCAACCGCTTCGAATGTTACTTCCTGACGACGGCGGCCCAAGCGAAAGACCTGGTGCAGCGCGTCAACCATCCGTCGTTCCAGACGATGTACGACACCTTCCACGCCAACATCGAAGAGAAGAATCCCACGAGCGCCATCAAGGGGCTACACCCGCACTTCGGCCACGTGCACATCAGCGAGAGCGATCGCGGCACGCCTGGCACCGGCATGGTTCATTGGGACGAATCGTTCAAGGCGCTGCGTGAGGTGAAGTACGACGGCTGGCTCGTGATCGAAGCGTTTGGCCGCGCTTTGCCGGCGCTGGCCGCCGCGACCAAGGTGTGGCGCGATTTGTTCCCGTCGCCGGAAGAAGTTTACACGCAGGGCCTGCGATTCATGAAGCAGAAGTGGGCGCAGTTCGCGTAACGGCCGATCGGACCAACCCCAGAAACCCGGTTTCTCGAAGAAACCGGGTTTTTGCATTCCGGCGTGCGGAGAGGCTCTAAAATGACGGCAAGGAGTCGAACCATGCGCCGAATTGCGGTTTTGGCTTTTTTGCTCACGGCTGTTGCGATTGGTTCCTCGGCGAGCGCCGGCGATCAGAGTGTGGAGTTGTTCGAAAAGAAGATCCGTCCCGCCCTTGCCGAGCACTGTTTTTCCTGCCATTCGGCGGACGCGAAGAAACAGCGCGGCGGTTTGCTGCTTGATACGAAGGCCGGATTTCTCAAAGGCGGCGACACCGGCCCCGCCTTTGTGCCGCACAAGCCCAAGGAAAGCCTGCTCATCAAGGCGCTGCGCTACGACGATCCCGAATTGCGCATGCCGCCCAAGGGCAAGCTGCCGGATGCGGTCATCGCCGATTTCGAAAAATGGGTGAGTCTCGGCGCGCCGGACCCGCGCGTCGGCGCCGTCAAATCGGCACACAAATATCCCACGGTGGAAGAAGGCCGCAAGTTCTGGGCGTTTCAGCCGCCGAAGTTGCCATTGATTCCAACCGTAAAGAACGCGGCTTGGGCCAACAACGACATCGACCGCTTCATTCTGGCGAAGCTCGAAGGCAAAGGATTGACACCGACGCGCGACGCCGAGCCGGCGGTGCTGCTGCGGCGTTTGTACTTCGTGCTCATCGGATTGCCGCCGACGCCGACGGAGATCGATGATTTTGTGAAGGCATACGCGAGCGCGAAACAGCAAGCGATTATCGGCGCCGTGGATCGACTTCTCGCGTCGCCGCACTTCGGTGAGCGCTGGGGCCGGCATTGGCTCGACGTGGCCCGCTTCGCCGAATCGTCCGGCGGCGGCCGCTCGCTGATCTGCAAGGACGCCTGGCGTTATCGCGATTACGTCATTCGTTCCTTCAATACCGACAAGCCGTTCGCCCAGTTCACCCAGGAGCAACTTGCCGGCGATCTGCTCGAAGCGAAGTCGCCGGAAGAACGCTACTGGCAACTCATTGCCACCGCATTCCTGCTGCTCGGGCCGACCAATTTCGAGCGCCAGGACAAGCCGACGCTCGAAATGGACGTCATCGACGAGCAGCTTGATACGATGGGCAAGGCATTCCTCGGCATGACCATCGGTTGCGCCCGCTGCCACGATCACAAATTCGATCCAATCCCGACGCGCGATTACTACGCCCTGGCCGGCATCTTCAAGAGCACCAAGTTCATCGTGCACGACAACGTCTCCAAATGGATGACGCAGCCGTTGCCGATGCTGAATCCTCAAGACGAACTGGCGATTCGCAAGCACGAAACGCAGGTCGCTGCCCTCAAGCAGCAGATCACGCAAGCGAAAGCTCAGCTCGCCAAGGCGGGCATCGGGACCACGCCGGAAAAGGGCACGCCGATCACCGTTGCCGATCTGCCGGGCATCGTCGTCGACGACACGCAGGCGAAGATCGTCGGCAAGTGGAAGGTATCGACGTTTACGAATCACTTTGTCGGCCAGGGCTACTTGTACGACGACCGCGCGATGAAGGGCGAGAAGACGGTGACGTTTCAGCCCGAATTCACCAAGAGCGGCTTCTATGAGGTGAGATTGTCGTACGTGCCGTTCGAGAATCGCGCCGACAAGGTCGCGGTGCATATCTTCCACACCGACGGCGACACGACGATTTACGTGAACCAAAAGAAGACGCCGCCGATCGCCGCTCGCTGGATTTCGTTGGGCAAATACCGCTTTGAGGAAGGCAGCCAGTGGTATGTGATGGTGACCACCGACGGGGCCAATGGGCACGTGGTCGCCGATGCCGTGCAGTTTCTCAGTGAAGAGGACTTGAAGAAGATTGATGATAGGCCACTCGTTGCGCTAAACGGCAAGCCAGAACAACAAACAACTCTGCAAAAATTGGAGGCAGAACTGAAGCGGCTCGAAGCGCAGGCGCCGGAGCGGCCAATCGCGATGGCCGTCGGCGAAGGCGACAAGATCGCCGACATGCATGTCTGCCTGCGCGGCAATTTCCACAACAAGGGCGACACGGCGACTCGGGGCTTCTTGCAAGTGGCGACACGCGGGCCGATGCCGACCATTGCGCCCAACGTCAGTGGCCGGCGCGAATTGGCGGCGTGGCTGGCAAGTCCCGACAATCCACTGACGGCCCGCGTCTTCGCCAACCGCGTTTGGCATCATTTGATGGGCGCCGGCTTGGTTCGCACCGTCGATAACTTCGGCGCGACGGGTGAACTGCCGTCGCACCCCGAATTGCTCGACTATCTCGCGGTCCGTTTCGTGCAGGAAGGCTGGTCGATGAAGAAGCTCATCCGCGAGATCGTGTTGTCGCGCACTTTTCAGATGAGCAGCGATTCTTCTCCCCCCCTTACGAAGGGGGGGCGGGGGGGGGTTGATCTCGATCCCGAAAATCGCCTCCTCTGGCGCATGAACCGCCGCCGGCTCGACGCTGAATCGCTGCGCGACGCCATCCTCGCCATCAGCGGCCAACTCGATGGCACCGTCTACGGCAACAACATGAAGAAGGGAACCACCATCGAGCGCGATTACGTCTTCGACGACGTGCGCCGCAGCATCTATGCCCCGGTCTTTCGCAATCGGCTGCTGGAAATCTTCGAAGTGTTCGACTTCCCCGACCCGAACATGGTCATGGGCAAGCGCAACGTCAGCACCGTGCCCACGCAGGCGCTTTATCTAATGAACAATCCGTTCGTGATGACGCAGGCCCGGCATACGGCCACGGCGCTACTGAAATTGGATGGCCTCAATGACTCGCAACGCCTCGATGTGATCTATCGCAAGGCGCTGGGCCGATTGCCGACGGAGCGCGAACGGCAAATGGCGCTGGCGTATGTGGACGGCGTTGGCGCTGCGCATCGGCCGGCAGCGTGGGAACGGTTGTGTCAAACTGTAATTGCGTGCTTGGACTTCCGTTATGTAAACTGAACTCATCGGGCTTGCAATTGTGACCGAGGTTGAGATCATCCAGGGTATTCAGGATCCTGGCCTGTTTGATGCGACAGTGGCTTCTGAAGCCGAAGCATTACGGCTTCTGTGTCTGGCGCTTCCACACGCATTGGAGTTGCCGGTGGCGACCGTCGGTCATCCTTACCCGGCCATCCCCAAGGGGACCAAAGCTTGGTTTCAGGTGCATCCCGCAGAACCGAAAGTTGGGCATGACTTGCCGCATGTGAAATACGCCGATTGGACAGGAGGCAAGAAAGGTCGCGGCGGAAGTTGGGGCCATTTGTTCTTTCCTCCTTCGTGATGATAATAGGTGCAATATGACTTGGGCTTTTGACCTTTACTACAAGCCACCGGCAAATCCCGCGATCGAAGAAACATTGACACAGCGTGTCAAGACCTTGGGCGGCCGCTTTGATTTTCGCGAAGAGCCGGTTGGCACTGGCGTCTGCTTGACCTACGAGTTCGATGACCCGCAGAAAGCAGAGCGTGCCGCAGGGCTATTGCGACAACAAGGCGAGCATGTCGAAGGGCCGTACGATTATGGGGAGTGAAGTGTCATTGCAATTACCTAGGCCCGCGACACCGAACGTGAATGTGCAGTTCCCGAGTCACGCCGAATTGTTCTTGTTCGACGGCGCCGCAGCCGGTAAGTCTTCCAGCCCGGCGACATGCGACATGGCAATCCGGATCGTGCGGTCATAGATCGTCGGATGGTCCGCGCTGGCGAAACCGATTTGCAGATCGCTCCAACCGACCCAAACAAGGTCCGGGTGATTGATATCGTAACTCAGTCCTTCACTGGCAACGATCCGCAGGGGACGGAACGGTTTTTCGTTCAGACGGGCTTTGATGATTTCTGAGGTGAACATGATTGATCCTCAATTGCTGTAAGTATGATAATAACAGGATTGGCTGCGCACAATTGGCAAAATGACAGGATGGCGTTCATGAACCCGATCCTCCCGATGTCCCGCCGCCAGGCTCTTAAGTCCCTCGCCTGCGGCTTCGGCTATCTCGCGCTCGCCGATCTGGCCAACGCCCAGGCCGATCCGCTCGCGGCGCGGGCGGGGCATCACGCGGCCAAGGCGAAGCGTGTTATCTTCATCTTCATGCAGGGCGGGCCGAGCCAGGTTGATTCGTTCGATTACAAGCCGCGTCTGGCGCGCGACGACGGCCGTATGATGCCGTTCGACGATGCTCGCACTTTTGCCCGCACGCGCTCGGTCGTCGAGCATCGGGTGATGAAGAACCTGTGGCGCTTCCGGCAATACGGCGAATCAGGCAAGTGGGTGTCGGATTTGTTCCCGCACATCGCCCAGCATGTCGATGATCTGTGCTTCGTGCAAAGCATGCACACCGAAGGCATCGCGCACGGCCCGGCGACGCTGTTCATGCACACCGGGTCGATCAATCTGGTCCGGCCGTCGATCGGGGCGTGGTCGCTCTACGGCCTGGGCACCGAGAATCAGAACTTGCCGGGCTTCATCACCATTTGCCCGTCGATGGGCAACGGCGGGCCGCGCAACTGGAGCAATGCGTTTCTGCCGTCGACGTTTCAAGGGACGCCGATCGGCCGGGCGGGCATCCCGGCGGCGGAGGCGCGGATTCGCAATTTGACGAATGGCCAGCGCAGCGTTGCAGAACAGCGTGCCCAGCTTGACCTTCTCGGCGCGCTAAACGCGGAGCAATTACGGGGTAGGGCGGGCGATTCCGAATTGGATGCGGTGGTTAACTCCTTCGACCTCGCCTTCCGCATGCAAACGCGCGCTCCGGAAATCCTCGACCTGTCGCGCGAAACGCCGGAGACGTTGCGCCTCTACGGCATCGGCCAGCAAGCCACCGACAACTTCGGCCGGCAATGCTTGATGGCCCGGCGCTTGGCCGAAGCGGGCGTGCGCTACATTCAGATCAACTACGGCGACAACACCGACAATCCCGCCTGGGACCAGCATTCGAACCTGCCCAAGCACGCCGACCACGCGCTCGCCACGGACAAGCCGGTCGCGGGCCTGCTCGCCGATCTCAAGCGCCGCGGCCTGCTCGACGGCACGCTCGTCTGGTGGGGCGGCGAGTTCGGCCGCACGCCGTACGCCGAGCGCAACGGCACCGGCCGCGATCACAACCCCGGCGGTTTCACGCAATTCCTCGCCGGCGGCGGCGTGACGCCCGGCATTGTCCACGGGGCGACGGATGAGTTCGGCCACCACGCCGTCACCGACAAGGTCCACATGCACGACCTGCACGCCACGATTCTGCATCTCTTGGGCTTGGACCACATGCGGCTGACGTATCGGTATGATGGCCGCAACTTCCGGCTGACGGATGTGGCGGGCCAGGTCGTGCACGAAATCATCGCATAACAACTCGTCCAAAATCGTCACAACTGAGTTTGTTGTCCGCTGCGCGCCATGGTACGGTGATAGGGGAATGAACGAGCGCCGCGTTTCATTTCACCCCCCCTGGGGGCGCCCTGAAACGCGGCGCCGCCGACCGCGGTCCGCACATCAAGAACGTAGGGTGCGTGAAACACACCTGTCGCGGCAAGGTGCGTTTCACGCACTCTACGCGCGTTTTCTGTCAAGGAGTCCCTGCCATGAGCAAATCCTCCCACGAACCCTGCTGGAACCTCGGCGCCCAGCGCCCAGCCGAGCCGAACTGGATTTGGCACGGCTACTTGGCTCCCGGCAAAACCACCCTGTTGACCAGTCTTTGGAAATCCGGCAAGACGACGCTCGTCGCGCTGCTGCTGGCCCAGCGCCGCCAAGGGGGAACGCTTGCCGGCCGCACGGTCGCGCCCGGCGTCACGGCGGTCATCAGCGAGGAAGGACGCGACCTGTGGGAGGAGCGCTGCCATCGCCTGGGCGTCGGCGACCGCACGGCATTCTTCTGCCAACCCTTCGACGGGCTGCCGACGCCGGAAGATTGGCGGCCGCTGCTCGATCGGCTCCTGCAAATGCGTGACGAACACGGTCTGGACCTGGTGGTGATCGACACCGTGGCCACGCTGATGCCGTGGCGCGACGAGAACAATGCGTTGTTGGTGCGTGCCGCCCTGGAGCCGCTCTTGGAATTGACGCGCGCCGGCATCGCCCTCTGGCTGTTGCACCATCCGCGCAAGGCCGAGGCGCAGCCGGGCATGGCGGCGCGCGGCTCGGGGGCCTTGCCGGCCTTCGCCGACGTGGTGTTGGAGATGCGCCATCCCGGCGGCGATCCGGGCACGCGTCGACGCCGGTTGTACGGTTTTTCGCGCTTTCAAGCGACGCCGCGCATTCTGCTCATGGAGATGAACGACGCCGGCACGGACTACCTGGTCCTCGATTGCGCCGCGGATGAGTTTTCCGAACGCTGGCAAAAGTTGCACTCCGTCTTGAGCAACGCCGACGAGCCGCTGACGCGCCAACAAATCCTGGCAATCTGGCCCGACGACGAAACGCCGCCTTCCGACTCGGCGCTGTACCGCTGGCTCACCAAGGCTGTGGAGCTGGGGCTGGTCGATCACGTGGGGACCGGCAACCGCTATGACCCGCATCGCTACGCATTGGCTGAGGAGAAGCGCTTGGATCAAGCGGGGTGAGGGATTTTTGAAGCTGACCGGCATATTCTTAGCCGAAGCCCGCAGGTTCTGGCGTTCGGGAAAATGCCGCGGTAGAATTGGTGCGCTCGCTGGTAAGCACGATTTTCTTGAGCGGAGCTAATCATGGCTGAATTTGCGAGACCGATCACGTACCTCGACAAGCTCAAGTTCGCGGAGCGGGTCATTCGCGCCGCCCAATACCGCGCCGACCAGAAACAGGCCGTGCGGGAATTGAGCGAAGCGATGACGGAGGTGGTCGCCGCCCTGCTCGACCGGGAACAAGGGTCTGCCGAGCCGCCGGCGCCGGCCGACAAGCAACCCACGGCATGAATACAGATTCATCCGCAGATTTCGCAGATTACGCAGATTGGAAGAAGGACAGGGAACGCGCTGGCAGGAGTTTTGATTTTTGATTTGACATGGATCCAATGTTGTTCGACCATGACCGAGTGTTGGCTTTCCAATCTGCGTAATCTGCGAAATCTGCGGATAGATTCTCTGGAACCAAACCATGCATGAATACAGATTCATCCGCAGATTTCGCAGATTACGCAGATTGGAAGAAGGACAGGGAACGCGCTGGCACGAACTTTGATTTTTGATTTGACATGGATCCAATGTTGTTCGACCAATGACCGAGTATTGGTTTTCTCATCTGCGAAATCTGCGTAATCTGCGGATTGACTCTTTTGGGCCCAAATCATGAACGAGCAACAGAAGGACCCGCGGACGTATGCGATCATTGGGGCGGCGATGGAGGTGCATCGCGAGTTGGGTTGTGGGTTCGCGGAGCCGGTCTATCAGGAGGCGATGGAGCTTGAATTGGCGGCGCGCGGCATTCCGTTCCGCCGGCAGGTGGAGCTTGTGGTTCATTACAAGGGGCAGACATTGCAGAGCACTTATCGCGCGGACTTCATTTGCTATGATGCGATCGTCGTTGAACTCAAGGCGCTGGCAAAACTTGGCGGCGTCGAGGAGGCACAGATCATCAATTACCTCAAGGTCACCGGACACGAGATCGGGCTGCTCATCAATTTCGGCGCTACCTCTCTTGAATACCGTCGTTTTGTATTTTCGAAGAAGAGTTGATCCGCAGATTTCGCCGATTTCGCAGATGAAATCCAAAACACAGAAATCAACCTGTTCTGGGCGGCTGACGCTCATTTCGTGAAGTGCTTGAACACATTGAACTCTGGCAATCAGAATCGACTCGGTGTATGCTGTTTCAAATCTGCGTCATCTGCGAAATCTGCGGATCGTTTTGTCGAGGTCTGCCATGCAGCGATTCCTTCTCTCTCTGATTGTTTGCAGCGCATTCATTTCCCCCACTGCCGCCCGCGAACCCATTCGCTTGCCAAACAACCCGGCCCTGTCGCCGGACGGCAAGCTGCTGGCGTTTGATTGGCACGGCGACATTTGGGTCGCGAGTTCCGGCGGCGGCGCGGCGCGGCAGCTCACCACGCATCCGGGCAAGGACAGCCAGCCGAAGTTTTCGCCGGACGGGCAGGAGATTGCGTTCATCAGCGATCGCGAAGGCAGCACGCAGGTGTTCACGGTGCCGGTGCAGGGCGGGTCGCCGCGGCAGGTCGCTTTTCACACCGCGGGCTATGCGCTGCAGGAATACACGGCCGACGGCAATCTGCTCGTCAAGGCGACGCGCGATCATTTCTGGCGGCATGGCGAGCGCTTTTTCACGATCTCGACAAAGGAACGCGCCGCCGAGCAGATGCTGTTCGACGATTACGGCAGCGACGGAGCCCTGTCGCCGGACGGCACAAAAATGCTGTTCACACGCGAAGGCGAGCAGTGGTGGCGCAAAGGGTACACCGGGTCGCGCGCAGCGCAGGTGTGGATGCACGACAAGAAGGGCGGCAGCTTTACAAAGGTGCTTCATCGGGGCCTGGGTTCGCGCTGGCCGATGTGGAAGAAGGACGGCACGGGCTTCTGGTATGTCGCCGAGCATGCACGGGGCGCCAACCTGGCCGCTTTTGATTTCAAATCAAAGCAATCGACTTTGCTGACGAAGTTCCCGGCCGATTCGGTGGTGTTCCCGTGCGTGGCCCGCGACGGCTCGCTGATCGTGTTCCGGCATCTGTTCGATTTGTACAGCCATTATCCGGGCTCAGGTCTCGTCAAGAAGCTCGACCTGTGGCACAACGCCGACCGCGCGGCGAAGAAGAAGGACTCGCGCCTGCTCAGCACGGCGACGGCGGCGGCGTTCACGCCCGATGGGTTGGAGATCGCGTTCATCGCCGGCGGCGATTTGTGGGTGATGGACACCGAGCTGCGCGAGCCAAGGCACATCACCAAGACCGCCGAGGAAGAAACGTCGCCGGTGTTCACGCCGGACAGCCAGGCGATCCTGTTCGTCGGTGTCAGTGGCATGAACAAGCACGCGATTTGGAAAGCGACGCGGCAGAACCCGAAGCAATACTGGTGGCAGAACAAGTCGTTTGCGCTCACCAAGCTCGCCGAAAGCGAAGACGTGCCGGCGCGGCTCAAGCTCAGCGCGGACGGCAAGAAACTGGCCTATGTTCTGGGCCGCGGCGATCTTTGGATTGCGGACATCAGTTCATCCGCAGATTTCGCAGATGACGCAGATAAGAAAAAGGCAGGCATAGGTACTTCTTCATCTGCGCAATCTGCGCAATCTGCGGATCAAAAACCTCGACGCCTCTTCGCCGGTTGGAATGTGCCCGACTTCGACTGGTCGCCGGACGGCAAGTGGCTCGTTTACGCCGTCCATGACAACGACTTCAACCGCGATGTGTTCCTGCTGCCCGCGGACGGCTCGGGCAAAGCTTACAATCTTTCGCGGCATCCGTTCACCGAGAGCGATCCGGTCTGGTCACCCGACGGCACGATGATCGCGTTTGCGGGCCGGCGCTCGACGGGCGATCCCGGCTCAAACATCGCCATCGTCAAGCTGCGGTTGGACGACGACGAGAAGACCGCGCACGACCGCAAGCTGGAAAAGGCGCTCGACAAGATGAAGGGGCGGACCGGGCCGGCGCAGAAGGGCGATGGCAAGGACGAGCCCAAGGGGGTCGTAAAGAAATCAACCGACGTGGTGATCGACTTCGACCGGCTTCATCAACGCGTGCGGCGAATTGACTTGGGCGATGGTGCGGCCAATCGGCTGTTCTGGTCGCCCGATTCGAAGAAGCTTGCCTTCGCGGGCAAATACGACGGGAAGACCGCTACTTTCACTATCGATATCGGCGACACGCTGACGCCGAAGGAGCTAACGACGACCACCGGCCAGGACCCGACGTGGCTGAAGCAGGGAAATCAGATCGTGTGGCTCGTCGGCGGGGTGCCCACGAGCACGCTGGGGACGGCCGGCGCGGCGCCGGCAGCGACCGCTCCCAGCACGCCGGCGCCCACCTTCACGCCCAAGAAGAAAGGGTTCGGAGGGGGCGGCGTTGCGGCGGGAGGCGGGGCAGCAACGGCGGCGGCAACCGGCGGCAGTTACACGTTTTCCGTGCGGCAAGACATCGACGTGCCGGCCAAGCACGCCGCCGTCTTCGACACCGCCTGGCGCATCATGCGCGACAACTGGTACGACGCCAAGCTCAACAACAACGACTGGAACGCGATTCGCGCCAAGTATCGGCCCGTCGCGGAGCAATCGCCCGATCTCGACGGTGTCGCGGTGTGCATTCAAATGATGCTCGGCGAACTCAACGGCTCGCACCTCGGTTTCACGCTCGGCGCCTTCAATCCGACGGGCGCTGCGACGCCGGAGCCGAAAGGGCCGCGCGACGTGACCGGGCATCTCGGCGTGCGCTTTGATACCGCCTACGCCAGGCCGGGGCTGAAGATTCGCGATGTCTTGCCGAACGGGCCGGCCGATAAGAAGCGCAGTCGGTTGCGGCCGGGCGAGACGATTCTGAAGATTGACGGCGTCGCGGTCGATGGCAAGCTTGATTTGACAACGGTGCTGAACGGCCCGGCGGACCGCGAAGTCACGCTGAGCGTTTTACCCGCCCCTCCTTTAGAAGGGGGGGTAGGGTGGGACAAACCACGCGACGTGACGCTCAAGCCGATCTCGTACAAGGCCGCCGAAGCCTTGCTGTACGATCATTGGCTCGATCACAATCGCCGGATCGTTCACAAGGCGTCCGGCGACAAGCTCGGCTATCTGCACATCAGCGCCATGAGCATGCCGACGTTTCGCAAGTTCGAGGAAGAGCTGGTTTCCGAAGGCGTCGGCAAGGACGGGATGATCATCGATGTTCGCGAAAATCCCGGCGGGTCCACGGCCGATCATTTGCTCACTGCTCTCACGCAGCCTGTTCATGCCATCGCGGTGCCGCGCGGGGGCGGCCCGGGCTATCCACAAGATCGCAAGGTTTATCAGACGTGGAACAAGCCGATCGTCGTGCTGTGCAATCAGAACAGCGGCAGCAACGCCGAGATCTTCAGCCACGCCGTCAAAACGCTCGGGCGTGGCCAGGTCGTCGGCATCCCGACCGCTGGGGCCGTCATCAGCACCGGCGCGGTCGCGGTGATGGACGTCGGCACATTGCGGCTGCCGTTCCGCGGCTGGTTCACCGTGCTCGACGGCGAAGACATGGAGAAGCACGGCGCTGTGCCGCATCACGTGTTATGGCCCGACGTGGGCGCGATGCCGCAAGGCCGCGACACGCAGTTGGCGAAGGCGATCGAAGTGCTGAGCGCCGACGTGCAAGCCTGGCAGAAGCGGCCGCAGCCGAAGCTGAAGTTGTCGACGGAACGGCCGTAGCCGGTGCGGCTGGCGTCGGGACATCATTCACCGCTCAATTCGTTGATCGTGGTTCGCATGGCAAGAAGGAGCAACAAGCCCGATGACTTTGACAGCCCGTGGAAGGCCGCGTTGCATACCTACCTGCGGCACTTCTTGGAGTTTTTCTTCCCCGATATTCATGCGGATATCGATTGGTCGCGGGGCTTTGAATCGCTCGACAAGGAATTCCAGCAAATCGTGCGCCGGGCCAAGGTGGGCAAGCGCTTGGCCGACAAACTGTTCAAGGTCTGGCTGCAAGACGGGAGCGAACGCTGGCTGCTCATCCACATCGAGGTTCAAGGCGAATACGAAAAGGACTTCGCCGAGCGCATGTTCGACTACAACGTGGCCGTGCGGCAGTTGTATAATCAAACCGTGGTCAGCCTGGCGGTGCTTTGCGATGAACGTCCCGAATGGAGGCCAACGACTTTCGGGTACGGCCATTGGGGTTGCCGGACGGAGTTTACGTTTCGCATCGGCAAGCTGCTTGATTTGTCCGATGACCCAGATTTCTGGCGTGGCCACGATAACCCGTTTGCGACCATTGTTGCGGCGCACAGGCAAGCGTTGCAAACACGCGGCGATCCTGTGACGCGCCGACTCGGGAAACTTCGACTGGTCAAGGGACTTTACGAAGGCAACTGGTCAAAAGACGAGGTGCGTCAACTGTTTCGCCTGATCGATTGGATCATGACTTTGCCGGAGGAACTCGAAGAGACTTTTCGCGCTGAGATTTTCCAGTTTGAGCAGGAGAAGAACATGCCGTACCTGTCGAGCATCGAGCGCCATGGGCGCGAGATCGGGTTGAAGGAGGGTCTGGAACAAGGCTTGGAACAAGGCCTGGAACAAGGCCTGGAACAAGGCCTGGAACAAGGCCTGGAACAAGGCCTGGAACAAGGGCTTTTGGAAGGGATCGCCATGGACTTGGAAGTGAAATTCGGACAGCCTGGGCTCAAGCTGCAGCGGAAAGTCCGTGCGCTAGGCGGCTTGGCAGAGTTGCGAAAGTTCGCGCGCTTTCTCAAGAGCGCCAAGAGCTTGGCTGAGGTGCGCAAGCATTTGAGTTCATAGAAGTTTGGTTGCTTGCAACGGACGCTGCGTTGGATGTGGCGTGCCAAGAATCAATAGCCAAGGCCAGTTCTGCCTCATCCGCCGCCCGACTTGGCAGCGGCCGATAAGCCGCTAAAGTAACAGCAACCGTCTGGCCGATCATTCCAAGTGCGCCCGCAGGTGGTCGATGGCAGGCAAGAAGTTTCTCATGAACGCTGGCCGGACGACCAAGCAGGGGCAGCAGATCAATGTCGGCAAGGATTCGCCCGCGTACCAGGCCATCGTCAATACCATCACCATGCATCCGGACGACATGAAAGAGGCCGGGATCGTTGCCGGCGGCACCGTGCGGGTGTGGTCGGACAATGGCGAGGCTCTTTTTCAATGCAAAGAGGGCAAGGTGCCGCCGGGCATGATCTTCGTGCCGTATGGGCCGCCGACGTGCCGGCTCATGGGCCAGACGACCGACGGCACGGGCATGCCGACGTCCAAGGGCTGGGAAGTCGAGGTCGAACCAGTAGTTTAGGAGTCAGAGCATGTGAAAAAATCAAAACCGTCTCTCGCAAAGTCGCAAAGGCGCCAAGAATACCCAAGAATTCATGGCTATCTTTCTTGTTGCTTGGCGACTTTGCGAGAGATTTTTTCACAAACTCTCAGGAGTCAGGGGTCGGAAAAGCCCCAGGGCGAGTCTTCGAGCCCTGGGGGTTGGGGGTGGGACCATGAGTGAGTCATCGAATCCGATTGATGAAATCGACGCAGTCGCGCAGCCGCACGTCGAAACGAATGCTGACGTCGCCGCGTGGCAAATGATCGAGCCCGGCCGCTACCAGCCGCGCCGCATCAAAGGCAGTTGCGTCGGCCGCGAGCTGGGCTGAACGTTTTTTGTGCCGCCCGGTCCGGGCGAAAAGTAAAGTCACCTCAAGCCGCGGCATGAACGCAGTGAATCCCGCGGGTTACCCGCGGGATTCGCTGCGCTCATCCCGCGGCGTGGAGCGCTTCATGTCCCTTACGATTGTCAAAAATGCCACCTGCACCTTTTGCGGCTGCGTGTGCGACGACATCGAGTTGCACGCGGACGGCGCGAAAATCGTCGAGACCAAACGCGCTTGTAGTCTCGGCGAGTCGTGGTTCAAGAATCACACCGCGGAACACCTTTATCCCGACGCACTGATCGACGGCCATCCCGCGTCGGTCGATGACGCCGTCGAAGCCGCGGCCGACTATCTGCTCGACGCGAACATGCCGCTGGTCTATGGCCTCAGCAACATCACCTGCGAGGCCCAACGGGAGGCGGTGGCGCTGGCCGAGCTGATCGGCGGCGTCATTGACAGTCATACGTCACTCTGACACGGCCCAACCGAAATCGCCGCCCAGTTGGGCGGCAAAGTCACCTGCACGCTCGGCGAAGTCAAGAACCGCTGCGACTTCATGATCTACTGGGGCGGCAACCCCGCCGAATGCCACCCCCGACACTTCACGAAGTATTCGCTCACGCAGAAGGGCAAGTTCATTCCGAATGGCCGCAAGGACCGCACCATGGTCCTGGTCGATATCCGCGAAACGCCGAGCGCCAAGGCCGCGGACCTGTTCTTGCAGATTCGGCCCGGCAAGGACTTCGAAGTCATCACCGCGCTGCGAGCGATCGTCAAGGGCCAGCCGGTCAATCGCGAAATCGTCGCCGAGACGGGCTTGACGGTCGAACAGCTCGAAGACCTGGCGAAGCAGATGAAGGCCGCCCGCTTCGGCATTATTTTCTTCGGCATGGGCCTGTCGATGACGCGCGGCAAGCACATGAACTCCGCCGCCGTGCTGCAATTGGCGGCCGAGATGAACGCCTTCACGAAATTCGTGGCGATGCCGATGCGCGGGCACGGCAACGTCACCGGCTCGGACATGGTGTTGCGCTGGACGACGGGCTATCCGTTCGGCATCAATCTGTGCCGCGGCTATCCACGCTTCAATCCGGGCGAGTTTTCGACGGTCGATTTGCTGGTAAGGGGCGATGTCGATGCGGCTTTGATCCTCGGCGCCGATCCGGGCGCGACGATGCCGCAGCCGGGCATCGATCACCTGGCGCGCATCCCGACGATCGTGCTCGATCCGAAAGTCACGCACACGAGCCGGCTGGCGCGTGTGCACATTACCACGGCGGTGACCGGCATCAGCGCCCCCGGCACTGTGTACCGCATGGACGAGATTCCGCTGCCGTTGCGGCCCGCGCTGAAGTCGCCGTATCCGACGGATGAACAGGTGGTGCGGCGGATTCGTGAGGCGGTGGCGAAGAAGCCGGCGTGGGTGCCGGAAGGAAATGGAATGGCGACGATTTAGGTTCGTTGTTCGTAGAATCACGCCATGAGAATTGACGAATTCGTGTGGCCGTAAACGCAAATAGACCACGTCGCAGAGCACGGAGTTACCCCGCACGAATTTGAAGAAGTCTGCGCAGGAAGGTCCTTGGTGCGCCGGGTGACATCGGAAGGCGAGAATCCAGTATACAATATTATGGGTCGGACACGCGCTGGACGCTATTTGTTTTGCGTCGTGATTCGATTTCCTGATGGCAGGGGATACCCTGTAAGTGCCCGGCCCATGAGCGCCAAAGAAAAAAGCCGCTATCGTAGTTGGAGGAACCGATGAAGAAAACCAAAATACCGAAGACGGACTCGATCAAAGAACTGGCCGAGTTCTTTGACACGCATGATTCGACCGATTTCGAGGATGAATTGGTTGAAGTGACCGAACCGGTCTTCGTTCCGCGCAACTCTATCCTGGTGCGACTGGAACCGCAACAGGCGGCAGCCCTCAGAAAACTGGCCAAGGCGAAAGGCATCTCCGAGGAAGAACTCGTTCGCCGATGGATCTTGCAGCACCTCGCCCCACTTAACGGCCGCGGTTCCAAGCAACCGCTGATGGCGGGCAAGGGTCGCAAAACATGACGGCGATCGATGAGTTCAACTATTGCAAATTCACCAAGCGCTTTCCCTGACCAACGCTTTTGTACGTTGTGCTTTATTCCCGTAAAAGTTGCGAGTTTCACCGGGTACATTCATGCTTCGCGTCACCGGCGGCAGAGTCTTCGACCCCGCCAACAACATCAACGGCGTCGTCAAAGACATCTGCATCGACGATGGCCGCATCGTACCCCCCCCATCCCCCCCTTCGCAAGGGGGGGCAGGGGGGGTAGGCGGGCGCACCATCGACGCGGCGGGCATGATCGTCTTCCCCGGCGGCGTCGATATTCACACGCACGTCGCGGGGGCAGCGCTCAATTTCGCGCGGGCGATGACGCCGGAGAATCATCGGGCGGCGGCGAAATTCGTGCACACGCCGGAGCGGCGCATGGGCATCGGCGGACCGACGCCGACCACCTATGCGACCGGCTACCTCTACGCGGGCATGGGCTACACCACGGTCGTCGAAGCCGCGGTGCCAGTGCTGTCGGCCAAGCATACGCATGAAGAGCTGCGCGATACGCCGATCGTTGATAAAGCTTGTTGCCTGTTGATGGCGAACAATGAAATCGTCATGGACCTTCTGGAAAAGGGCGATATCGAGCGGGCCAAGCAGGTCGTCGCCTGGCTGATCGGGGCGGCGAAAGTGTACGGCGTCAAGGCCGTCAATCCGGGCGGCGTCACTGCCTGGAAGTGGGGCAAAGACGCCAAAAAGATCCACGAGCCGGTCTACGGTTACAGCAAGGTGACGCCCGCAACCATTATCTCCGCGTTGGCAAAGATCATCGACGAAATGGGCCTGCCGCACCCGTTGCACTTGCATTGCAATAATTTGGGCACGCCGGGCAATGTCGCCACCACTCTTGAAACCATGAAGGTGCTGGAAGGCAACCGGGCGCACATGGCCCATCTGCAATTCCATTCCTACGGCGGCGACGACTGGCACACGATGCGCTCCGAGGCGACGCAGATCGCCGACTACTTCAACGCACATCCCAACCTCACCTGCGACGCCGGCGCCGTCCTGTTCGGCAACGCGGTTACGATCACTGCCGACGGGCCGTGGCAACACCTGCTCTATCAACTCACCGGCCACAAGTGGGGCAACATCGACGTCGAAAACGAAACCGGCTGCGGCATCGTCCCGTACACCTATAAGGGCAGCAACCTGGTCAACGCCGTGCAGTGGGCGGTCGGCCTGGAACTACTGCTGCTCATCAACGACCCGTGGCGCATCTTCCTGACGACGGACCATCCCAACGGCGCTTGCTTCTGGCGCTATCCGGAGATCATTCACCTGCTGATGAACGCAGATTTCCGGCGTGAGCGTGTGAGGGCGTTGCCGGACAAGGCGCAAAAACGCATCGTGCTCGGCGACCTGGATCGGCAGTATTCGCTCTACGAAATCGCCATCATCACGTCGGCGGGTCCGGCCAAGGCGCTGGGGCTATCGCAAAAGGGACATCTCGGCGTCGGCGCCGATGCGGACGTGACGATTTACAATCAGAACCCGGACGGCGAATTGATGTTCCGCTATCCGCGCTACGTCATCAAGGGCGGCAAGGTCGTGGTCGAGGAAGGCGAGATTCGGCATCTGGAAGAGGGCCGCGAGTTTCTCGTGCAGCCTGCGTATGATCCATCAATCGAGAACTTTTTGCGGCCGCTGTTCCAGCAGCATTACACGATGTCGTTTGAGAATTACCCGGTGGAAATGGAGCGCATCGAACGCGCCGAAGTGCGCGCGTGCAACTAATGTAGCCATCACGCTCCGCGTGATGCAATTCATCACGCGGAGCGTGATGACTACACTACAACCATGATCACCCTCACTCTCAAAGAACAACCGTCCGTCCCGCTCGAAGCGGAATCCATTTCGCCGGACGTTACCGCCGACTTGGCCCACGACGCCGTCCGCGCGCTGCCGGTGTTCCTCGGCAAGCGCCAATGCCGGCTCGATGAGTTTTTTGAGGTCGACGGCGCAACGAGCGACGAGATCGAGATTCACGGCGATGCAGCCAAGGTGAAGTGGATCGGTCGCGGCATGACCAAAGGCCGCATCCGAATCGTCGGCAACGCCGGCATGCACCTGGGCGCCTACATGAAGGGCGGAGCCATCGAAGTGTCCGGCCATGCTTCGGATTGGATCGGCGCCGAGATGACCGACGGGTTCATTCGCATCGGCGGCAACGCGGGAGGCCAGATCGGCGCCGCTTACCGAGGCAGCATGAAGGGCATGAAGGGCGGCACGATCCTGATCGGCGGCTCGGCGGGACTCGAAGTCGGCATGCGCATGCGCCGCGGGGTCATCGTCGTCGCCGGCCCCGTGCGCGATTTCGCCGGCCTGCAAATGAAGGGCGGCACCATCTTCCTGCTGAGTGGGGCGGAATTGCGAACCGGCGCCTGGATGATTCGCGGCACCATCGTTTCCCTGACGCCCATTCCACTTTTGCCGACCTTCTCGTTCGCGTGCACGTACAACCCCACGTTTTTGCGTGTCTATGCGAAGCACTTGCAGGCCTTGGGATGCACCATCCCACTGGATTCGCGACAAGGCGCCTATCGACGTTACGCCGGCGATGCATCGGTCCCGGGCAAAGGTGAAATCCTGGTTTGGCAGCCGCATGGCGCTTAATTTCTTTCCGCTCAACCTCCACGCAAGATGCGAAGAAGTTCGGGATGGCTGAAACACTAATCTTCGCTAATCTTCACTGATTCAGGAAGAGGCGGCAAGAATCGATCAGTGACGATTAGCGATGATTAGTGTTCCAATGGTTCAGCCCTGTTGGGCTTCTGGCTTGCCTCTCTCATTCCCGCTAGAATGCTCTCAATTCATCGAGCCGACGGACGAATACTCTTGAGCCAACATTCCCGGATGGGCCGACGGATTCGTCATGGTGATGCAAGTCATTTGCGGGAAATGCCAACGCGCGCTGGATTACAGCGGCCAGCGGCCCATGTTCTGCTCGTTCTGCGGCAACGCTTTGGGCGATTCCAAATCCAACGCCAAGGGCTACGACCCGGACGCCGCCACCGTCGCACCTTCGACCATGCCAGGTGCACCGTTGCCGCCCAAACCGCCTGCGCCGGCCTACCTGGGCGGCTATCAACTGCTCCGCGAATTAGGCGCCGGCGGTATGGGCACGGTTTACGAGGCTGAGGAAAGCGGCACCGGCCGGCACGTCGCCCTCAAGCTCATCAGCGCCGCCTTCGCCAGTTCGGCCGACGCCGTCGAACGCTTCATTCAAGAAGGCAAGATCGCCAGCATGCTGACGCACCCGCGCTGCGTGTTCGTGATCGCGACCGGCGAGGAAGCGGGCCGTCCCTACATCGTCATGGAGCTGATGGAGGGCTCCAGCTTGAAGGATCTCGTCGAACGCAACGGCCCCATGTCGCCGGACGACGCCATCGCCAAAATGCTCGACGTGATCGAAGGCCTGCAAGCGGCGCATCGCCTCGAAGTCATCCACCGCGACATGAAGCCGTCCAATTGCTTTTTGGAGCACGACGGCCGCGTGAAGGTCGGCGATTTCGGCCTGGCCAAGTCGCTGGTCAAGGATGCGCACCTCACCAAGACCGGCGCGTTCGTCGGCACGCCGCATTTCGCCTCGCCTGAGCAAGTGCGCGGCGAGACGATCGATCAACAGACCGACGTGTATTCGACCGCGGCGACCCTGTTTTATCTGCTGACCGGCCGGCCGCCGTTCTGGGGCTCCGATCCGACCGCGACGCTGGCCCGCATCGTCGCCGACCCGGTGCCGTCGCTGCGCAGCGTGCGGCCCGAGTTGCCGGCGGCGCTGGACTACGTGGTGCGCCGTGGGCTGGAGCGCGATCGCAGCCGCCGCTATGCCGACCTGGAAGAATTCCGACAAGCGCTGCTCGCCCTGACGCCGGGACGATTGACGCCGATCGGCCTCGCAATGCGCGCGCCGGCGTTTGTGCTCGATGTGGTCATGCTGTGGGTTGTGGCTTACGTGATCGGCTTGAGCGTCGGCACGTTTCAGTCTGCCGGCATGGACAGCATCGTGCAACCAGGCGCGTTCGCCGCTTTGTTCCTCATCTACTTCGTCGCGCTGGAAGGAAGTTGGGGCGCCTCGCTTGGCAAGGGTCTCTTCGGCCTGCGCGTCTGCACGCTGCGCTGGTTCGAGCCGCCGCGCATGCAAGCGGCACTGATCCGCACTTTGATCTGTTACGGTTGGTCAGGGTTGGGACTTTTGCTGGTCGCAACGCTGCAATGGTCCGTCGGCCTCGCGGCGTGGGCGGGCTTGGCGCTGGGCTGGGGTTGGCTCGCCGCAGGCTTGGCGCTGATGGCGCTGACCATGCGACCGCGCAACCACTATCGCGGCATCCACGAGCTGGCATCCGGAACCCGCGTGACGCGCATCGCCGCGCAGGTCCAGCGCCAATCCCTTTCGGGCAGCGGCGGCTGGTTGCTCTCGTTCCTCGGCGGCAAACGGCTCAAGCCCGGCATGCCGCACGGCAGCGTTCTGCCGGAGCACATCGCCGGTTTCGCGGTGCGCGGCGCCCTCAAATGGACCGAGCGTGACAAAGTGCTCCTGGGTGAAGACGCCTCGCTGGGCCGCCGTGTGTTCATCTGGCTGCGACCTTCCTCGGCCGCGCCCCTCGACGCCGCGCGCCGCGACATCGGGCGGCGCACGCGGTTGCGCTGGTTGGCGAGCGGCCGTCAAGGTGATTGGCTTTGGGACGCCATTCTCGCGCCGCAAGGTTGCCCGTTGCCGGAGTTCATCCATAGCGAAGGCACGCTGGAATGGTCCGAAGCGAGCAAGCTGCTCGCCGACCTGGCGCGCGAGTTGAGCGCCGCCTGTGCCGATCAAACCTTGCCGCAATCGCTGTCGCCCGCGCTGGTCTGGGTGCAGCACGATGGCCGGGCCCAACTCGCCGACCTCGCGTTGACCGTGGATACAGAAGACAGCCAGGTGTCCGGCGGCCCCGCCGATCAGCGCGCGCTGATGTTGCTACGGCAGGCGGCGGCCTTGGCGCTCGACGGTCGCGTGTTGCGCCTACAAGAAACGCCGGCCCCGCTCCGCGCCGCCGTGCCGCCGGCCGCGAAGGGCACACTCGATCGGCTGCTCGGCGTTGGCGCCGCGTTCCCTTCGGTCGAAGAGTTCGAGAAGGAGTTAGCGCTCTCGTAACCGACACTGCCAGCGTCGGCCGCAAGTGTTAAGTCAAGCTCAAAAATGCAACGCCGACGCAAGCTGCGTCGGCTACGTCTTGGCAGCAAAACAGCCCGCCGCTAAGATGAGCGCACCTGGAGAGGTGCCGGAGCGGCCGATCGGGCCGGTCTCGAAAACCGGTGTGCACGCAAGTGTACCGAGGGTTCGAATCCCTCCCTCTCCGCTTGCACGACGCATAGGCACGCCATTGCTCTCACCTGAGAGTTTGTGAAAAAATGGGGACAGGCACCGGCCTGGTCTGGATATTGCCAGGGTTTTTCGCGGGATGGCCGGAGCCAGTCCCCATTTTTTCACAAACTCTGAGCAGTGGCGAGCCTTGCTCACTTCACCCCCTCGAGCTTCAGCACCTTGATGGCGTTGCCGCGATAGACCTTGTATTGCACGAGTTCGGGCAGATCGAGCGAATCGAGCAGATCGAACTGCGGCACCTGGTGATCGGCCATCAAGTAGTCGGTGCCGAAGAGACAGCGGTCAGCGTGGCGAAGGATGAACTCGCGGCCGAACTTCTTGTCGCGCGCGATCGCCAAGTGGCCGCCGGGTTCCGACAGGTCGCAGTACAGATTCGGATATTTGGCCAGCAGCCTGTCGAGGGCGCCGCCGGGCGTGATCGGCGTTGGAATCTTCGGATAGCGGCCGAAATCCGCCATGGTCGCATCGCCGGAGATCGACGCCCAGAAGCCCGCGGCGTGGCCGATCAGCCGCAGCTTCGGATAGGTCTTCAGCACATTCTCCAGCCGCGGCAATCCGGGCGAGTCGATGCCACGGATGTCGTCCAGGTGAAACAGGATCGGCAAGTCCACCTTTTCGCACGCTTCGTACACGGTCATCATGAGCGGATGATCGAACGGCAGCCCGACCTGATGTTCGCCAAAACCTTTGCAGCCGAGGTCCTTGTAGCGCTTGAGCAGCGCGACCATCGATTCGAGATCGATCCGGCCAAATCGCTTGCTGTTTCCGGAATTCGAGCGCGGGTCGATGACGCAGAATGGGATGATGCGGTCCGGGTACTTTTTGTACGCGGCCAATGCATCTTCGACGGTCTGCGGAAACAAGCCCGCTTCCGGCGAGATGAGCGGCAACACGCAAGCCCGCTCGATGCCGTTCTTGTCCATGAGCTTGATGAGGCCGTCGAGCGTCAACTCCTTGCCCCAGTAGTAGCGGCCGACGTGGGTGTGGATGTCGATGTATTTGATTTTGCGGTGGGTAGGCTTGTCGTCGGTTTGGGGGGGCGGTGAGACTTGATTCTTGCCGGGGATCGCAAAAACATCGTTGGAAATTCTGTCTAGGATTTTGACATCGTTTACAAAGAAGTCCGCGACTTGGACAAAGTCCGCTAAATCTCCACCTTTGAGGAAAAACGTTCGCCGATACGGGAGTTTCACGCCATCAATTACTTTGTAGTCACCAAACAAGGACTTCGCTTCGAATTCCTTTCCAGGTTCCGGTTGCCATCGAAAAGCCGCCTGGGCCAGTAATCCAGTTCCCTTGTCAAAGTAATAGTCACCACTCCCGGCTTCCCATTTCGCTGCAAAGCCGACCGCGGATTGGCCCTTGATCGTCGGCGGCGGCAAAGCAGACAGGGTCACCTTCGCATCCGTAAGCTCAGCCAACGTCGCGAGTAAACCAAAATAGGGAGATGCCTTCGTTTCGTTTTTCGTTTGCCGAACCTCTGCGCCTTCCTCCCACTCCCATTGCTTTCCATCGATCTGCAGCAGGAAGGCAGTTCGCTTCTTGGCTTCGACGGTTAGAGTGGTAACCCTCTTCCATCGCTTGGGCAGGTCAAAGGTTTCTTCTTGTGTTGTTTCCGTATCGTCGTCCTTGCTTGCCCCTCTCAGAATTCCCATTCGTGGTTTTTTCATGTTTTTCGCGCCGCCGTGCGCTTCGATGGCTTTCTTCAGTATCGAATCTGGTCCAGGACCCTCTTGGGATGAAAAACAAGGTAGCCAGCCCGGCAGGAGACACAAAAACAGAGCTTGGAGACTCATAGATTTCTCCGGCTTGATTCCGCAGTTTTCAACGCTGCTCTTTTCGCTTTCGGCGCCCAAGAACATGGCGACGCTTCGTGGAGTCACTCTGCGAGCCGCAATTCCGCCAACGATTGCAGGACGTAGGTTCCATTGCTCGCGGTTTGGTTGCCGGCTTGTTGCTGAACCCAGTACGCCTTGGCCGCTTCGTGGTGCTCTTCCCGTGCGGTGAGCAACGTCAGGTAATAGGCGGTGTCGGCGAAGCAGGTCTTCATTTCTTGGGAGCGCCGTGAAGATAGTGATCGTGGTTGCGCGCAAGGTCCGTGCGTTCATCCTGGATTACGCCGGCATATTTCATAAGCTTTTGGCCCAATGTCTGCCCCTGTTCATCGACAGCTTGGTCCGTGGGCACGGGAGCCAATTCGAGGCGTACCTTGGTCCCTTCCGGCAACGGCACGGCCTGATTCAGTTCGATCTTGCCATTTCTCACTTCGCCCAGCAGAGTCATTGGGGTTCTCCATTGTGAAATCGAATACACAACACATTGCTGCTTCAATCCGCCAGTCGCAATTTCTCCAACGACTGGAGCAAGTTGGTTCCGTTGCTCGCCGTCTTGTCGCCGGCCTGATTCTGCACCCAGTACGCCTTGGCCAAACAGGCAAGCGCTTCTTCGCGTTGCTTCAATTCGGCCAGCGCCTTGGCTTTGCCGGCCAGTGCCTCGGTGAGCATCTCCTGGCACAGCCGAATCGCCTTGTCGAACGAAGGGATCGCCGCTTTGGCATCATCCTCGACGGCCAAGGCGAAATGACCCAGCTCCAACCAACAGGCCGGGGAAGCGCCTTCCAATTCGGTCGATTGACGCAAACACTCCTTCGCATCAGCGAGCGGCGGCGCGTTTTCGGAACCGATTTGGATCAACTCGGCCCGACGCATCAGGAGCGTGGCGTTTTCCGGGGAAACGTCCATCAAGTGCTGGAGTTCGGCCAGCGCCTGATCGATCCGCCCGGCTTTTTCCGCTTTGTGAACGCGCTCAAGACCTTTTTCCAGCGATATTTTCATGACGGGCGTCTTCTCTTCCTTGCGTACTTTCGCGGTCGGGTCCGATTGCGGTTTATTCTACCAGATGACTCTTGCACAGGGGGCGCTGACTCTGTCCTCCCTCTTCTCCCGCCCCCGCGCGCCATCGCCAAACACAAGCAAGTGTTCATTTCTGTTGCACCATGAACTCCACCAAATCACGCAACTCTTGCCGGCTCAGCGTCCGTTCTAAGCCGTCCGGCATCAGCGACACGGCGGCGGGCGTGATGTCGTCGATATCGGTGCGGGCGATGCGCACTTCGGACAAATCCGTCAAACGCAGCACCAGGGCATCGGCGGTATCGCGAATCACCAGGCCCGTGACACTCTTGCCTGCCTTCGTGGTCACTTGATGCGCGCGATATTCCGGCGCGATCGTGAGGCTGGGGAAAATGATCGATTCCAGCAGCTCGGCCTTGGTGCGGAACTGGCCGATCTTGGACATGTCGGGACCGACGGTGCCGCCACGGCCGACGGCGCGATGGCAACCGTAGCAAGCGGCCTTGGTGGACAGGAATACTTCCTTGCCCGCGTCGGCGTTGCCCGGCAGCTTTGCTAGCTCGTCCGTCAGGCCGGCGAGATACACGGCCTGACCCTGCTGGCGAGCGACGAGCTTTTTTCGCAATGGCTCGGCGAGAGTGCGGACAGAAGCGGGATAATCTTTGAGGGTCTGATCGAGTTCGGCGACGCTCAGCGCTTCGGCGGCGGTGGAGTGTTGCAGCGCTTCGGCCAACGCCGTACCGACTCGTGCCTCCTTCGACTTGCTGAAAACCGGTAACAGCAAGCGTAGCACCATGGTGTTGACGTTGCCGCGCGTCTTGGCGAGTTCGATCAATTGGTCGGCCGTCAGCGCACTGGCGGCCAAGGTGCGGGCGGCGGACAGACGCAACAGCGGATCGGTCGTATCCATTAGATGGCCGCTCACGAAGGCAAAACTCTCTTGGTCCACCGCGGCACGGCGCGCCGCCAGACATTCGAACGCGGCCAAACGGATGTCGGCAGGCTGCTTTGCAGCGCGCGTCAACTCCCGCACGCGCGCATCGAATTGACGCCACTGCCGCGCTGTGATCGCCGCCAATGCTTCGCGCCGTGTCGGTTCAGCCCATAGCGCGGTTTCCAAGGCGCCGACCCAACTCTTGGGCAAAGCTTCGACGCGGCTTTGACCCATGACCCGAACCAGAAAAACGCGGGTCGCCGGCGGCTTCAGCGGATCGGCCAGGGCCGCGGCGACGATGTCTTGGACGACGGGGTCGGCGCTGCCCGCCAGCACGATTTCGGTCATGGCGCGTTCCTGCTCGGGCGTGAGCCGCCGGCTGCCCAGCCATTGCCGCATGATCCCTTGCGCAATCAGGGCCCATTCCGGCCGCCGACTGACGACGAGCAGCGCCGCTTGCTGCAGGGCCGTGTCGTCTGTGTCCAGGACGCGCACCACGTCTTTGCGGGTAAGGCCCCCGTCCTTCATTTGATCGAGCGCGATGAGACCGGCCCGGCGCACCCGTACGTCAGGATCGGTCAAGGCCGGGAGTGTTTCGTTGCGATGGTTGATTTGGATCAGCGCATAAATGAGCGCATGCTCGAGGAAACGGTCGCCCGGTTGCCGCAGCCCTTCGAGCAGCGCTGCGACCGCCGGCGGCGGATCGTTTTGGCCGACGCGGCCCAGGGCTTCGGCTGCCTTGCGACGTTGCGGCATTGGTCCCGTCTGGACCAGTTTCGCAAGCGCGGGCAGCGCACTTGTATCACGCCCCAGGCCGAGCGCGTGGACCGCAGCCATGCGAACGCTGAGGTCTTTGTCGCCGAGGACCGGATGAAGCACCGCGAGCGCCGCGGGCGTGCCCATGCGACACAGCGCCCCCACGGCGTTGCGCCGCGCCAGCACCGAGTGTTTCCCGGAACGGAGAACGCCTTCGAGGTAGACAAGGTCGCCGCGGCCGCGCTTCGCCAGTTGTTGAACCGCCTGATCGCATACCATCGGCCGCGGATCGTCCAACAGGGCGACAAGTTCCGCGGCGGTTCGCTTCTCCAAATGGAGCGATTTGCCCCATGGATCCTTGACCGGCACTACATCGGCGCGCCGGATGCGGTAGATGCCGCCCTGCGCCTCCGGTCGGGGAATGGGGTTGCCCAGAAAGCCGTAGGTGAACCAGGCGCCCATGTCGACAAACAGCACGCTGCCGTCGGCGTCTTCGAGCACGTCGGTCAGGCGCAGATTCGGGTCGGAGGAGATGAGGAAATCGGCGTCGTCGGCACGGAAGGTGGAGCCGTCGCGAATCAAAGTGCTGCGGACGATCTTGTGGGTCATGTAATGTGTCGTCAGCAACGTGTCGCGAAATTCAGGGCCGAATGCGCTGGACCGATAGCGCATCGTGCCGCACAACGCCGCCGGCAGGACCGCAGAGTATTCCTTGACGGCGCCCAGAAGCGGGCCGGTCAGCGCGAATTCCTTGAGGCACGGATGTTCCATCGGATAAACGCCGCCCTCGACGAAGTGCAGCAGGCAATCGCCCTGTCCCTGATCCATGGTGCCGATCATCTCGCCGTCGGCCGTCCAGGCGAGTTCGACCGGATTGTCGAAGCCGCCGCCGCAGACGCGCTCCAAATCAGTCCCGTCAGGCCGGCAGCGCCAGATGCGTGACGCCAGTCCTTCGAAGTGTTTGCCGTCGCGCGTCTTGATCTTGTAGCCGTGGCGCCCGTCGGTCCAGTAGAGCCGACCGTCTGGACCGAGGAATGGTCCGTGGATGTCGCAGCCGTTGCCGTTGAAGTTGAAGCCAGTCACGATTTCTTCGCGCCGATCGGCAACGCCGGCGCCTTGGGTGTCGGTCAATTTCCAAAAGCTGGGATGCGAGGCGGTGTACAGCGCGCCGTCGTGCCAGAGGACGCCCTGCGGAAACACCAACCCGTCGGCGAATACCCGGCTCGTGTCGAATTTGCCGTCGCCGTCCTTATCTTCCAGCACCACGATGCGGCCGAGTTTCTTGGCGACGATCTCCTTGCCGGAGACATTGATGCCGGTGCCTTCGGCGACATACAGTCTGCCTTCGTGGTCGAAGCAAGCGAACAGCGGATAGCGCACCAGCGGCGGCCCGGCGACTTGCTCGACGACGAAGCCCTTGGGCGCCTGGAAGCGCGGCGCTGCGTCGCCGGCCGTCGCCTGCGCCACGATTGAAACGCAAATCACGCCGACCGCGCTTGCCATCTTCATGGTTGCTGCTCCGTCAGGATGATGCTGCCAAGCATACCGCTTCCGGCGTCGCGTCGCAATCAATTGCGCACGAACCAAGGCGATGCGCAATGGTGGCCCGCCGAGTTCTTCCCGAAGCTGTCGCAGCGGCCCGGCTCGTTCCCTTGGCCGCGTTTCGGTTTGGGCCGCCGCCGCCGCATCCATGCGGGGGCGCTGCTCGACCGGACGACGCTGCTGCGCATTCGGGAGACAGCGTACGCCCCGTCCAATCTGCCGGTGCCGTTTTTGGATAGGGTCCGCGCCCTTGAAGTCGTGCCGGACTGGCTGGCGTTGGACGAGGCCGGGCCAGCTTAATGGCACGATGCCGCCGGCGCGCTTGAGGGTTTGCCCCAACCAAGAACGCCGCTCCCCATAGGTAGCACTACCTGTCAGTTTGCCAGTTTGCCAACTCGCCACGGGTTATGGCTCGGATTTGGGCATGGTTCACAAACGCACACAGGCATAGGTGCTTTTCGAGACGACAGGATTTCGACACAGTTGGCACGCACTCAACTTCCTATCCCCTTGATCCATCCAATGTTACACCGAAAAAAATGTCGGCATCACATGACAGGCAAGTGTAGTCCCTACAGCGTTCACTCTGTCACCCAGAAATGACAAGAATTGAACCAGGCCACGCCAAACTCAAAAATTTTGGCGAGCCGTGCGCGCCAGTTCGCCGCCGAGCAGTTGATCGCCGCCTCACGGCGGATCATCAAACCCACAGTTATTGAGAAGTTACCAAAGAGTTATGTCAACTGCGGCATCGCGCACGGTCGTTTAGCTCTTCTTCACGAGTGCTTCCAGCCGATTGCCGGCCGCCTGATGGCGCAGGATGTCGCCGACCTTGTCGACGATCACGCCGGCGGCTTCCAGGGGCGGCAGGCCGCCGGCGTAGATGTTCGAGATCACGGTGTATTCGAAGCGGATCGCCGCGTTGCCGCTGAAACGTGCCGCTTCGGCCTGGGCCTGCGCGTCGGCGAGGCGGTAGACGAAATAGGCCGACAGGCTGCGCGACGCCAGCGCATCGCCACCCGGACGTTCGCCGATGAGGTAGACGACCAACTCCGTCTGCAACTGCTCCGCGACCGGCTCGGCCAGCTTGACGCGGCCATAACGCGCTACGATCGTTTGGCCGACGCGCCAGTGCCGGGCCGCCAAGCCTTCCAACAGCAACGGCAGCAAATCGTGCATGTTGTGATGCACCGCCTCGGCGCTCAGGCCGTCGGAGATGAGCACTTGCACCTGGCTATGCTCCGGCTGCAATTGCTGTTTGCTGGCCGGCGAAAGACAAGCGCCGCGATCGGGCGAATGCAGATGTTCCGCCTTGGTTGCGGCGGTCGTCGTGATTGTGCGGCACGGCACGATGCGATTGAGTTCATTCACGTCCAGCTCGGCCTGGATAGCTTCGCGGCCCACGGCTTGGTTCAGACGCACCTGCCGCTGTACATGATGCGCCGGGCGCGGACCGGCGCTGTCCAATCCATACATGGCGGGGGTGGCGGCGAGCAAGTCGCGCAGCTCGGCGTCGGAATCGCAAAATTGCCGCGGATCGCCCCAGCGCGGGCCGCGAATGACCGCCCCTTGTTCAGCGCGCGCGAAGATGCCGCGTGCCAGGCCCCATTCCAAAAACGCCGGCGTGGGGAGCTTGCCGAAGATCTCCCGCAACGTCTGATCGTCGTGGGCGCTGGTGTCGAAGTAGGCGAGCATGCGGTCGGTGTTGAGGCCGACATCCATGTAGTAGTTGGCCCCGGCCGCCGTCAGAAGCTCCGTCGCCATCTGCTGGCCTTCGAGCGTGATGTTGGAGTGCAGGGTGTAGCACGGGGCCATGCCCATCGGCAGGCCAAGCAGCTTGCCCATGAATTGATCCTGCAGGTTCGCGAGGATCATCTCGAAGCTGTCCAGATGCGTTTCCGGGCCGATGAAGCCGGTCACGTTGTTGACCATGAACGGATCGTAGCGCCGCGCCAGGCCGTAGCAGAGGGCTTCGGTCACGGTCATGTCGATGCCGTTGTGCTTGCCGTAGGTGAATTCGCTGCCCTGGCCGGTCTCGAAGTACATGAACTGCTCGGCGACGCCCTTGAGCGGCCCCTTGGCGGCCATGGTGCGGTAGGCATGGTCGAGCAGCTCGACGGTGATGTCGAATTCCTGCACATTGGTGCGATCGGTGCCGGCGAGGCTTTGAAACATGACTTCCACGGGGGCGCCTTGCTCCAGGCAAGCGAGCTGGGTCTTGATGTGCGCCAGCACGCAGATTTGCGTGGGGGCGCCGGTCTGGGTCCGCAGGCGATCCAGGTGCCGGAGCATGCGGCTGATGTTCTCGACGTTATCGATGGCGGGATTGACGCCCACCAGCGCGTCGCCCGCGCCCAGCGACAGGCCCCAGTAGATGAGCAAGGTGATGCCGCGCAAATCGTCGGTGGGATGGTTCGGCTGCAAGCGCGACGACAGGGTGCCGGGCAGCCCGAGTACGGTGCGCGCCTTGGTCACGCAGGCGCATTTGCGAGACAGATAGATGAGTTCATGCACGTCGCAGAGCTTGGCCAGTGCCGCCGCCATGACACCGGTGAGCGCCCGGCCGATCTGTCTGACTTCCTTGGGCGCGCCGCACAGAAGTTGATCCTTGAGTTGCCCGAGGGGCAGGGCGGCGATGCGCGCGAAGGTTGCGAGGTCGATGTCGTAATTCACGCGCATGACGGTATCGACGTGGCCGGAGTCGTCCGTGAGCGGATGATCGAACAGGTGCTGCAGCGTCAGGTTGCCGAGGATTGCTCGGGCGGCTTCGCGCTCCGTTTCGCTGTTAGCGGCAAGATGGGCATGGCGGTCGCCGGCTTTGCTGACGTCCGCGGCGCCCAGGAGTTGCTTGAGCCCGCGGAACGCCACGTCGTGATCGAAGGCCCGGCCGGTGTAGGTTTCGTCCGGCTTTGGCGCCGGCACGATGATCTCGGCGAGAGGTCGCAGAGTTTTCATGGAAAACGCTCCTGCTCATTCATTCAAGCCAAAGACCGACACCGGGATCACCTGGGCCCGCGCCGCGCCTAGATGCGCGTACTGCGCGTTGCGGATATCGACTTCATCCACCACGAGCAGCCGCAGCGGCAACCGGCCCCAGCGCGTGATCAATTGCCCCAGGATCTTGCCCACGTTCTGCGTCGTGAACAGCACCAATGGCTGGCTGGAGGAAAAACGCAGCGTCTCCAGCCGTCGAGCGAGCCGTTCGGCAAACTGGCGTAACGAGTCGGCGTTGACCTCGCCCAGGTCTACGCCCAGGGCGGCGCCGCGCTTGCTTCGCTGTGCCATCTCCAGCAGACTCTGGAGATGTTCGTCGGTGCTGGCAGGTCCGATGCGGCCGAGGATCGGCAAGTCGCTGAGCGGCAGGTGGGCCGACTCCGTCAGGAACACCGTGCTGCCGGACACCTGCGTGCTGTGGCGCAGCAGACCGTAGACCGTGGCGCGGCCGCACGAGGCCGGTACGTGCGTGCGAAAATGCTCGGTCCACGGCGACGCCTCGAACAGACATTTCGCCAAATCGATGCCCAGGTCGCTGAACGCGGTGGTCGTCGGCCATGGCTCGCCGCGTAGCCGCGCGTACACAAGCTCGCCCACGCCGCCGGAGATCGTCACCACTGGCGGCGGCAATCCCGCGGGCCAACGCAGCGGCGCCTGCTCGTGCAGCTTGCCTAGCCTGGATTGCGCACAACTCTGGAGGGCGGGTTTTCCAACCCGCCCATCCTCGCAAAAGCCGTCCATTTGGCGGGTTGGAAAACCCGCCCTCCGGCCGTGCGCAATCCAGGCTAGCGGTTCGGCAAATGGCTCGCGTTGTCCCGTCGCCAGCGCTTCGAGCCAGCGCATCTGCATGTCCAGAATCGCGGCGACTTCCCGGTCTGTCAATATGGCGCCGCTGCTTTTGGCAATGCCCAGGTGCTCGAACAATGTTCGGGCATAGCTCGACAGTCGCACGATCTCGTAGGTCCCCGGCCGCACTTGCACATGCCGCGCGCCGACGAAGAGGCAACCGGTGGCGAGCACGTCGCCGGCCAGGCCGAGGGCCGCGTTGGTGGTGCCGCCGCCGATGTCGAGATTCAGAATCGGCGTGTGCGGTTGAGCACGGGACAGCGCGGCACAGCTTCCATGAAACGCCAGCCAGGATTCCAGGCACGGATCGTCCGCGGTGGCCACGAAGGCGTCGCCCAAATATCGGCGGACAATGTCCACGAGTAGCGCCGCATTTTCAGCCTGGGCGGTCAAGCCCGTCAGCAGCGCTCCGCCGCCGAACAACTCTGCGCGCTCGACGCCGCCGGCTTGCAACCAACCCTTAACCGCGCCCTCGATCGCCTCCACATCGAGACGCTCGCCGCGCCACGGCGTAAAGATCAGCGGCGACCGGAAGCGTTCCTGCACGTGCCCCAGCTCCATGCGGCCCGTGACGGAATTCTGCAGCAACTCCGCCAGCGCGACGACCGCGCTGCTGGTCGTGGTGCCGAAATCCAGACCGACAAGCTGAACCGCGTTCATAGGAAAGTCTCGCGCAAAGACGCTAAGCCGCAAAGTTATGGACGAGGCTCTTCGCGCCTTGGCGTCTTTGCGCGCGATAGTTCATTCTTTCAGGCCATTGACGATGCGCCAAATTCCATCCTTGATTAGGGCTGCGCCGAAGTTGATCAGCAGGCCGAGTTTCAAATCCGTCAATTTGAGGTATGTTAACAGCTGCTTCTTGTGAACGGGCGCCGTACTACTATCGTTCAATTTCTTCGCGCCCCGCGAAGAATCCAAAACCATCACGAAAACACGAAATCGCGAAAACACCAAACGATTCACAAGAGTTTTCTTTCGTGGTTTCGAGCTTTTGGGTTTTCGTGATTCGATTTCTTTGTTTGCGGCTCGGCCGCGCTAGGTTCTCCACGGATTTCAACTCCAGAATGACGATTTCCTCGACGACCAAATCCGCGCGGAATCCTTGATCAAACTCCAAATCGTCGTAACGAAATGAAATGGGAACCTCCCGTTGCACGCGAAGTCCACGCTTCACCAGCTCGTGTTCGAGGATGCGAACATACACGGATTCAAGAAGTCCGGGGCCAAGTCGTGTGTGAATATGGTAACAAGCATCCACAACAATTTTGGCAATCTCATTCTCGGTCATGGTCTCGCTCCATGAATCTCGCGCAAAGCCGCCAAGGCGCAATTAGTTTCTTTCCGCTCAACTTCCACGCAAGATGCGGAGAAGTTCGGGAAGGCTGGAACACTAATCCTCGCTAATCTTCACTGATTTAGGAAGAGGCGGCCAAAATCGATTAGTGACGATTAGCGATGATTAGTGTTCCAATGGTTGCGGCTCAGCCGCGTTGGGAATGTATGCGACTCTTTGCGCCTTTGCGGCTTTGCGTGAGATTGGGCTTCAAACGATCTCTCCAACCGCTTTTTCTTCGGCGACGATCTCCGCCTGGCGCTGCCGAATCATGATCCCCTGGGGCGGCCCCTCGAAATGGCGGCGCACGTAGGCAAAGTGGATTTTCGACGCGGCGCACAATCCAAAACGGCGTCGTGTCGCCGCATTCCAAAATGACCCGCGTGAACGCTTTTGGCTCACGACAAACGGCCGCGCCGTTCCCAATTGCTCGATGGTGCGCTGGCTGCCGTACGTTTCGCCGATGCCGACCAGATGGCCGTCGCATTCCAGCTGCAAAATGGTCCGCAGAAAATATGGCCCATGGCAACCGCTGGCCGCAAGGATCGGCGGATCGGGCAAGGCAATCGGTGAGACGCGCAGCGCGGTGATTTTCAGCGGCGGCTGAGGGCGTGTTTCTTGAGCCTGTAGCGCCAACGGCGTTGCCAGGCCGCTGCCAAATGCCCATTTCAGCCAGCGGCGCCGGTCGATGCGCATGGCAAACTCCGAATTGGCAGAAACTACGGAATAGGTAAACTGACCTATTCCGGCGCAGCGCTCTGGCGTCAATCGACAATTTTTGTCAGATTATTGTTGACATTGTATTTGGTTCGATCTTTAATTAGCAATTAACCGATTTCTCATGGATGTGTCCCGTCCTTATTCCTTTTCTTGGGAGGTGAACCATGGCATTCTTGAAGCGGGTGCGATCTTGGCGAGGATTCACGCTCATCGAACTTCTGGTCGTCATCGCCATCATCGCCATCCTGATCGCGCTGTTGGTGCCGGCTGTCCAGAAGGTGCGCGAAGCCGCGGCGCGGACGCAGTGCACCAACAATCTGAAACAAATGTGCCTCGGCATCATCAACGCGGCCGATACCAATCGCGGACTTTTGCCGCCGGGGTTGGGCAACTATCCCGTCCGAGATGGAGCTCCGGGCAACGGCGAGGGCGGCTTGTTGTTCCACATTCTGCCGTACGTTGAGCAAGATAATCCATACAAAGTGTCGATTTGCCCGAGGCCAGGCGGACCCGGCGACGATGGCCGCAACGGAAGCAATTACCCCTACTATTCCCAATGGAACGCCATCCAAGTCAAGGTGCCGATCTATATTTGCCCGTCCGATCCGACGCAGGATATGGGCTGGGCACAATCGAAAACCAGCTATGCGTACAACGGTCAGATCTTTGGGCTTTCGTACCCCTGGGGCTGGGGCCAGGGCGGCAAGCGATTTCCCGCCAGCATCCAGGATGGGACTTCGAATACGCTCTTCATGACCGAACGGGCCGTAAACACTGCCGGGGCGAATTCCTGGTCCCCTGACGAAGGCTTCAACTACTGGCCGGACTGGGGACCTTCCATTCATTCGACGGAAACAAGCGAGCAAAACCGGTGGAATAACCCCCTTGCTGCTGGTCCGCCGTTTTATCTTCGGCCGGCGCTGGGATGTGGTCCTTCCCCCGGTAATAACGGCATCACGACCGGAGTCTGCGGCAACGCAACGCAAACGCCGCCCAATGGCATCCTTCAGGCCGGCGGCAACAGGGCCAACTCGCCGCACACGGGCGGCATCGTGGCGGGCATGGGCGACGGCAGCGTGCGCTTTGTCAGCGCCGGTATCAGCAAGGTCACCTGGGTGGCCGTCTTTACGCCGGCCAAGGGCGAGGTGCTGGGCCCCGATTGGTAGCCCGGCCCCTTCCGTGCGCTATCCCAAAACTCCCGAAGTCGCCGTGGCTTCGGGAGTTTTTCCTATCTACGGGTCGTGGGCGTTTTTTCCAGCCAAGATCACAACTGGGAGTCTCGAATATGTTGACCAGATTTCGATGGGCCGTTGCCATGGGTTTCTTTGCATTGGCAGCTGCTGGTTGTGGCCCATCGGCCGGCAGTGTGTCGGGCAACATCACCTTTGAAGGCAAAGGGATACCGGTGGGCACGGTCGTCTTTGTCCCTGCGAATGGCGCCGATGTCTCAGGATCGATCTACGAGGGCAAATACTTGGTCGACAAGGTTCCTCCAGGTGAAGCGAAGGTCTTCATTACCGTTCCGACTTCGGAGCCAGCGGCCGGGGGAATGCCCGCTTTCGCCCAGGGCGCCAAGATCGGATGGGAAAAGAAAGGGCCGCCCAAGGGTGCGCCGGTTCCCGAGGGATTCGACCCCAGCAAAGTCGATAAGTTGCCGAACGTCAAGATTCCCGCGCAGTACACCGATGCCGCCACCACACCGCTCAAGTACACGGTCGTGATCGGCAAACAAGAGAAAGATTTCGAACTCAAATAAGCTGAGCGGCAGGATCAAAGTTCCCGTAGCCGAAGTCGCCAGACTTCGGGTTTTGCTCGACACCCCGAAGTCTGGCGACTTCGGCTACGGGTAAGCTTACCACGGCCGGTCGCCTAATCGGTCGCCCCATTTTCGAAGAGCGGCTTGTTTCGGCTTGCCCCATGGATGCTCCACCAATTGCAACGGCGCCGACGGGCACGATGGGCGCTACTGCGGCGCTTACTCAATACTCGCGCCGCTGGTTCCGGTTTGCCGCGCTGCTGGGTTGGCTGCGTGCTATCCGGCAGCGCCCGTGGCGTTCACTCATCGTGCTGGCCGCGGTGACAACGCTCGCCCTGGCGGGTTGGCTGCTCGGCCAGCAAGCCTGGGCGTCCTACCATTGGCGCGCCGCTCAAACCGAGGCGCGCCGTCATCATTACCTGCAAGCGAAAGATCACATCATCGTCTGCCACCGCGTTTGGCCGGATGACCGTGCCACGTTGCTGCTGGCGGCCCGTGTCGCGCGCCGGCTCGGCTTGTCCGAAGAAGCGGATGCCCTGTTGACCCGTTGTCACCAAATCCACGGCGAGGACGACGATCTCAGCCTCGAACGCATCTTGCTGCGTTGCGAGCGTGACGACGTCCAAGCGGTCAGCGCCTTTTGCGAAACGCTGATTGCCAACGCGCATGCGCAGACCCCGCTCATTCTTGAGGCGCTGATCGCCGGGCACCTGCGCGCTTTTCGCTTGCCCGAGGCCAAGCTCTATGTCCGTCTTTGGCAAGAGCGCGAGCCCGACAGCGCCCAGGCCGAGAATATGAAAGGTTTCACCTTCGAGCTGGGGACGCAGCAGCACGACGCGATCCAGGCTTACCGCCGGGCCGTGGAACTGGACGCCGATCACGCCGAAGCGCGCTTTCGACTGGCGCGGTTGCTCCTGGACCTGTCCCAGGCCCGCGAAGCGCTGCCGCATTTGCGCCGTTTGACCTTGGAGCAGCCGGCCAACGTCGATGTCCTCGTGGAGTTGGGGCGTTGCCTGGTGAAGTTGGACCAGCAGGACGAAGCCGAGGAAATGCTCGCCCGCGCTCGTGGATTGAATCCGGACCATGCGGGCGCCTTGCAAGAGAGCGGGCTCACGGCATTGCACCGCGATCAGTTGACCCAAGCGGAGACTTGGCTGCGCCGAGCGTCGGAGCTGATGCCCGGCGAATACCAGGTCCATTATCAGTTGACGCTGTGTTTGCAACGGCTCGGCAAGACCCAGGAAGCGCGCGACTTGGAGCCGCGGTTGCGCCAGTTGGAGCAGGACAGCAAGCGCATGCAAGAGATCCTCATCCAGCACATGTCGCGCACGCCCAACGACCCGAAACTCCACTACGAGCTCGGCATGATTGCCATGCGCGCCCGCTCGATTAACGAAGGCTTGCGCTGGTTCAAGTCGGCGCTGCAAGCCGATCCGACGCACGCGCTGACGCACGAAGCCTATGCGAACTTCTACCGGGCCAACGGCCAGATCGGCCGCGCCGCCAAGCACCTCGAATTCGTCAAGCCAAAGAGCGACCCGTCCGACGCGCCCAAGAAGATCGACGCGCCGCGCTAAGTTTGGGCTTCTTCATAAACTATGTTCACTGCCGCGTGTGAAACTTCGACCGCGCCGGCCAGGTAATTCCTGCGGTCGTCCCCGCGGATAAGGATCGCGTTTCCATCAAGGAGATTTGTCATGACTAAGAAATGGCTCGCAGGCCTGGCCCTCGTCGTGTTGCTGCCGCGCGCTGCACAGGCCGGCGGGGCCGACAAGCCGGCGGTGGTCGTGCGCGTCCGCTCGCTGAACGCGCTCGTGGACAACGTCAAGCTGCTCGTCACCCTGGCCGGACGCGAAGAAATCGCCCAGCAAGTCGAAGGCCTCATCAAGGCCAAGATCGGCGCCCAAGGGCTGGAAGGCATCGACCCGGCCCGCCCGTTCGGCGCTTACGCCCGCTTCGGCAAGGGGCTGGACGACATCGGCGGCGCCATTCTCATTCCGATCGCCAACGAGAAGGCGTTTCTGGGCCTGCTCGACAACCTCAACCTGCGCGCGACCAAGGGCAAGAACGACATCTACACCGTGCAAACCCCCGCGCCGGTCGAGGTCTACCTGCGCTTTGCCAATCGTTATGCCTATGTGACGGCTCTCAATCCGGCGCCCTTGGAAGGCAAGCTGGCCGACCCCGAGCAAATCCTGGGCAAGGACGGTCCGGCCTTCTCCGCCACGGTCCGGCTCGATCAGATTCCCGATGCGGCCCGCCAGATTGCCATTGGCCAGGTGGAACAAGGGCTGCAAGGCCTGGCCAAGAAAATCCCCGGTGAAACTCCCGGTCAGCAAGCGGTCCGCGCGGCCGCAACCAAGGAGGTCGCCAAGACGGTCATCGGCGTGCTCAAGGACGGCGGCGACTTCAGCCTGGCCATTGACATCAACGCCAAAACGAAAGAACTGTCGGCAAGCCTGTCGCTCGCCGGCAAATCGGGCAGCGAACTGGCGCAGACGATCCAGAAGCTCGGTCAGGGAACCAGCCAATTCGGCAAGCTGCGCGGCGGCAACGCGGCCTTCCGCGGCCTCGCGCATGTCGTGCTGCCTGACGAGATCAAGAAGGGATTCATCAAGCTGCTCGACGAGGGCGCTGCCGAGGCGCTGGGCAGGATCCAAGAAGCCGACAATCGCCAGCAAGCCCAACAGCTTTTGGATGTGCTCATGCCCACGCTCAGGGCTGCGGAACTGGATGCGTGCGTGCAATTGCTCGGCCCCAGCGCGGATCAAAAATATGCAGCCCTCGTCGCGCTGAAGGTGAAAGACGGCGTCAAGCTCGGCGCCAAGCTGCGCGACATGGTTGCCGAGGCGCTGAAGCAAATGCCCGAGGCGCAACGGGCGCTCGTCAAGCTCGATCACGCGTCGGCCGGCCCGGTCAAGATTCACCGGCTCGATTTGCCCGCCGATCAGGATCCGATCCGCGAAATGCACAAAGTGCTGGGCGAAACGAACCTGTACGTCGCCTTTCGCGAAGACGCCGCGTTTTTTGCCATGGGTAAGGATAGTGTGGCGCTGCTCAAGGAAGCGCTCGCTGCACCTGCCGCCGGCCCCAGCCCGCTGTTCTTGTACGAAGTGGATGTCGCGCGCCTGGCGCCCATCATCGCCCCGACCGAGGAACTGCGGGCCGCCGCCAAAAAGATCTTCCAGGGCGGCCAGGACGGCATGGTGCGCCTGTCGCTGGAAGGCGGCGCCGCCTTGCGCCTATCAATATCGACTCCGCTGCCCGTCGTCCAATTTCTGAGCCAAACCCGCGAAATGAAGGCGGGAAATTGATGCACAACGCCGCTTGCGGCTTAGCGGATTGCCTTATCGCTAAGCCGCCAGCGGCAGATTTTGAGGTGTTTCCATGTCCATCGACCAACTCGTCTTTGTCGGCTTCAACGGCTACGCCATTGCCCTCGACCGCGATACCGGCGAAATCGTCTGGTCCAACAACCAGATGAAATCCGGCTACGTTGCCTTACTGCTCGACGGCGATCGCCTCATCGCTTCCACGAACGGCTACATGTATTGCCTTGATCCACGCAACGGCGAAATCTTCTGGCACAATCCGTTGACCGGTTACGGCACGGGGCCGCCGCCGATGGTTTCCGTGCGCGGACAGAGTCCCCATTCATTGCAGCGCCAGGCCGCCGCCCAGCAAGCACAACCGGACGCTGCGTCAACCACGGCAGTGTCCTCATGACCGCGCGTGTCCCCACCTGTCGGTTGGTCACCTTGGGTTGCAAGGTGAATCAATACGAGAGCCAGTACGTCAAAGAGGCGCTCGAGGCCAACGGCTACCGCGCAGCCGCCGACGATGAGCGCGCGGATTTGTGCGTCGTCAACACGTGCACCGTGACGATGGAAGGCGACGCCAAGAGCCGGCAATCGATTCGCCGGCTGCATCATCACAACCCGGGTGCGCGCATCGTCGTCATGGGCTGCTATGCCACGCGCGATCCGCAAGCCGTGGGCAAGCTGCCGGGCGTCGTTCGCGTCGTCACCGACAAAGAGCGGCTGCCAGAGGAGCTGGCGGAATTCGGCGTCGCCCATTGGCCGCGCGGCATTCGCCGTTTCGACGGCCATCAGCGCGCGTTCGTCAAAGTGCAAGACGGCTGCTTGCTCAATTGCACGTATTGCATCATCCCGCAGGTGCGGCCCGTGGTGCGCAGCCGGCGGCCCGAGGATGTCGTTGCCGAAGTCGCCGGCCTGGTGGCGAGCGGCGTGCAGGAGATCGTGCTCACGGGCGTGCATCTGGGCCATTACGGCATCGACTTGAGCCAAGGCAAACCCAAGGACCAATGGCGCCGGCTCTGGCACTTGCTTGACTTGTTGGGCGCGATGCCGGGTGAGTTTCGCATGCGCCTGAGCAGCCTGGAAGCCGCCGAGGCACGCGACGATTTGGCACTCGTCATGGCCCGCCAGCCGCGCATCGTGCCGCATTTGCACCTGTGCCTGCAAAGCGGCTCGGACCGCATCCTGGCGCGGATGAAGCGGCGCTATCGGTCGTGCGGCTTCCTCCAGCGCTGCGACCGATTGCGGCAAGCCCTCGATCAGCCAGCCTTCACAACCGACATCATCGTCGGTTTTCCCGGCGAGACGGAAGCCGACTTTCAAGACACCCTGCGGTTGGCGCGCGCAGTCGGCTTCGCGAAGATGCACGTGTTCTCCTACAGTCCGCGCGCGGGCACACCGGCCGCGACGCTGGCCGATGCCGTGCCGCCGCCCGTCATGGCGGAACGCCGGCAACGGCTCCGCGCCTTGGAAAGCGAATTGTCGGCGGCCTATGCGCGCGGCCTGCTGGGGCGGCGCCTGGACGTGTTGGTTGAAGGTGCCGACCCGGATCGACCAGGCCACGTGATCGGGACATCGTGCCGCGCGCTGCCGGTTTCGTTCCCAGGTCATGCGCCCGCGCTGATCGGCCGCTTGGCGCCGGTTCGTGCCACCGTCCTTGCGAACGGCATGCTCCTGGGCGAGCCGACGGTCGAAAGTTGGCCCCAGGAACGCTTACCGTCCTTCAAGCCGTCCCGGATGGCGCTGCCGGTACTGTAGGAATTGCCGCGGGCGCGCGTACAATAGGATCAAACTCGCCGAGCGTATCAGCCGAGAGTGCGTATGGAGCGCCCCTATCGGTACATCAATGTTGAACAGCATCCGCCGCTGGTCTGCGTGCGCCTGAAACAAATCATTTTCAGCGATCGGGAGCTGGAAGAGCTGGGCGCCGAGATCGCGCGCCTGGTGGATGAGCATGGCTGCCGCAAATTGGTGCTGGCGCTGGGACCCGAAGAGCCACAATGCCTGTACAGCGTCTTCCTCGCCAAGCTGGTCAATTTGCAAAAGCGGCTGGAAAACGACGGCGGCGTGCTGGCGCTGGCGCATCTCAATCCGACGGCGCTCGCCTTTTTCGAGGCGGCAGGGCTGGACAAGTTCTTCAGTTTCTATCCGGATGTCGCGGCCGCTTGCGCAGCTTTGAAGAATTGATTTGGACTGCGGCGTTTTGACGCCGCTTTAGCCCGTATTTCTCACCAATAGTGATGAGCTGCGCGGTGTCGGAGGGCGGGTTTTCTAACCCGCCATGGCCAGACGGGTTAGAAAACCCGTCCTCCGGTGGTGAGAAATGCCGCTTTAGCTCTTCCATTTTTCGATTACGTCAACGTCTCCAGCCCGTGCGGAAACGGCCGGGGACGGGGATCCTGCACGATCGTCATCCAAACCGGCTTTTCGTTACTTGCGGTGCACGTGCACAACATCTGCACCACGCGTCCCGTGGTCACGCTGCGCTTGTGGCAGTGCGCACATTCCCAGGTGCGGCGAATCGGATGCCGGCGGCGACCGCTGGGACCTTTCATGAAGTTTGCCTCGGCCGCTCGCGGCTTGGCCTGCAGTTCTCACCAACGTGGGACGGGTTTCCTAACCCGTCTCGCCACGACGGGTTAGGAAACCCGTCCCACGACAGCGCGCTGCCCTGCATTATTGGTGAGAAATGCAGGTTAGCGGCGGGCGCTAAACGGCGAGCGGCGGCAAAAAAAAGCCGCAACGATGTAAACCACCGTTGCGGCTGGAGATGACTGAACTGGGCTACTTCTTTTGTGATTGTTTGGTCGGATCCTGGTCGAGAGTCTTGACCGTTGCCGTCTGGTCTTGAGTCAACTCGACGCTCGTTTCCATGCCGCCCACTTCGATCAGCAAGGTTCCTTCCAGCTTCATCTTCATGGAAGACGATTCGAAACGCCCCTTGGCCTTGTCGAAGGTCGCCGAGCCGGTGCCTTCCTTGCTCTTGAGCGAAGCCGACTTGATTTGGAAGGGCAGCCCGGCCTTTTCCGTCGGCGCCTTGTAGGTCAAATCGGCTTCGATCTTGACCTTGTCGCCGCCTTCATAGGTGTATTTGTAGGTCGTTTCGTATTTCCCGATCGGGCCGAGATCGAGGATGCTGGTCTTCTTCCAGTCCTCACCCTTCTTTTTGGCGGTAGTCGGGAACGCACCCCAGGTCGGCTCGGCCATCTGCTTCAAGGCTTCTTCGCTCAAGATGCTCTTGAGGAGCGGCTCCATTTGCGGATTGGTGACGCCGAGCTTCTTGATCAGTTCGTCATGGCCCTGGATGCTCTTGACCTTCATTTCCTTCGGGTCGATGGTGATCTTGAGATCCGCTTCTTGCAACTTCTTGAAGAAGTCGGTCATCGGGTTGTTGGGTTGTTTATCGTCCATCGAATCGTAGGCGATGTTGACGCCGCCGATGTCGATCTTCATCTTCACACCCTTGATTTTTTGCTGGACGACGAGGTTGCCGTCCTTGGGCTCCAGACCGGTCCATTCGATGTAGAAAGTCTGTTCCTGGGTCTGCGTGACTTTCTGGCCCATGACCGTCATAATCTGGTTGGTTTCCGTCTTGAGTTCCTGATAGAACACGTTGCCTTTGGCGAAGGCTTTCCATTCCCATTTGGCCTCTTCTTGGGCCAGGACGGGCAACGATATCAACATCGCAGCGCCGGCCAACAGGATCAGACCACCCAAACAACGACCAAGCTTCATGTGTGTTCCTCCCGGCGAAGACCGGTCCTTTGATTGTTTTTCCCGCTTCGGAATCCCTTTTTTATATGCGGCGGCCCTGTCGAAACAAGGCCAATGCCAAAAAACGGGGTGGGGTAAAACGACCCCCAAGACTCGATGCGCTTGGCTTGGGGCTTGCCAAGAAATTCCATGCATCTGGCCGCGGCACCTTGTATTATTACGGTCGATGGGCATGATTGGTTCGCCTGCACCACGTGAGGACGCCATGAATCTGCTGACTACCTTTCGCGGCTCGATGATGGAAGGCTTCTTGCCGAGCGGCTGGAACCTGGAAAAGATCGATCAACTGGCGGAAAAGTCGCGCGACGCCATGGTCCAGCGGCGGCCCTGGTGGCATGCGAACTTCGAGCCGGTCGCCTGTGCGTCGCTGGCCGACTTCGACACGTACATGGGCCACGAGATCGCCCGTGAAATCCAACTCGCGGGTCAGGCCGGCCAGCCGCTCATGTTGATCCTGCCGGTCGGCCCCATGGGCATGTATCGCTGGGCGGTGTATTTCCTGAAGGAATGGGGCGTGGCGTGCGGCCATGTGCATGGTTTCAACATGGATGAATGGTCCGATGCCCAGGGCAACACGCTGCCGCCCGACAACTCCGGCGCGTTTCAGTATGCGATGGAGCGGGCATTTTACGGACCGCTCGGCAAGCTGACGGTGCCGCCGAAGCAGCGCCATTTCGCGGTGAAGACCGAACTGCCGACCTACGCCGCCCAAATGGCCGAGTTGAAGAAGCAAAGCGCCAAGCTGGTGACGGTCTTTGGGATCGGCCGGGTGTGTCACATCGCCTTCTGGGAGCCGCACTTCGCCGCGGAATTTGCTAGCGAGGCGGATTGGAAGAAACAGACGCATCGCCTCGGGGCCCGGCTGCATCCGCTGACGATCGAGCAGAACGCCCTGACGAGCTTCAAAAGCCGCACGACCCTGGTGCCGGCGTTCGCGAATACCATCGGCCCGGCGCTGTTTCTTGCTGCGGACAAGATCATCGGCGGTGCCGATGGTTCATTCGCGCGCGGCATGCAGTGGCAAGGCCTGTCGCTGCGCATGAGCCTGCTGCATGAGCCAACGCCGTGGATTCCGAGCACGTACATGCCGACGCTGGCGGGGCGCTTGTTCTATTTGCAGGAATTGGCGGAGCCGCTGGTGGCGGAGTGCAATTGATTCATTGTTTGTTTACGATTAGCGCGACCAATATCGTTTCGGGAACACGATCCCGAAACATTTTTGGGCGCGCTAAACGCAAGCACGGGCCACTCACTCCGGCAACGGTTTCCCCTTCGTCTCCGGCGCGAACGGCAGCGCCACCAATCCGAGCAGGAAGATGCTGCTCATCGTCACCGCTGTGTAACGCCAGGACATGATTTGGCCGTATTGCCCGAAGACGTCGTTGATCAGGATGCCCATCGTGAACGGGCCGATCGCCGCGACGAAGCGGCCGATGTTGTAGCAGAACGAGATGCCGGTGCTGCGCAGCCGCGTGGGGAACAGTTCGGGGAAGTAAATCGCGTAGCCGCCGAACAGGGTCAATTGACAAAAGCCCATCAGCGGAATCATCCAAAACACGTCATAGAAACCCGTGATGCGATCGAGGAACCAGAAGGTCCCCGCGGTGCTGAACATGGCCAGCAAGAACGCCACGCCAAAGGCCATGCGTCGGCTGGTCCATTCGGTGAAGTGTTTGAAGAAGTAGATGCCAAAGGCGCCGCCGAGGTTTTGCAGCACCGAGACCCACCCGACGAGTACGGTCATTTTGCCGCGGATTTCTTCCGGGCTGAGCTGCTGCTCTTCGTAGGTCTTGCGGAAGACGGCGCGGACAAAATCGAAGCTGAAAAAGCCGATGCCCCAAAGCCCGACGACGCCGGGCACGGCCAACAACAGACCGACGATTGCATGCTTGCGCCAACGGGGATCCGCGAACATTTCCCGCAGTGAGCCGGCTTTCTGCGCGGCTTGCCCGGAAGCGACTGCCTGTTGCCAACGCTCGGGCTCCTTCAGTCGGGCGCGAATCAAAATGGCCAAGAGCGCCGGCACCGCGCCGATGATAAACATAATCCGCCACGGCTTCCAGTTGCCGCCCAGCATGCCCTCGCCTTCCATGACGCCGAGCTGAATGTTGATGACGGCGGCGGTGATGTTGCCCAACGCCGATAGCGTTTGCAGCCAGCCCAAGGCGTGCGGCCGAGCCCGGTCCGGCATGACCTCGGCCACCAGCGCCACGCCCACGGCGAATTCACCGCCGACGCCCAAACCTGTCAGGAAGCGATACAGCGCGAAGTCCCAGAAACCGATCGAGAGTGCGCTGAGACCCGTGAAAATGGAATAGACCAGAATGGTGAGCATCATGACCTTGGCCCGCCCGATGCGGTCGCCGAGCACGCCAAAGAAAAGCCCCCCCGTTGCCCAGCCCACGATAAAAATCGAAGTGGCGTAACCGCCGTATTTGTCGACTTCGGTCGGCGTCAGCGAACCGCCCATCAAATCCGTGATGGCCGGGATTCGAGCCAGATTGAACAATTGCTGGTCCATCGTGTCGAACAGCCAGCCCAAAGCCGACACCGCAAGCACGAACCAGTGGTAACGGGTCAGCATCTTGTACCAGGGTGTGCCGTCGTCAACGAGAGCAGAGGTGGGGCCAGGATCGACGTGCATGAACGATCTCCGAGGGCAGGTAGCGTAGAAAATAGAAGATTCAGCCAGGAAAGGGAAACGAAATTTGGTTGCGATGGGTAAATGCCATTACAATGAGGCCATAGTAGACCGCACACTTCGTGTGCGGAAGTTCCGCACACGAAGTGTGAAAAAATGGGGACAGGCACCGGCCTGGTTGCGATATTGCAAGGGTTTTTCGAGGGATGGCCGGAGCCAGTCCCCATTTTTTCACAAACTCGGAGTGTGCGGTCTACCATTGCCGAGGTGGTGTAATTGGCAGCCACGCAGGACTTAGGATCCTGTGCCGCAAGGCGTGCGGGTTCGACTCCCGCCCTCGGCACTCGCCATAGCGTTTCTACCTTTTTTCACGAAAGGCTCTTCGCATGATCTCGCGCCGCATGTCCTTCGTCGTGGCCGCCCTCGCCGGCTGGTCGTTGACCGCCGCCGCCGCGTCCGCCCAGACCACGCTGCGTTACCAATTCAAGGAGGGCGACACGCTCAAATACGTCCTCGAACAAAAAATGAAAATGACCATGAACGTCCTGGGCAACAACGTGGACATGACCATGGACCAATCGTCCGATCTGAGCTGGATCATCCAGAGCGTGGACAAAAAGGGCGACGCCAAGATCACCATCAAGTTCGGCCGCAACAAGATGACCTTGGATATGCCCACGGGCAAGGTCGAGGTTGATTCCAACAACACCCAGGAGCCCGACGATCCCGTCGGCCAGGTGCTGTACAAGGTCATCAAAGGATTGTCCGGCCTCGAAGTCAGCGGCAAAATCAGCCCGATCGGCGAATTCACGGACATCACGCTGCCCGAAAAGGCCCTCAAGGAGTTGCAGAACATCCCCGGCGGCGACATGTTCGGCGATATGCTCTCGCCGGACGGTCTCAAACGCATGATGAGCCAGAGCGGCCTGGTCATGCCCAAAGACGCCGTCAGCAAAGGCGCCAAGTGGAAGAGCAAGAACGAAATGAAGCTGCCGTTCGGCAAGATGGTCGCCGAGGTCGATTACACCTACGACGGCCCCGTGGAGAAGGACGGCCGCTCGCTCGAGAAGATCGGCGTGAAGCCCAAGGCGAGCATCGAGCCCACGCCGAATGCGCCGTTTTCGCTGAAGCTGAAATCGCACGAAGGCGGCGGCACGGCCCTGTTCGACAACAGCGCCGGCCGGCTGCTCGAGGTGAGCAACACGCAGAACATGGAAATGGAAATCGAAATCATGGGCATGACCATCAGCCAGAAGATGGTGCAGACGATGACGATGAAGTTGGCGAAGTGATCGAAACGGCCGACCATCGCAAGCCCACGGTCGCCGGACCGTGGGTTTATTTTTTCAGCCGCTTGGCCTGCAGGGCGGCGACGAAAACCGCGTGTTCCGGACTGTTGAGGCCCTGCTGAAGCGTGGCGTGCGCTTGTGCAAAGTTGCCGCTCAAGATGGCCGGGGCGTCGATCCATAGTCCGGGAAAGACCTGACTTTTGTAGATGCCATCGGCAGTTGCAGCGAGCCTTTGATAATTGCCGTCCTTCCAGAAAAACCAGTCGATGGTTTCGTCTAGCACGCGCCAGACGACGTATTCCTGCACTTGATTTCGCAGGTACACATGCATTTTCTGGCCAAGATCAATGCTCACGCTGCTGGAAGAAATCTCAGCTGCCAGCTCAGGACCGCCATTGATGTAATCGTCTTCGTCAATACGAACCCGGCCGCCGTATTCCGGCTCGACATAAAGCACGTCGTCGGGCTGCGGTTCGTTGTCCATGTCCAAGCGGACCGTTGGATTGTCACCTCCGCCAACTCCTGGTGTGAAATGACTGTAGACACCGAAGAAGGTCGACAAATTGCGATGCGGCTTAGCGTGATGTTTGATGCGCACCGGTGATGGCATATGAACTTCTCCTTCAATGAGTTCTGCCTTGTGCAGGTGCGGCATCGCCTCATAGCGGCGTTCGAACTCGGCGCGTGTCAAACGATCGCCGTTCTCCAACGGCGGAACAAAATGCGGTGTTGACGGCTCTTCCAGCGGAACGTCAGGCGAAGAGGGCAAAAGGGATGACGCCATGATTCACTCCTCACAATTTCACTCATCCAGCGCCATTATAGCAAAGCCCTGTCCACGTTGAAACCGACTATCCATTTCTCTCGACCTCCTGCGGCTTTGGACAGATCACATGCCGCCGCCAACGCGCGTCATCCGTCTCTGGAAAATCGGCGCGGAAATGCACGCCGCGCGATTCCTCGCGCTCCAGGGCTGCGCGAATCATCAACCGCGCAACGGTCAGCAGGTTCTGCAATTCCCAACCGGGCCGGTCATCGAACTCGCGCGCCAGCACATAACGGCACCAGAAGGCCACGTCGTGCTGGGCTTGCTCCAAGCCGGACTTGTCGCGCACCACGCCCAAGTGACGCACCATCAGGCTGCGCAGCGAATTGGTGATGTCGGCCACGTCCAGGTCGCCGCCGGTCTCGGGCTCGAATCGGCTGACCAGCGGCAACGCGGCGAAGGCGTCCGGCAACCGCGCGGCGGTATCGGCAGCGCCGCGGCCGCATTCCGCGCCGAATACTAACCCTTCGAGCAAGCTGTTCGACGCCAGCCGGTTGGCGCCGTGCAGGCCGCTCGACGTCACCTCGCCCGCCGCCCACAGACCGGGCAGCGTCGTCTTGCCGTGATCGTCCACGGTCACGCCGCCGATCATGTAGTGGGCGCCGGGCCGGATCGGGATCAGGTCGGCCGCGATGTCGATGCCGAAGCTCTTGCACATCTTGGCGATGCCGGGGAAGCGCTTATGCACTAGGGCCGGGTCGAGATGGCGCAGGTCGAGATAGACGTTGGGATGCTTGGTCTTGTCCATCTGGCGAACGATGGCCTGGGCGACGACGTCGCGCGGCGCCAGCTCGGCGCGCGCATCGACGGCCAGCATGAAGCGCTCCATGTTCTTGTCGCGCAGATACGCCCCTTCCCCGCGCACCGCCTCGCTGATCAGGAACCGGCTCGACCCGGCGACGTACAGCACCGTGGGATGGAACTGCATGAATTCCATGTCGCGCAGTTCGGCGCCCGCGCGCCACGCCGCCGCCATGCCGTCGCCGGTGGCCACGGGCGGATTGGTCGTCTCGCGGTAGACCATGCCGGCGCCGCCCGACGCGAGAATCACCTGCTTGGCCCAGATGAGCAGCTTGCCCTGATCGCGTCGCCATACCATGGCGCCGACACAGCGCCCTTCGTGAGTGAGCAAATCGAGCGTGAACGTGTTGTCCCACATTTCCAAATGGGGCGTTTGCCGCGCCTTGGCGATGATCGCCCGCATCACCTCAATGCCGGTGGCGTCGCCCAGCGCATGCACGATGCGGCGATGACTGTGGCCACCCTCGCGCGTCAAGGCGAGCTGACCTTGTTCTTCGTCGAAATGCGTACCCCAATCGACCAGCCGCTGAATTTGCTCGGGCGCCTCACGCACCACCTTTTCAACAATGGCGCGATCGCACAAGCCGCCGCCGGCCGTCAGCGTGTCTTCGATGTGGTTTTCGAACCGGTCTTCCGGCGACATGACTCCCGCGATGCCGCCCTGAGCCCAACTGCTGTTCGATTGCTGCAGGCTGTCCTTGGACACGACAAGCACACTTGGCGTCGCCGGTATTTCGAGAGCGGCGCGCAACCCCGCGATGCCGGCGCCGATCACCAGGATATCGGTGAAGCAGTGCGGTGTATGCTTGGGCCGGAATTGAACCAGGTAGCGGTGGGACATGGTGCACGCGGCGTTGTGGTAGGTTTCTCCTAATGATACCGTGTGCGGCAAGGGAATTGAAGGGCTTCATTTCGCCGGCGAGCTTGCTCGCCGTGGACAGGTTGCCGCCCACGGCGAGCAAGCTCGCCGGCGAAATGAGCGCGCGCGTCGGACACTATTGAGAAAATCGGCGACGCGATTGTGCCGGCCGCACCGCCAGGATCACCGAGCGGTTGAGCTGCGGCGAGCTGAACACCGCCTGGCCGGGGCCCAGCAATGGGCAGCGGGCCCACAGGTCGCGGCCGACATCCCCGGTCGTCGCCATGAGCGCTTCCAGGTTGTGCGTGCTGCGCAGCGTGTGCACGATGCGCGTGTTGCACAACTCGAAGATTTCCGGCGGCAGATGCCCCGGCTGCTGGCTGACGAACGCCATCGACAGCCAGCGCTTGCGGCCGCGGCGCGTGACGTTGCGGAGCATGTGCAGCGTCGCCTGCATCGTCTGGGCGCGTTCGCGGCTGATGAACGAATGGGCTTCCTCGATCACGAGCAACGTCGGTGGTGTGTTGGGCTGCATCATTTTCAAGGCGAAGGTCTTGCGCAACACGTCTGCCGTCACCATGTTCTTGACCACGTCGTTGGCGACGCTGACGTCGATGATGCTGACCCGGCCCGGCTCGAGCATGCGCACCGGGTCGAGCGACGGCATGTTCGCCTGATCGAACGCTTCCGAGTGCATGAGCCAGGTCAGCTTGGCCGCCAGCCCGGCAAAATCCAGCGATTCCGTGCCGCGCGCCGCCCGTTCGCCGGCGCGCTCGCGCAGACTCTTGAGGGTAAACGGCAGCTTGGCTTGCGGCGAGGCGTCCAGCAGGGTTTGAAAGCCCTCTGCTTCGCTGGTGTTCAGTTTGGTGCGCGCCTTTTGCTGCATGGTCTCGACGCAATCGAAGAGTGCGTTGCGCTCCGGCGCCGTGACCTGCAGGATTTCGCCGATGACGTTCGAGTCGAAGTCGGCCAGCCGCAGCGTGAACGGCTCGGCACTGCTCCGGTCACTGCTGCAGCTGGCAGGGCAGAAAACGTGAAAGTCGGTCAGGCCGGCCGGTCGTAGATCAAAGTGAGCCAGTCGATCCGCCAGCTGGTGATCGTCGGACGGCTGATCCATCTCGGTGTATTCGCTTTCGACATCGACGACGATGGCTGCCCAACCGTTGCGCGCCGCCTCTTCAATGACGACTTGCGACGTGTTCGACTTGCCCGAGCCGACGGTGCCGAAGATGCCGAGGTTGCGCGGCAACACGCCCTTGTTCTTGCTTTGCAAATGCACGCGCAGGTCGTCCTGCCCGGACAGGTTTCCCAGGAGCATGTCGCCGTCGAAACCGTGCAGGGAAGTGATCTCGGCAGGCGTCAGGGCGAAGACGGAGGAACCCGGCGCGGGCCGGGAATTGGTGTCGCGCGCTCGACCACGGACCAGCTCGCCCTGGATCTCCAGATCGGCGAGCAGGAAGCACTCCATGGAATTGGTCGCGGTCATGCCGCCAACGGTGGGCGAGCCGGAGCGGTGGAAGAACGGCCCGGCGATGACGCGCGCCAAAAAACCCGAGCGCGCATCGCTTTCATCCTGCACGCGGACATACTGGTTGCGTTCGATTTGTTTCCGATTCAATACCGAACCGCGCAACAGCACGCGCTCGCTGGTCGCCGCGGAGCCGTCCCACGCCACCTGGCCGAGCAATTTCGGGTCTTGGTCGGTAATCTGCATGGCATGTTCCCGGTTGATGTTCGTGCAACGAAGCAAGCATAGCTTTTGTTCAGCGCGTGTGACGGGAAATTGCCGATTGGCGATGGACAAGTCAACAGAGCCAGCGAATTTGGGTGGCACGCCCTGAGTCTTCAAAGGGCGTACTGTCCCCACGCCCTTCGAAGACTCAGGGCGTGCCACGCAAGATGCGGATTACTGTTTTTTCTGCGTGAACAACCGCTGGGCTTCGCGCAGCTCCGGCGGCGCCAGGGGTTGGCCGATGGACGTGGGATCGTTGTTGCCGGGTTGACTTTTCACCTGGCGCGGCCCGCCGCCCTGCAGTTGCGAGGAATTGGCGCGAATTTGGCTGGGCCCGTTTTTCGGCTGACGGTCGAGTTTCTGCAACAGCTGCTGGTAGGCCTGGGCGTTCTTGAGGTGTTGCTGCCATTCCTCGTCGGAGATGCCGACGAGCTTGAGTTTGTCCGGCGTGACGCGTTTCTTCAGTTCTTCGAGTTGAAGGTTGGTGACGCGGTTGGCGAAGTTCTCGTTCGCCTCGGCTGGCTTGCTGTTGTCGGGCACATTTTGGCCGTCCGGGCCGGACCCGCCGCGCGCCGCGTTCTTGGCGTTGCTGTCGCCGGGCTGGTTCTTTTGCGGATGGTCGCCCTTTTTTACCATGGGATTCGGTTGGTTGCCGCCGTGGACATTCATCGGGTCTTCGGCTTGGCCCATCGGTTTCTGGTCATTGCCGCCGGCAACGTTGGGATTCGCATTGGGGTCTTGCTTTTTCGCCATTTCGTCCAAGGCTTTCGCCGCGCCCTGCAGAAGTTCTTCCGCCGCCTTGCTCATCTGCGGGTCTGTTGATTCCGGGAGATTGCGTTTCAATTCCTCGGCGGTCTTGAGCGCCTTGGGATCGCGATTGGCAAGTTGGTCCTTGAGACGATCCAGGTCTTTCATGGTCGGTTCGCGCGGCGGGCTTTGGCCGTTCTCGTCTTTGGCATTCGCGGATTCTTTGGCTTGATCGGCCGGCGTCTCCTTGGCGCTGCCCTGAGTCTGCTGCTCGGGTTTCTGGGCGTTCGGATTCATCGGCTGATTCTTGGCCTGGGCGGGCGGGCCTTGCTGCGTTTCGGTCCCACTGCCGCCGGCGCCTTCTTTCGCCTTGGCTTTGCGCGCGGGCTCTTCATTCGGCTTTGCTTCGGCGGGTTTCTGGGTGCCGTCGGCGCCCGGCGGGTTTTTGCTGGCGGTGGCATCGGGCTTGGCGCCGCCCTGGCCTTTTTCCTGCGTGAGCTTTTCGCCGCCACCGGGCTTGGTGTCGCCTTTCTCGCCGCCTGGCTGGTCTTTCGGGTCTTTCTTGTCGTTCTTGTCGTTCTTCGCCTGGGGTTGAGGCGCGTCCTTGTTCCCTTCGGCGGCTTTGGCCTGGCCACCCTGGTTCATCTTGCCGTCGTCCTTCGGGCCGTTGTCTTTGCCCTGAGCCGACTTGGCCATGTCGCCTTGTTGGCCTTGGTCTTTGCCTTCGCCCGGCTGCTGCTTGGGATCGTCCTTCGGCCCGGCTTTGGCGTTGGCCGGCTGCTGTTCAGGTTGGCCGCCCGACTTGTTGTCGCCGTCGCCGCCCTTCGCGCTCGATTGCGGCTTTTCGTTGCCGGGCCCCTTCGGCTCGCTGGCCTGCTGCTGCTCCGACCCATTCGGTTGCTTCTGATCGCCGGCCCCTTTCGCTTCCGCGGACTTCGGGCCGTCGTTCTTGCCGCCGTCATCCTTCTTGTCGCCGGCTTGCTGCGGTTCCTTGCCGGCCGGCGAGTCCTTCTGATTCGCCTCGGGCTTTTGGCCTTCGTTCGACTTGTTCTCCGCCTTGTCCGGCTCGTTGCCTTTGCCTTGGCCCCGAGTCTGCTCCTGTTCTTTTTGAGTCAACTTCTCGTTGATGTCCTTGGTTTTTTCGTCGAGCTGCTTTTTCAGATCCTCCGCCCGCTGTTGCTCCGCCGACTGGCCCGTGTTGTTGCGTGCGGCTTTGTCCTTCTCTTCCTTGTTCTCTTTCTGATGCTGCTGATCCTGCTGCTTCTCGTGCTTGTTTTTCTTATCCTGGGCCTGTTGGCGCTCTTCCTTCTGCTTCTTTTCGTCCTTGGGCGGATCGATCTTGATCTTGTACGCCAAACTGCGGCCCACATTTCCCTCGGCGCTGGGGTAATCGCTGTTGTCGGTCGCTTCCAGCCAATATTCGAGGATCATGCCGGGCGTCAGCGGGAACGCCTGGCCTTGCTCGGTCTTGATTTGATCGAGAGCGAGCACGTCCAGGTAGTCGATCTTCGTGGGATACGCGCCTGTGTCGAACTGGAACTTCTTGTCGGGCCGAAAGCGCTGGGCGGCGAGGGTCGGCTTGTGCTCGCCTTCGAGAACGCGCAGCCGCAGCGCCACGCTCTTGACGCCAAAATCATCCTGGGCGTGTCCTTCGACGGTCAGCGTGCCGTTGGCGGCCAGCGACACGTCTTCGCCGGGCTTGCTGATGACGACAGCGGGCGGCAGATCGTCACGCACGTCAATGCGGTAGGCCGAGCGGTCGCTGTTGCTTTCTTCGCTCTTGGTTTTGAACAGCACGCGATATTGGCCCGACCGCTCCAGCGTGAACTTGCAGCGGAATGCCTTGGGATCGTCGGCAAGCCGATCGCCGGGTACGTCTTTGAACGTGTCGGCGAACTCGACCTGGAGCTTGCCCTCGCGCACAGGCTGGTTGGCGCGGACGACCAGTATGACTTCGGTGCCGCGCTCGCCGCGCAGCTCCGGGAACACGGCGAAGTCATTGGGGAAGACGATGGTCTCGTCCGGCAGCTTGCGATACGGCCGATAGTGGTAGGTGACTTCGAATCGCTTCGCCTCGGGCAACGAGCGCGTCGTCACTTGATAGACCGGCGTCTCGGCGTCGGCGGCGGTGACCTTGTACCAAAAGCCGTTCTGCACCTGGTCGGCGGCCATGGTTTTCGTCCACTGCCCGTTGCCGTCTTCTTCCAGGGCCGTGGGGACAAACGGATCGCTCGGCCCGTAGCGGTACCACAGGGTCGGCGCCTGCGGATGATTCACTTTCGGAAACCGGCCAGAAATCTCGGCGACGAACTCGACGCGCAGATTGTGCGGCACTTCGGCGTCGCCGGTCGGCCGAATCAGCGTGATCGTGGCGCGGTTGGCAACACTGATGTTGCGGAACGGCAGAAAAGCGCGGGCGAGCAGCGAGCCGAACTGGTTGGGGCTGACCGCGAACAGAATGACAAGGACGACGAACAGCGCGCCCGCGATGCCGCCCATGAACCACGTCGGCTTCGGATCGGCGACCTGGTCGGCGTCGGCTTCCTTCAAGTCCTTGGCCGCCTTCATGCCGAGCGAGCTGCGAATCGCCGGCGGCAGATGTTCTTCGCGCAGATCGAGCCAGTTGATGACGCTGTTCTTGGCGTCGGGCAGCGTCTGCTCCAATTGATGGGCGCAGTAATACGGATTGATACGGCGCATGAGACGCGAAATGAGCAGGTACGCGCCGCCGGCCATCGCCAAAAGATAAATGCCGAACGCACCCAGGCGGACGTTGTTGACCCACCATTCGCTGCTGCCGCGCACGATGAGGTCGAACAGGGCCATGACCGCCGCATAGCCGAGCGTGATGGCCAACAACAGCAGCGCCGCCGAGCCGAGGTCGATCGCGCGCAGCCGCTGCTTCACCTTGGTTAATTGCTGGTCGACGAACGCTTCGAACTTGGCGGATGAAGCGGGTCGCGTCTGCTGGTCGGTGGCCATGCCGTTGCTCCGCGCGCAACTCTTCCCCGAGTGCGCCTGGATCAATTATAGCAGAGGGTTTGCGGGCCGCGACAAGGAAATGGCAGGTCAAGCGCTGCCAGACCGTTGTGTTGCAGATGTGGAGGTATGACGGAAGTGACTATTGTAGGGGTGGCAACCAATACTGTTCGGCTCAAATCTTGCTGAACACTTGTCCGCACGGTGCGTGCTGCGTAGGATTGGTTGCGGTTCAGGGCGATGCACAGCATGCGACACTTCTTCGGACCGCCGGCTTATCGTTCATCTTTCCCTTTTTGCCTGGCCCAGGGCCGCCGTTGGGCGCGTTCCCTTTTTCTTTCCGGGCGCTCCGCTCTTTTTACGGGCGGCGCCGCGTTTCATTTCACCCCCCCTGGGGGCGCCCTGAAACGCGGCGGTCGGGTATGGGCCGAACAATGCGGCCAGCGGAACCTGTTTGAAGCAAGCCGTGGTGCAACCAAACCGATTGCCATAACTGCTTGCAGGGATTGCGGTTGATAGATTGCATTGCAGGGGCCGACACACATACCTCCACCAAGCATGAGGCCCAGTGGGCAACCTTGCCACCTTTTGGCAACCTTGGTGCAGTCAAGGTGGCCAACTTTTGGCAACGTTGCCACCTTTTGGCAACCTTGGTGCAGTCAAGGTGGCCAACTTTTGGCAACGTTGCCAACTTTTGGCAACGTTGCCAGCTTTTGGCAACCTTATCACTGGAGGTAGAAGGTTTGGGTGAAGGCATCCGCTCGTTATGGGCCCCCGGCTGCGGAGTCTTCGGAGCAGCCGGATCGATCACCGGTTTGCCAACATCTCACGACACGAGCTGACGACAGCCATGCAGCACCTGGTCTGGGTTCCGGACGGGATACCGTTGGTAGCCCTTTCGGATTCCTACTTCCCAGCGCTTGCGTCAATTGCTTGCAACATGCCCAAACTGCGGGTACTCTTGACACCGTGTCTCAAGTCACGCGCATCCTGTCGGCCATCGAACAAGGCGATCCGCACGCCGCCAGCCAATTGTTGCCGCTGGTCTATGACGAGTTGCGAAAACTGGCGGCCCAGAAGCTGGCCCAGGAAGCGCCGGGTCAGACCCTGCAAGCCACCGCCTTGGTTCATGAGGCGTATCTCCGGCTCGTGGTGCCGGCGGGTGGGAGCGGTGACCCTCCCGAAGAGCAACACTGGGACGGCCGCCGACATTTCTTTGCCGCCGCGGCGGAGGCCATGCGCCGCATCCTCATCAATCGTGCCCGCGACCGGGGCCGGGTCAAGCGCGGCGGCGGCTGGCGGCGGCTGCACCTCGACCACATCGATCTCTCCGTCGCGGAACCCCCGGACGAGCTGCTCATCCTCAACGACGCCCTGGACAAGCTGGCGCAGGAAGACCCTGCCTGTGCCGAGTTGGTCAAGCTCCGCTTCTTCGCTGGGCTGACGCTCGATGAGGCAGCCAAGACTATGGGCGTCGTCCGCCGCACCGCCGATCGCTACTGGGCGTTCGCCCGGTCCTGGCTCTATGTCGCGCTGCGCAAGGGCGAAGAAACGGCGGAGAGCTGATTCCGGGAAAAATCTGCGCAGCCATGTCGCACTCCCACCCGAAACAGGGCATTGAAGGGTAGACCGTTATGCCCAGGAGGCATCTGATGGCCGGTCCCGAGCCGAAACTCCGTGACTTTTTCAGCAAGGCCTTGCAGTGCCAGACTGCCGAGGAGCAGGCGGCCTACCTGGAGCAAGCCTGCCCGGGCGACGCGGAGTTGCGGGCCCGGCTCGAAGAGCTGCTCCAGGCACATCGGGAGGCCGGCAGTTTCTTGCAGGAACCGTCCCCCCGCCCGGTCGCCACCGTCGCTGAGCCGATCCGCGAACGGCCCGGCACGGTCATCGGCCCGTATAAGCTCTTGCAGCAAATCGGCGAAGGCGGCATGGGCGTCGTCTGGATGGCCGAGCAGACGCAGCCGGTGCAACGCAAAGTCGCGCTCAAGGTCATCAAGCCGGGCATGGACAGCCGCCAGGTCATCGCCCGCTTTGAGGCCGAGCGACAAGCCCTGGCCATGATGGACCACGTCAACATCGCCCGTGTCTTCGACGGCGGCACTTGTGGTGCAGGCGTCCCGCCTGCATCAGACTCAGGTGCAGGCGTCCCGCCTGCATCAGACTCAGATGCAGGCGGGACGCCTGCACCACAAGGCCGCCCCTATTTCGTCATGGAACTGGTCCACTGCGGGCCGATCCCCAAGTATTGCGAGA
>Ga0080064_1001107_pt1 | contig 59518 bp, 42 predicted proteins | sample Subgrocontami54m_FD_69260 | JGI IMG/M metagenome (GOLD analysis project Ga0080064, IMG submission 69260) | Subsurface groundwater microbial communities from S. Glens Falls, New York, USA - GMW46 contaminated, 5.4 m (SPADES assembly) (version 2) ... | reverse complement strand
TCGAGCGGGCCTGGGTTTCAGCGTGAATTGCACCATGAAACTCAGGCCGGTTCGGAGAACCGGCCCCACCTCGGAGAAGTCAAAATGTCACCAGACATTGGTAATACACCGATCCCGCGGCGCATCCGCTGTTCGTGGAAATGGAGAAATTCGCGTCGGCACAATCCTTGATACCCATCCCCAAAATCTAGGAAACCGCGCGCAAACCCGGGAAAGCCCGTCCAAACCGCAAACAGAAGCGGAACGGTCGAGGCCTCTGATTTCAGAGGAAAAACGCCCGTTTTGGCCATGGCTGTCCCAAGCTGGGAGAGCGTGAAATTGGTGCCCAAGGGGGGACTCGAACCCCCATGCAATTAAGCACAGGCTTCTGAGACCTGCGTGTCTACCAGTTCCACCACCTGGGCATTGCACTCTCTCTCACTAGCTTACGGCGCTTCGACCTGTCCATTCCTGGCTCTCTTCTACACCTTCCCTCATCGCTCCGGGAAACAACAGCGTGGGAAAGAACCAACGGCACAGACCTGCTTCGCAACCCTGAAAGAGGAACTTACTACGCGCGCCTCAAAGTCAACGGCAAGCAGAAATGGCACCCGCTCGAGACTGCCCTCTGCGGAACTCGCTGGAGCCCTCGTGCGACCCAACCCGGCGGTCGACCTACTCGAACCAATACGAATACAGGTCGCCGCCCTTGAGATGAAACCGCAGTTTGATCGGTTTTCCCCGGAGGCTGGCGAGATCCGGATTGCCCTGCCAGCTCGCGCTCGCTGCGCGCTGGTCCCCCGTGAGCGGAACCGATTGGTCGCGCGCGAATCCAGACAACGGCTTGTCCTCCGGATCCAGGATCTCGATCGCGAGGGAGCCGCGCGACAGCTCGGCGTTCACTTTGAGCCGCGTGCCGGCCGTGAACACAATCGGCCTGGTCGTGATCACCCCGGGGTCGTCACCGGCGTTGCTCAATGAGACGAACCCATCGCGCCGCCAGGTCGCCTTGGCGATGCGCGCGGTCTGGACACGCGCCTCGCTCCGGCCGCCGTGCGTCATGTTCATCGCGCCAAAATAAAGCTCCACTTCGTCGGCCGAAACCTGCCACGTGCTCGAGGTGTAGAGCGTGCCATCGTCCCATGCCCCCGCCTTCCCGAGCGGCAGCACCGGCTCGCGGGCGGGGCGGCTCCAATGCCGCAAATCGCGCGACGCCGCGATCTGCGGCTGGATCGGGCCGTCGCCCGTGACGGCGTAGATCCCGGTGCGGTAGTCGGCGATTTCGAAGACCCAGGGCAGCCCGATGTAGATGCCTTCGTAAGGAAAAACCGGCATGCCGTAGATCTGGGCCTCGATGCCACCGTGCGCCATCGCCCGCAGATCGTCCGCCGGATCGCCTTCGACCGCGAGCGTCCAGCGCGACGCCGGCGCGCCGGGCGCGGTCCAGTCGATGAAGTTCCGACTCACGGACACGAAGGCCGCGCGATCCTGTTTCCCCGGCGTGACGCTGGTGTTGGCAACGAGCATCCGCTGTTTGGTGCTGGCGATGAAGAGCCGCGCCTCGCGATCGTAAGCGACGTTGGACACATCGCCGTAAAGGATCACGGGGTTCTTCTCGTAGGAGGTCCAGTGGAGACCGTCCGGGGAAAAGCGCACCGCGTAGCCGGCTTTCTCCTTCGGCGTGGCCAGATAAGTCATCAGCTTGTAACGCCGGCTCGCCTCGGCGTCATCCGGGTCGAAGACGAACGTGCCGCCGCCGACGGACGTGATGTTGTTTTCCTTGCTGCCTTTGTAATCGACGATGCCGAGCCTGGGCTTCTGCCACGTCACCCCATCCGCGCTCGTCGCGTAGCAGAGATAATAGGTGTCGCTGTAAGCCGTATACCACATCCGGTAGCCAGTGCCGGCGGGTTGATCGCGCAACACGGTGCCGTAGATATAAACGGCGCTGCCCTCCCACGGCTCGGTCGCGGAGATGAGCGGCTTCGATTTCCGGCCGGCGTGAACGACGCGTTCGACGTCGACCAGTGACTCGAGCCGGTAGTTGTCGAGAAACAGTTCGCGCGCGCCCGCCTTGATTCTTTCGTCGTAGGGAATTTCCGGCACCAGGCTGACGTCGTCCCAGAACGACACGCCCACCTCGTCGCGCTTGGTCGCAATCGCGACGGACACATGCGTGACGTTGTCCGGCGCCGCCAGCGCAACGGTCACCGGCTGCCAGGACGCGTCGACCCGGGGAAACGCCGAGGTCACGCCGATTCGCGCGGCATTTTGGTCCCAGAATTCCAGATACAGCCCCGCCGGCTGGCCGCTGCCGGCCTTCACCCAGGCCCTGGCGACATAAGTCGTGCCGGGATTCGCGATGTGCTTTTCGCTGCGCAGCACGAGGCTTTCCGTCGCCGACGAGTCGGTGACCTCCACGCCGGCGTCGTCCTTTTCCGCGCCGTGGTGCTGTCTGGTCGTCACGACGGCGGTTGGCAGGCCCTTGCCCATGATCCAGCGCAGCGGCCGCTGCTCGGGATCCTTCGCCCGGAAGTCGCCGTTCGCGATCAGATTGACGTCGCCGACGGCGGGCGGAATGGCGGCGAAGCCGGAGCCATTCGGCAGCACGGTCGCGGCGAGCGCAAATATCGCTCGACCGACATCGCCAGGCCAATTTGGCCGGAAACGGCCGAGATGCATGCTCATGAAAGCGTTCAAGGCGTGGCGCGGTCAGAACTTGACCGTGGCGATGAGCGAAAACGTGCGCGGCTGGCTCGGATCGATCGCGACCGCGTTCTGGGCACCCACCACAAACGTTTCGTCGAGCACGTTGTTCACGTTCAGCTTCAGGTTCCACCGGCGGCTGGCCTGATACTCCACAAAGCCGGTCGTCATCGTGCCGTCCTTGAGCCGGAGGCTGGCGGAGGAACCGGGCACGGCGCTCGCCGCGACGCCGCTCGGCAAAATCAACTGGGAGCCACCTGTCAGACGATCGTGGATACGGTTGGCGCCGCCGCCGACGCGGAACTTCCGCAGCGGTTCCGCGGTGAACTGATAGCTCGTGAACACGCCCCAGGACCCGCGAAAGCTCGAGGGCAGCCGCGTGTTGGTCACCTGAATCCGCGGATCCTGCTGGGCATAGTTGAGCATGAGCTGCCAGTTCGGCCCCAGCCGGGTCGCGACACTGACGTCCCAGCCCTTGATATAGCTGTCGCGGATGAGGTCGAAGACGTTGTACGTGAAGCCCGGGGTGACGCCGCCCGTGCGACTGACCGCCCAGTTCTTGTAGTAGGTGCTGTAGATTCCGGTGGTGGCGGTCACGCGCCCATCCCAAAGGTTCATCTTGATGCCGCCCTCGCGCATCTGCCCGTCGCGCGGCGGGATGAAATCGCCGTTTTCCAGCCGGCTGGTGGAATTGAGGAACACGACCATGGTGCTCTCGACGCCATAGAGCGCGATGTTCTTCGTCAGGTTGAACACCACGCCATAACGGTGGAGGTCGCGCTGGTTGTGCGTGAACGCCGGCGTGGCGAGTGTCTGGACCGTGTAGTTCCGCGATTTCGCCCGGTTGCGGATGGTCGACCTCGCGCCGGTGACAATCAGCCGATCGGGGATGATCTCCACATTCTGCTGGAAATAGGCATTCATCTCCGTGGTGGTCACGCGCGTGCCAAGCGTCGCGGTCGGCGGCAGGCGATACTGTTCCGCCGGCACGTGGTTCAGGTGCTCCATCGCATAGCGCACCTGGGCAAACGGAATTTCCAGCCGGTCGAAACCGAAAGCCGAGGCGGACGAGCGCACCGGCGTGCCGACTTGCGCGTTCTGCGATCCAAAATCGGGATTGCCGAAATGATCGTAGGGAGTGCGGGCGCTCGTCCAGGCGGTGCCGCCGAAGCTCGTGCGGAACTCGCGGCCCAGCAGTTTGTAGACGCCGTTGACGTCGAGGCCGGAATTGTAGGCGTCGACGCCGCCGTTGTTTCGCCGGGCAAACATCCGGACCACCTGCCGCTGGTAATTTACCTGGTCCACGATCAAGACGGATTGCGGCCCGTAGCGGTAATGGCTGAGCGTCCCATACGCCGTCATCGACCACGCCGGCGAGAACCGCTGGATCCACGCGCCACGCACCTGGCTCGTGCTGCTGCGAATCATCGATGCCTTGTCGAAAAAGCTTTCGTCACGCCCGGCGCCGAGCCAGGGCAGCCCGTCCGGCGTCGCCACGGTGTTTTTGTGGGGTGGCTGGCGGATGTCCTGGTGCTGTGCGTTCAGCCGGAAGGTGGCGCCCTTGTATTTCATCTGCACGACGCCGAAATAAATCTTCCGCCGGTTGATCACGTTGCGGAGAAACGTGTCGCCGTCCTGATGGGCGAGATCCAGCCGGTAACTGAACTTCGCCGCGCCGAGTTGCCCCAGCGGCCCGGTGTGGTCGAGTTCGACCCGATGAAAACCCCATTCGTCGATCTGCGCCTTCAGGATCGACTGCCGCCGATCGAGCGGCACGCGGGTCTGGCGGACGACCGCTCCGGTGATGCTGGAATTGCCGCCGTAGAGGACGCCGATGGGCCCGCGCACAACCGTGATGGAATCGATCGTCGCGGAGTCGGGCGCCATCGAGGGCGAACCGTCGCCCGCGCCGTCGGTGTTGAGGTTGGCGTTGTTGCCGCGCACATAGGCCGAGTCGCCCTGCTGAAAATTTCCGATGCCCACGTAGTTCAACATGTCCGACAGATCGACACTCGCGATGTCGTCGATCAGATCGCGTGTCAGCACGGTGATCGATTGCGGCACCTTCATGACCTCCTCGTTCGTCTTCAGCGCGCTGCCCGAGTAAGGGCTGTGGTAACCCTTGTCCTGCGTCATGATCACCTCGAACGGCGCGAGCTGGACCGGTTCGTCCTTCTCCGGCCCGGCGGCGGAGGCGGGCGGGGCGCTCACGCCTTGCGCGGGCAGAGCGCTGCCGGCGGCGAGGAAAGCCAGGGCCGGCGCGATGAGCCGGCAAAGCCGGGAGGAACCGGTGGCAGGGCGGCGGGGGCGCGGAAGAGATTTCATGGTCATGGTCGGATCAGCCGCCGTCCAGTTGGGCGGCCGTGAGTTCGTTGAGCAGGGGCTCCCCGCGCTGGAAGCGATCGAGATTGGCGGAAAAAATCTGCCAGAGCCGCTCCTTGAATTTCGGACAGAGGCTGGAACCGGAGATGTGCGGCGTGAAAATCACATTGGGAAACCGCCACAGCGGATGTTCCGGCGGCATCGGATAATGGTAGTGCGTGTCGAGCGCCGCACCGGCGATCCACTTTTCGCGGAGCGCGCGGAGCAAGGCCTCCTGCTGGATGATCGGTCCGCGCGCGGGATTCAGCACGAACGCCCGGCGCGGCAGCGCCTGCAGCTCGCGCTCACCGATGAGCCCCTCGGTCGCCGGCGTGAGCGGCAGCGCGACCACCAGGAAGTCCAGCTCCCGGAGGAACTCGAGTTCCTCCCCGGATTGGAAAACGCGGTCGGGCAGCACGCCCTCGGGATCCCCCGTGCCGGGCACGGTGAAGACATCACGGCGCGGCCCCACCCCGCGGCGACTCATCACGTGCACGCGCAGGCCGAGCTGCCGCGCGAGTCGCGCCGTTTCGCGGCCGATGCCGCCATAGCCCCAGAGTCCGACCGTGAGCCCGCGAATCTCGTTCTGAAAAATCGCCGAGCGATCCCAGGTGGCCGTGACCTGGTTGCGGATCAGCTGCCGGAGGTCGCGCGCGAGGTTCACCATCATCGCGAGGTTCCACTCGCCGATCGGCACATCGAAGCAGCCGCGCGCATTCGTCGCGCGCACGCCCCGCGCCGGCAGGTCGAGGCCGTGCAGCTGCGTGTAGCCGACCGACGCAATCTGGATCCATTTCAGGCGTCGGACGACCGCGTGGTTGGTCGGCGGAAACGTGCAGAACAGAATGTCGGCATCGCCGATCCACGCGGGGTCCAGTTCGCGCGCGCGCTCCTCGGGCGGCGTGATGCACTCGATCCGGCAATCGGCGCGCTGCTGCAGCGCGGCCAGCGCGGGCTCGTGCGCCGCGACGTCGATCACGATTTTCACCTGCTTCACGCTCGCCACGTCACTCCTTCAGGATTTTTCCCGGCACGCTGTTGAACTCGCCGCTGCCCGGCTTGAACGGATAGCGGCGCCGAATCTCGTCGGTGAGCACGATGCCGAGCCCCGGCCGATCCGGCGGCAACGCGTAACCGTCCTGCATGACGAACCCGCCGTCGATCACATCCGAATGCAGACCGGCGTAGTCGGGCGCGACTTCGAGCATGCAGGTGTTGGCGGCGGCGAAGCCGCCATGGACGTTCTGCATCAGCGAGCCGCCGGCGCCCCACGCGTGCGTCGCCACCTTCCGCCCGCGCTCCGCCATCATCGTTGCGACCGTCATGAACTCCCCCAGCCCGCCGGTGAACGATGCGTCCGGCTGGGCTATGTCGAAGGAATCCTGGCCGGCGAACACGCGCCACTCGTAGGCCGCGGTGAGGCACTCGCCGCCGGCAATCGGCGTCGTGGTGGCGCGACAGAGTTCCGCGTAACCCCAGGGGTCGGTGTAGTGCAGCGGTTCTTCGAAGAAGAACAGATCGTAGGGCTCGAGGGCCCGCGCCACCGCGGTGGCGATCTCGAGCGTCCACGGCTTGCCGTGGGTGTTGCCCATGTGAGCATCCATCATCAGCCACGCCTCCGGGCCCGCGTGGGCGCGCATGAACGCGACCTTGTCCGCCTCGAAGTCGGCCGCCTCCTTCGCCTCCGTTGGCGTATACCAGCCGTCCTGCGGCGAGAAACTGCCCGCGCCGACCTTCAGCCCGCGAAAGCCGAGGGCGAAGTAGTGATCCATTTTTTTCGCGAGCCGATCCTTCGGATAGTTGCTGGGGCCGCCGGTCGCGTAGCACGGCAGCCGCGCATGCTGGCTGCCGCCGAGCAGCGCGTGCACCGGCTGGCCGAGCAGCTTGCCCTTGAGGTCCCAGAGCGCGGCCTCGATGCCGCTGAGCACGATCGGGCCGAGACCGACGCGGCCCCAGAAGTTTCCGCAGTGATACATTCGCCGCCAGAGCTCGGGAATGTCGTCGACCGTCTGGCCCACCAGGACCGGCTTGAAGAACTCGACGATCGCCGGGACCGCTTCCGGGCAGAAGTAGCCCGCGTAGGTCTCGCCGATGCCCGTCGGCCCGCCGGCCGTGCAGACTTCGATGAACGCCGCGCTGCGCAGCTGGCGCGCCTCGCGCAGGAACGGGTCATTGGTGCAGGGCCCGGTGAGCAGGGTCGTGCGCACATCGGTGATGATCATGGCGATTGGCGAAAATGCAGGTCGAGCCAGGCCCAGCTCAGGTTGGTGAAGGCGAGACAGGTGGTGTGCGGGAGGTCCGGATACACGTTGAGCGACTTCAAGCCCGGCAGCCGCTCGTAGACCGACAGGACCGTCGCGGCCGGGCAGACTTCATCGCGGCCGCCGGCGCTCAGGAGCACCGGCGCGCGCAGCCGCGGCGCCAGCTGCCACGGATCGAAGTAGTCGAGCGTGCGCAGCGCCGCGTCGTCGTTGCGGCCCGCGCGATCGAGGAGTTTTTTCACGAGCGAATTCGGCGTGCGCGCCGCCAGCCGGAAATTGCAGAGGAACGGCACGTGCGCGACCACCGCCTTCACCCGCGAATCGATCGCGCCGACCGCGAGCGCGATGCCGCCACTCTGGCTCCCGCCCACCAGCGCGATCCGGCTGCCATCCAGGTCGGGGCGGGACGCGACGTAGTCGATCATCCGCATCACGTCGGCGTAGGCGCCCTGGTAGTAGGCGCCCTCCGGCGCGTCGAGGTGCCAGGTGAGCTTGTCGGGGCCGTCGATCTTCCACAGTTCGGCCGAGTCGCCCTGCGAGCGGGGGTAAAGCTGGACGACGGCGTAACCGCGCTGGCACTCGCTCAGCGGGGTGCCCTGCGCCGTGCCGCTGTAGCCCGGCGCCGTGATGATCACGGGCCACGGCCGCGCCTTCGCCTCGCCCTGCACGGGAAGGGCGAGCCAGGCCCGGACGTGCACGCCGCCGAGGCTGCGCAGCGTGACCCGGAATTTCAAATACGGGAGCGATTCGGCGGCCTTCTCGACCTGGGGCTCCATCGGCTCGGCGGCGAGCCGCTCGCGCGTGGTTCGCCAAAACGCGTCGATCTCCTGCGCCGGCAACGGGCCGAAGAGCGGGAGCGCGACCGCCAGGAAGGAAAGGCACCTCGTCATCGACTTGATTTGGTTTTCGCTGCTCACGGCGAAGGTTGACCGGCCGGCGGCCCGCGTCAGGCGGGTTTCACCGTGACGTCCACGAAGCGTCCGTAGACATCGCGGTTCATGCCCCGGCTCCAGCCGCCGAGATCATAGGTGACGTAGACGCGATGGTCGGTGGGCGTTTCCTCGATCGCCATGTAGTGCGTCGTCAGAGTGCCCGAAGTCATCCGCACGACGTTGCCCCATGTCTCGCCGTGATCGCGGCTGAACGCGAGGTAGTTGCCGTTCCACGGATGCCGCGGCTCCGTCCAGCATGCCTTCTGCGTGATGCGCACGCCGAACGCGGCGACGAGCAGTCCGCTGCGCAGTTCGATCAAGTCGGGATCGACCACGGCCCCGGGCAACTCCTCGAGGTTCTTTTCGTCGAGCGGGCCCTTCTTGCCCTTGAGGTGGCGAAACAGATCGACCCACAACTCGGTGCGATTGATGTCGAGCCCGGCAAACACGCGCGGTCGCGCGGACGACCACGTCGCGCCCTCGTCGTCGGAAACCGCCTCGTAGAGTTCCCGCCCGGTCCGCATCTGGCAGATGAGCCGACCGGCGCGCGGTCCCCGGCTGACGCGAGCGATCACGGGCTCGCCGAAACCCTCGGTGCCGACCTTCGGGTCGACCGCGACCGTCGACACGAATTTCCAGTGCCGCCCGCGATCCGCTGAGCGCGCCAGCATCACCCGCGTCTTGATCATGCGCGGCTCGTAGGGGCACGGCGTGGCGTCGCCCTTCTTCCAGCCGTAATAGGTCGTCAGCAAATCGCCGTTCGGCAGTTCGAGGATCCGTCGATGCAGCCGCTGCGCCTCGTGCGGCCGGCCGCCGTCATCCTTCGAAGGATAGTCGCCATTCGGAAGATCGAAGATGGCATCCTGCGGCCCCTCGACCGTGCGCCAGTCGTCCTTCGATGTATAAAGTTGCCCGATACCTTCGTCCTTGCGCCGGCCGGGCGTGATGTAGGTGTCGAGCGCGAGGATCGTGCCGTCGCGCAACTGCACGATGCCGCCCTCCATGTTCAGGCCGTTGTCACCGGGCTTGAGCGGAATCCGCGTCCAGGTCTGTGCGCCGTCGCGCGACACCACCGTGCCCACGGCAGACGGATAATGCATGCGCGCCGTGGGAAACGGTTTCTCCGGCAACTGCGCCTGCACGACGATGGCGCCGGACTTCATGCACAACATCGACGGCTGCAGGCCGCCCTCGAGCACCAGTCGTTCCTCGGAGAAATCGAGCCGCAGCCGTCCATCGGCCTCGACCATCGTCGGCAGATTCCTGCCCACCCTGGGGGACGCGGGCCGGTCCGGGGCCGGCTTGGGTGGGTTGGCATCGGCGGCCGCGCGCGCCGACCTGGCCAGGGGCAGCGCCAGCGCGAAGGTCGAGGCGGACTGGAGGAACCGGCGGCGCGTGGCGAGGGGTTTCATTCGGGTAATTGGAAAAAATCCAGCGGAGGCTACTCGGGATCCTCGACGAACGCAGCGTCCTCCCACACCGCGTGCTTGAGCGCAGACAGCGGGGGATTCGAGACATCCTTGGCGTCGACGGCCGGCAGCCATTTCGCCAGCGCAGCCTTGGCCCGCGCGAAATTGGCATCATGAGCGAGATTCCGCCATTCATGCTCGTCGTTCTGATGATCGTAGAGTTCCTCCGCTCCATTCCGGTATCGGATATAACGCCCGGCTAGGGTTTCCATGTGGTGCTGCCGATGTAGTATTTCCCGAGTTGGTTGTAATAGTACACCGTGAGCACGCGGCCATCCGGCAGTTCCAGCGACTCCGGGTAGCCCACGTCCCAATTGCCAAAATCGTTGCGCAGCTGAACCTCGCTCGCGATGTCCCACGTCTCGCCGTTGTCCCGGCTGAAGCAGGCGCGCACCCCCATGGGCCTGGCGTGCGCGGTGCGAATCCCGTAGGAGGCCAACAAGCGTCCGTCGGAAAGCTGGATGAGATCGGTCGGATGGCCGATCATCTCGGTCTTCCGCACCGGCGCCCACGTCTTGCCGTCGTCATCCGAATGCGTGACCCAGATCGCCTGGTCGGGTCCGTGATTGCGCAAACCCACGACGATCCTTCCGGTCTTGGTCCGCACGATCCCCGGTTCCACGAACCCGCCGAGCTTGCCGCCGGGATCGCTCGCCATCGTGGCGAGAAATTTCCACGTCTTCCCCTGATCGGTTGACCGGAGCATGATCGCGGAGCGGTTGCCGGGATCGGCGTTGGTGTCACCGGTCATGGCCATGAGGATCGAACCGTCGGGCATCTCGATCGGGGCGTCGGTCGGTCCCTCGAGGTCCGCGTACGGCATGCCTTTCGTGTCGATGAAACCCGGCGCCGACCACGTGTGGCCGTTGTCCTGCGATGTGATCACGTAGGCGCCCAGGTAACGCAGGCCCAGCTCGGCCCTTTGCAGGGGCGGGGGGACTCGCTTCCAATTGAAGTTATAGCTGCCGTCCGGGTTGTAGAGGTTGTTGTAGAAAACGCCGACGACGATCGTGCCGTCGCGCAATTGCACGCCGCAGCCTTCGCGTTCATCGACGTCCTTGATGGCCGCGACGACCTCCCGCCCGCCCCAGGTCCGGCCGCCATCCTTCGAGCGCACCATCACGACGTCGCCGTCGTTCGCGTAATGTTCGGTCGCCTCCCGGGTCAGCACCAGCAGTTCGCCATTCTGGAGCCGGATCAGGTCGGCCGGATGAAGGTGCCGGAACCCGTTTTGATATACCACGCCGTGAACGAACCGGTCGGCCCCCAGGAGGTTTTTGTATACTTGCGTGGCGAGCACTTGCGTTTGCTGCTGGAGGGCCGCCATGTCCTGGCGCAGCGCCTCCAACTCGCCGTCGGTGGCTGCCGCCGACGGCTGCCAGGTGTCGGTGCGGTGCTTCACCATGAACCAGCTGTTGGACCAGGCCGCAAACGGCAGGATTTCAACCTGCAGCAGCGCAGGCTGGCCCGCCTCGATCATCGTGGCCGGCACCGTGAGCTGAAAAATACCGCTGTTGCCGTTCAGCTCGAGCTGGCGGTGCGCGTTGAAGTACGGGTATTCGATCCGCCGCGAGAGGTATTTGAGTTCGCACCCGCCTTCCTTCCACGTGAAGTCCCGGCTCACTCCGAGCGAAAACGTCAGCGCGTAGTGTCCGTTCACCGTCAGCTTCGCCCGCGGGCCCCGCGAGAATTCGGAGGGAAGCACGGAGGTGGCGCCGATGAAGGCAAACGTCGTGGTCTGCTTGACCGGAATGACCGCGGTCCGCCACGAAACCCAATTCCGGGCCATTTGGCCCGGCGCCCACCAGCCGGCAGTCAGGTAGCCCGGGGCCATGCCGCGAAAATCGCGGCTGGCGGCACTGCGGTTGGCGTTGTGATGGAATTCAACGCGGGAAAACCCCTCGATGAACTGAGGCTGGGCCTGGGCCACGGCGACCGGGGCCACCAACGCGAAGAGAGTCGCTTTCCACGAATTCATTCGCTTGCTTTCGCCGGGGTTCGCACGAATATCTCTGTGTATACATTCTTCTGAAATGCAAGGTGATTCTCTCCACCGCGGGTTTGGGTGGATGGCCGCGCGCAAAACCATCCGGGCATCCGGGCGCCCGGCGCTCACCCCGCCGGCCGCCTTTCGGTTCCTCACCCCATGACCTCTCGACTACTCGCGATCATGCCGCTCCTCTCCGTTTTTGCCGGTTCCGCCTTCGCCGCTGAATCTCAGATTCTGCTGAAACGCGCCCACGCCGTGCTCGTTGCTGCCCTCGCCCATGAAAAAGGATTCGTGAAGGTCCACGCCGCGGAGGCGCTCATCGCGCTCGGCGAAAAGGACGGGCCGCGCCGCGTCTTCCGCGCTGAACTCCCGGACGGAAACGAAGTCCGCCCTTATCGGATTGGGGTATGGCGGGTGTTGGCCGCCTCCAGCCCGTCGGCCGCCGACCGGGCCGAATGGATCGCGCGCACCGAGGCGGTGGTCCTGGACCGCACGACCATGGATCGGCTGCACGCCGTCGAAAGCCTGGGCAAGCTCGCCCACGCCCCGACCGCCGAGGCGGTGCTCGCCGCGGTCAGGGCAATGGCGCGGGAGACCGAGGCCGCGGCTGTTTTCCCGCGCTGGGTGCTGCACCTCGCCGGCGAGCGCGAAGCGCTCCCCGCCATCGTCGCCGCACTCGACTCCAGCGATCCCATTGCGCGTCTCCGCGCGGCGTATGTGCTGCGGTGGCTGCGCATCAGCGATCCCGCGACCCGCACCGCCGTGGCCCGCACGGCCGGGCGCGAGCCGTCCACGGAAATTGGATACCCGATTATCATCGGCGCGGCGGTCGCCCTCGAGGCCGATCCCGCCCGCACGGCCGCCTGGGTCGCGGTGCTCCGGGAAATCGTCGCCGGCGGCGCCGCGGGCGCCCGTTACGACGCGTGCCAGACGCTGATGCGCCGCGAGACGTCGACGGATCCGGCGCCCTTCGCCGCGCTGCTCGATTCGCCGGAGGGCGACACGCGCATTGGCGCCGCCTGGGCCATCCTGCATATCGCCGGCCGCGCCAAACCCGCGACGTCCGCCCCCTAGCGCGATGCCGGGTCTGCCCCGCCCGACTGACCCGCCCCGTCATGCCGCACCGGCCAACGCGTGGAACACGAACGCCGCCCGCCCAGCGCACGCTTCGTTCCCCGGCGCCCCCGGCGAATTGCTGGCATCACGATCTTCGACCCGCGACAAGGCCAGTCACCGGAATCGTTCCCATGAAAAAACAACGTCCTGAATTCTCCTACGCGCCCGCGGCGTTCATCCCGTTTCGGGACCGGGCGGTGATCGAGCGCGTGCGCAAGATCAAGCGGGAGGACATCGCCCGGCATTGGAACCCCGATTTCAAAATCACCGTGCTGCCCGGCGCGGACATCGAGTTCCTCTGGATTGCGGACATGTTTCATCGGATCAAAACCGCGATGGATGCCGGCCGCCGGCTCGTCATGATCACGCCCAACCCCTGGCCCCGTTACGTGCGGCTCGCTTATCTGCTCAACAAATTTCACGTCAACTGCCGCCGGCTCCACACGTTCAACATGGACGAGTATGCGAACGAAAAGGGAGAAATCGCCCCGGAGTCGTGGGAGTGCGGGTTCATGCATGCGTTCAAGAAATACTTCTGGTCGCAAATCGAGCCGAAGCTGCGTCCGCCGGAAAAGAACGTTCAGGGCCCGACCGATCGGAACATCAAGGACTACGGCCGGATGATCGCCGACCTGGGCGGCGCCGACATCTGTTACAGCGGACCCGGCTGGACCGGCCATCTCGCTTTCATCGACCCGGGCGCGCCGGAGTTTGCGGCCGCGACGCTCGACGAATGGAAAAAAATGGGGCCGCGCGTCTGCACGCTGCATCCCCTGACCATCGCGCAGAACTCGCTTCACGGGAGCTTCGGGATGAGCGGCGATCTCGCCGCCGTTCCACCGAAGGCCGCGACCATCGTGCCGGCCGAAGTCATCGCCGCGAAACACCGCATTCAGACCCACGCGATCACCGTCGATGGCTCGTTCGCCTCGTGGCAGCGTTTCACCACGCGGCTCGTGCTGCACGGACCCGTGACGCCCCTGGTGCCGGAATCGCTCCTGCAGACGCTGCGCACCGACGTCTGGGTGTCCGAATCGCTCGCCGAGAACATTGAGCCGCGCTGGAACAAGGGCTATTGAGGGACGTGAACCCCGCCCCGACACCCCGCCCCCGCGCTTGAACGCCGCCCCCAACGTCTCTCCTCCCATGACCTCCGAGCTGAAGTCCCCTTTTCGCGCGTGGCTGGTGGTTGCCCTGCTCTGCGTCGTGGGGGCGCTGAATTACCTCGATCGGAACATGATCATGACGATGCGGACGTCGCTCGTGGCCGCGGTGCCGATGACCGACGCGCAGTTCGGTCTGCTGACCTCGGCCTTTCTCTGGGTTTATGGAATTCTCAGTCCGCTGGCCGGCTTCCTCGCGGATCGGTTCAGCCGCAGTCGCGTGATTATCATCAGTCTCTTCATCTGGTCGGCGGTGACCTGGCTGACGGCGCACGCGACGACCTTTGAAGGCTTGCTGTTCGCCCGCGCGTTGATGGGCGTCAGCGAAGCCTGCTACATTCCGGCCGCGCTTGCCTTGATCGCCGACTACCATCGCGGGTCCACGCGCTCGTTCGCGACGGGCGTGCATGTCGCGGGCATCATGGTTGGCCAGGGTTTCGGCGGAATCGGCGGCTGGCTGGCGGAACGACACACGTGGCAGTTTCCGTTCACCATCTTCGGCGTCGTGGGGATTGTCTACGCGTTCGTGCTGCTCTTCACGCTGCGCGACGCGCCACGCGAGGGGGTGGCAATCGCCGCGCCACCCGATTCGAAAGTCATCAACCCCGCGGAACGAGTGGCCTTCGGCGCCGCGCTGCGCAGCCTGCTCGGCAACGGCTCGTTCATCGCGGCGCTCATCTTCTTCGGTCTGCTCGGCGTCGTCGGCTGGGGACTCGTCGGCTGGCTGCCGACCTATTTCCAGGAACGATTCAGCCTTGGCCAGGGCACGGCGGGCTTTTCGGCGACCGGTTATCTCAACGCGGGCTCCGTCATCGGCGTACTGCTCGGCGGCTGGCTCGCCGACCGCTGGGCCCGCACGAATCCGCGCGGGCGCATTCTCGTGCCCGCCATCGGGCTCTGCATCGCCGCGGTCGGGGTGCTGGCCCTCAGCCTCACCCACGTGTTCGCCGTCGCGATTGTGGGCGTCGTCGTCTACGGCGTGACCCGGACCTTCACCGACGCGAACATGATGCCGATCCTCTGCCTGATCGCCGACCCGCGGTATCGGGCGACCGGTTACGGGATGTTGAACCTGCTCGCCTGCATCATCGGCGGCGTGGGCATCTATGCCGGTGGCGCGCTGCGCGACGCCAAGGTCGACCTGAGCAGCATGTTCCTTTTCGTGTTCTTCGTCATCTGCGTGTGCGCCGCCCTGCTCTTCCGGTTGAAGCCGAAACTCAGCGTGCTCGCCGCCGTCGCCGCGCCCCCTGCCGCGCCGGTGCCGGTCGCAGCCGACGGCGTGCGCTGACCACGGGTGGCGCGGCACGCAGGTTACTACGGGGCCGTCGATGATCGGGTCGCAGCGTGCGCCACGATCCAGGCGTTCACGCGCGCCAACTGCTCCGCCGATTCGCCATGGCCGGTTTCGAGGGCGAGCAGGAGCTGCTTCGGCGCGGTGATGACGTTGTACGCGGCGAACATCGACGTCGGCGGGCAGGTTTCGTCGTTGTAGCCCCACGTGTAAAAGCCGGTTTGCTTCAACCGGCGCGCGAAATTCACCGTGTCGTAGTACCCCGTCGTCGCGATCTTGACCGGCGTGCGGTGTCCGGCTTTTTCGTCGCGGAACATGTGCGGCCAGCCGCCGGCGCGACCATGCAGGTAACCGGTGGTGTCGCAAAAGGCCGGAAAGGTCGACGTCACCGCCGTCACCCGGGGATCGAGCACGGCCGTGACGATCGCGAGCTGCCCGCCCTGGCTGTGGCCGGAGGCGATGAGGTTCCGGCGATCCCACTTGCCCAGCGAGCAGAGGAAATCGTTTGCGCGCACGCAGCCCAGATAAACGCGCCGGTAATAATACGTCTGCCGGTTGTCCAGGTGGTGGGTCGGATAACCGGCCAATGCGCCGGACACGAGCTGCGCATAGACTTCCGGCCCGAGATTCACCGGAATCCCGTGGATGCCGATCTCGAGCGTGATCATTCCCTTTTCCGCGAGGTCGAGCACGCCGCCATAGGCTCGCACGGTCGCTCCGGGCACGCGGAGTAGCGCGGGATACGGGCCGGGGCCCCGGGGCAGGCACAGCATCCCGTAAATCCGCGTGCGTTCCGATGGAAAAACCGCCGGACCGGCACCGACATTCTGGAAGCTGACGTGATAGACCTCCACGTTCGCCGTGCAGAGCTCGGGCTGAAGCGTCAGGCGGGCATCGAGAGGCAGCTTCGCGAGTTCCACTTTTCCCGCCTGCCAGAACGCATCGAAGTCAGCCGGCTCCGTCTGCGTGGGCTGGATCTTTTCGGGCGCAAACCCGGCGGTGGCGAGTCCTCGATAAGTTCTCCCGCCAAACTCGGCCGTGACCAGGCACCGGATGAACCCCGGCTCCGGCAGCGCGCCGCCATCGATCGTGAGGCCCTCCGCCGGAACCACCGCCGACTTTTCCTCGGCGGGCAACATCTCGAGCCCGACGCGATACTTGACGGTGATGCCACCGAGGGGTTGCCGGTCAGCCGTGACCCGGACGTGGAATTGCGCGCGCTCGCCCAGCGCGTAGGTCCAGTCCGGCCGGTCGAGTCGAACGTGAACCTGGAGGGCGGCAACGCGCGCGTCGGCCGGCGCCGCGGTCGGCAACCGGTCCACCGCCGCCGGCGCCCCGAGCGGCAGCGCCACGATCACGCCGAGCAGGACGGCGGGGAGGGATCTCGTCATTTTCATGGGAACGCCGCCCGTGATCCGGCCGAGGCACCCCGCACTCAAAAGTCGCCCTTGATCCCCAGCGTGAAAGCCGCGGCGGGGTATTGGAGGATATCGACCCGGGCGTAGCCTGGCGTATCAGGAGACCAGTTACCGCGCCGCTGCGGGGTGCCCGAGAGGTTGCGGGCGTCGAAATACACGGCGTAGTGGCGGGAGAACATGTAGGAAACCGTCGCATCCACCTTCACCTGCGGCGCGAAGTAATTGTAGCTGTTCGGCCGAATCGTCGCGCTCGCGGCCGTCGGCGAGTTGCGACGCCATTTGTTCTGGTTCACGTTCACCCGCGCGGAGAACTTCGGGCGGGTGTAGCTGACGCCCCATTGGATCGTGCGCGGCGAGAACCCGGCGAAATCCGCCGCGTTCGGACCGCTCAGGTCCATCAACGTCACGTTGGCGAACGCCTGAATCCCCTTCCCCCACGCCGCCAGCGCTCCGAGCGACTGCCGGTAGCTCAGCTCCACGCCGCTCAGCGTGGCGGCCCCGACGTTGCGCTTCGTCACGATATCGTAGTCGAGATAGTCGTCCGAAAAGCCGAACTCGCTCAACGCCGCCACCGTGGCGGGCACGCGGGTGGAGCCGAAGAAGTCCTTGAGGTCCTTGCGGAAGTAACTGGCCGATGCGACCGCGCCCTTCAGCTCGTACATTTCGAGGGTGAGGTCGTAGTTGTTCGCCGTCCAGGGGCGCAGCGCGCTGTTCACGACGGTGATGACCTTGTTGGTGGTCGGGGCATCCGGATCGGTGACCGTCATGCCGGGAATGATTTCGGGGAAATTCGGCCGGCCAATCGTTCGCGCGTAGGCCGCCCGCGCGACGAGGTTGGGGGTGAGGGAGAAGCTCGAGTTGAGGCTCGGGTAGAAGTCGCCGTAACTGCGTTTCAGATACGCGCCCTTCAGCTGGTACTGGAGCAGGGCGCGCGCCATCGCGTCGGTCGTAATCGGCACGAGGCGGCCCGCGCTGTCGCGCACCAGGTCGCCGCTGGCCGTCCGCACGTAGGTGTTGCGGATGTCGTTCAGCGGGCCCCAGCCCTCGTCGGTCGTGCGCTCGTAACGCACGCCGGCCACCAGCCAGAGCCGGTTGTTGAACAGCTTGGCGTCGGCGCGGAAATAACCGGCGGTGATGGTCTCATCGATCGTCTTCGTCAGATTCACCCGACTCTGGTAGGCCGCCGGTTCGTTCAAAACGAACCAGGTGGGATGCGCCGCGTAGAGTTCGTAGGTCTTCGCCATGCTGATCCAGTTCGCCTTCACGTCGTGGTTGGTGGCGTCGATGAAGTGGCTGGGCGCGGAAAAGCGCTCCGCCACGACGTCATAATTCCGCACCAGCAGCGCCGCGGCGCCGCCGGGCGGGGCGAAGGTCCAGCTTTTCGAACCGGCCAGGGTGTCGTTGAGCCGCTGGTTCACCACGCCGCCGATCTTCAAGGTGAAGGGGATTCGCAGATCGAACTCACGGCTCACGTTGACCGCCCCGCGCCGGACCTCGTCGGTGATGTCCTGCGGCGCGCTGCTCGCGCTGATGAGGTTGAAACCGCTGTTGTCGTAGATGTTCACCGGCGCGCCGGTGCGGTCGATCGCGGTCCAGGCGCCCACCCGGCGCGCGTGCACGACCTGGTCTATGCCCTCGTCCCGCAATGCAACGTTGGAGATGCGTGTCGTGACGTTGTTGAAGAAACGATCCTCCGTATCGGTGAACTTCGTGCCCGCGACCGAGCGACTGAGATTGCTGTCGATTCGCCAGAGCGCGCCGTTGAACCGGTAGGTGAGCGTGACGAGATTGAGGTCCTTGTATTGATTGTTGCCGGTCGGCGTGTTCGCGACATTGCCGACGGCGGTGGGCGCGCCCTGCGCGAACGTCGGTCCGCCGGTCGCACCGGTGCCGAACGTCGCGATGAGCCGGTTCTGGCGCACGAAAATCTCCTGGTTCGATTTCGATGCGCCGAGGCTGAGCGTGTGGCGCTCGCCGATCTTCCAGTCGACGGTGATGGCGCCGAGTTCCTTCGCCTCCCCGATGTTCAGCGCATTGAGCGCATCGCTCGTGAGCTTGAGGTTCACCTTGTCCCAGACCGTATTCGGAAACTGCCAGTCGTTGTAGCGGTTTGATTTGCTGGCCGACAACGCGATCGCCAGGGAACGGTTGATCGGGTACAGGTAGGACAGGTTGAACGACGGGTTGAGTCGCCGCACGTTGGAGCGATCATCCGGTCCGTTGCTCTTGCCCCAGATGGGGCCCGGTCCCTGGAATCCGTCGAGCGTGCTGAGCGTGCCGTAAACGTTGTAGCTGAGCAGCGGAGTCTTCCGGCTGAAGCCGCTCTTCGTGATCATATTGATGCCACCGCCCACGGCGTTCGCCGGCATGTCGGGCGTCGGCACCTTCGTGACTTCGATCCGGTCGAGGTTGCCGGTGGCGGAAAGTCCCAGATCGGTCGCGCGGCCGACAATGCCATTGGCCGCGATTTCCATGCCGTTCGTCGTGACGAGGGTGCCGCTCGCCGGCATGCCCCGGATGTTGGCAAACTGCGGCGTCTGCGGGCTCTGCTCCATGACGATTCCGGGAATGTATTTCAGGAATTCGCCGACGTTGCCCTCGCCGGTGTCCACATCGATCGCGACGACGTTCTTGATGTTGGGTGCGGCGCGCTGCTCGTGCAAAGCCACCGCCTGGCCGGTGAGCTGGCGCTCCTGCACCGTGAACGCGTCGAGCTTCACAATCCCCTTGTCCGCTGGCGGACGCAGGTCATCGAGCGACAACTCGAAATCGCGGCGCGCCACCCCGCCCGGCGCGACGTTGACGACCGCGGTCTGCTGGGGAAACCCGGTGAAGGAAACGGCAAGGCGCACCTCACCGGCCGGGACATTCGCGATCCGGAATTCGCCGTTTTCGTCCGTGAAACCCTCGATCGCCGTGCCCTGCACGCTCACCCGCGCATTATTGAGGTAGTTGCCGCTGGTCGCATTGAGCACGCGCCCGGTGACGATCGCGCCGGCGGCGGCCGGGTGCGGCGGTGGCGGCGGTGAGGCCGGCTGGCCGCTTGCAACACCAGCGACGGCGGCGAACAGTGCAGCGCAGGCCACGGCTCGGCGGGAGACACGGAGAAGATCGAGTGGGTTCATGACGGGGGGGTACCAGCGCGTGTATGCACTGTTATTCACGCGCTTGATTATCCCCGCCGTATGGTTTGGCAAGCAGGTTCAGGCCGGCCCGCCGGTCAAACCGGGCGGTGCGCATCGGTGCCGGCTTGGATGAGCCACCCGAGGCAGCCGGAAAGATTCCGGAGCGTGCCGGCGCAACACGCGAATGCGCGGTCGCCTTTCAGTGGAGCGAGTTCTCTCATTGACAGCAGGCGTGTTCACCCCTGTATACATCGAACGACCCGCGCCCCGCCCGCTTTCATCATGCCTTTGCTTTCCGTCCACCGGAATGGTTCAACTGAATGGAGCGCGGAGCGCCCGTGCCCGCCCGCAATCCCTGCGCCGGGTTGCCCGATCGGTTCGCTGGGCCGCGCGCTGACCGTGCTGGTTGCGGCGGGGGTCGCGAGCCTTGCCTCTGCCGGCGCCGGCGCGGCCAGCGCCGCCTATGAAACCAATTCCGCCGCCCTGCCGATCGGCGATGCCCGCACGGTGCGCGTCGCCTGGGGCGAAGCGTCCCTCGTGTGCGTCGCCACGAAGCCGGAACCGTGGGGCATGTTCCAGTTTCCCCGGCTGAAGGTCAGCCCGGCCGGGGAGTGGTTCGCGAAGTGGAGCATGTTGCCCGACTCGATCACGAGCTACGGCAAAACCGACGCGGGCCACGCCGTGTCGCGCGACGAGGGGAAAACGTGGACGGTCGCACCCGATGAGAGCGAGCCGCTGCTCGGCGGTCTGTTGCTGCCGAACGGCGACCGGCTGGTCATCTCGACGCCCCGGCCGGTGAAAACGTCGGAGTTGAAGCTACCGCCCCCCGTCGGCTCGGCGGCGGAAAACTACGGGAAGGCGCCGCGAGATTTCTACCGGCTCGACCAGCTTCCGGCCGAACTGCAGGTCGTGCACCTGAAACGGCTGCGCCCGGGAGCCAAGCAATGGACGCCAGAAACGGCGACCATCGACGACCCGGGCGCGTTGCGCTATACGTTGCGCGATCTCTTTCCAATCGTCTGGTGGGGTGACCTGAGGCTCGCCGCCGATGGTTCGATTGTCGCCGGCGTTTACCCGGGATTCTATCTGCGGCCGGACGGCCGCGCCGAAACGCGGACGGCGATATCGTTCTTCCGCTCTGCGGATGGCGGCCGCTCGTGGAAGATTGCCGGACGCATTCATTATCAACCCAACGCCGGGTCCGACCCGAAGGCGGAACAACGCGACGGTTACACGGAGCCGGCTTTCGAGATCCTGCGGGACGGAACCTACCTTTGCATTTTTCGCACCACGGATGGCGCCGGGATCGGACCGATGTATGCGTCACGTTCGCGGGACGAAGGAAAAACGTGGAGCCAGCCGGAGGCGATCACACCGAACGGCGTCCTCCCGCGGTTGCTCCGGCTCGATAACGGCACTCTGGTGCTCGCCGCCGGCCGACCCGGCCTGCAATTGCGTTTTGCGGCGGCCGACGCGGCAAGATGGAGCGACCCCATCGAACTCGTGCCGCCATCGCCCGCGAAGGAGCACGCCTCGTGCGGTTACTCGGACCTCGTCGCGATCGGACGCGACACGTTTGTCCTGATCTACTCGGACTTCCGGCACGTCACCGCCACCGGCGATCTGCGGAAGGCGATCAAGGTGCGGAGATTCACCGTCAGGCCCCAGTAGGTTCGCATTCCCTCAGGCCGTTCGCCCGAACTCCCCATTCCCGACATGAGAATCATCAAGGAAGGCGGCCACCGCCTCTTCGAAACCGATCCAGAAACGGCCAGGTATGTCGGCGAGATGCTCGCGCAACTGCGGCGACGGGGCCTGGACGCGGTGCGCGAATTCAGCGCGAAGTTCGACGACTGGTCGCCGGTCGCGTTCGAACTCTCCGAGAAGCAAATCAACGGGGCGATCGCGCAGTGTCCCGACGAACTCATCCGCGACACGGAATTCTGCCAGGGCAATGTCCGCCGCTTCGCCGAGGCGCAGATGAAAACGTTGCTCCCGCTCGAAGTCGAGTCACGCCCCGGCGTTTGGCTGGGGCACAAGCACATCCCCGTGCGCAGCGTCGGCAGCTATGTACCCGGTGGGCGCTATCCGATGTTCGGCTCCGCGCAGATGAGCATCATTCCGGCGAAAGTCGCGGGGGTCGAAACGGTCGTTGGCTGCACCCCGCCGGTCAAGGGTGCCGGCTACTATCCCGCGACAATCAACGCGATGAAGCGAGCGGGCGCCGACCGGATCTTTGTCGTGGGCGGCGTCCCGGCAATGGCGCTGATGGCGTTCGGCATGGGCGAAGTCCAGCCGGTCGACATCCTCTGCGGCGCCGGCAACAAATTCGTGGCCGAGGCGAAGCGGCAGCTCTTCGGCCAGTGCGGCATCGATCTGCTCGCCGGTCCGACCGAGATCGCGATCATCGCCGATGACACCGCCGATCCCTCGCTCGTCGCCTGCGATCTGCTCGGCCAGGCGGAGCACGATCCCAACAGCGGGCAACTCTGCGTGTGCCGGAGCGAGCGCTTCGCGCGCGAGACGCTCCGAGAGATCGAACGGCAACTCGCCGTTCTGCCGACGCGCGACATCGCGCAGGTTTCATGGGCGAGCCACGGCAAGCTCTACGTCGCTGACAGTGCCGACGAGGCGATCCAACTTTCCGACGACTACGCGCCCGAACACCTCGAGCTGCATGTCCGCGACGCCGATTATTACTTCCAGCGGCTGCGCAACTACGGTTCGCTGTTCATCGGCGAGGAGACGACCGTGGCCTACGGCGACAAGAGCATCGGCACGAATCATATCCTGCCGACGAGCCGCTCGGCGCGCTACACCGGCGGCGTCTGGGTCGGCAAGTTCCTCAAGACCGTCACGTATCAACGCATGACACCGGCCGCGAGCGTCGAGGTGGGCGCCGTCACGGCGCGGCAGTGCGACGTCGAGCGCATGCACGCCCACGCGATCACGGCGCGCGTTCGGGTCGAGCGCTACGCTTCCCAACCGCCCTGAGTTCGCCCCTTTCCCAGCCATGGCCTTCTTCTCCCCCCGATTTTTCGCCGCCGTGATTTTCGCGGCCTGCCCGTGCGGGGCGCTCGCCGCGAGTGCGCTGTATGATGCCAACCCGCCGCCGCGACCGCGGCTGCTGATCGACTATTATCACCACGAGAAGGCCAGCACGCGAATCGGCAACTATATCATCAGCGGCAGCTGGAGCGACAATGTCGGCCGCTACGGCCTGAACGATTTCGTGCATACGAATTCATTCGATCCGGTGCTGATCGGGCTGGAGAAGGACTTCGCGATCCAGCTGCTCGACGATGCGCCGTATTCCGAGGCGGTGCTCGCGAACACGGACGTGGCGTTCCTGCTGAACCCCGACAACCCGCGGTTGAATCCCAAGGCGGTGATCCTGACGGACGGCGAGATCGCGGCCTTGCAGCGATTCGTCCGGAATGGCGGCAGCCTGCTCGTGATGACGAACAGCGGCGGACGCGGCGACGAGGACTTCGAGGGCGTCCAGTTGCGGAAGCTCCTCCATGGTTTCGGCCTGGATTGCAATCAGGACGACACGCACTACTCGGACAATGTCGTCGGCGACGGTCACCCGTATTTCTACGACGTGCCGATCTTCCACTACGGCGCCGGCTGTACCCTGCAGATCCTGCCCAAGGCCGAGCAACCGACCGTGTTGATGGAGAATTATTCCGACGCGGGCTATCCCGAGCGCCACGTGCGCGGGCCCGGCATGGTGCTGGTGCGCCCGGGAAAGGGCAAAGTCCTGCTCGTCGGCGACACCGGATCCTGGACCGGCAACATGTCGCGCCCCTGGGCGGAAAACGAGCGCGTGCTGAAGCAACTCTTCCGCTATTTGAAACGCGATCAAGGCGTCGTGCCGGCGCGATGGACGGCGGGAACCTCGCTCACCTACGAGATGACCGCGTCCGAGCTCGATATGGTGCCCGTGCGAAATTCGCTTTCGGAGCTGCCGCGGCCGCTCCACCGCGCCTTCTCGCCACGACCGATCACCAACATTCCGTTTCTCGAGGCGTCGGCGCGGATCGAAGTGCGCTGCCGCGAAGTATCGGCCCAACAGGCCGCCAAGCTGGACGCGCGGATCCGGGATTTCCGCTGGTTCGATCGCGCGGCGGACGCGCCCGTGGAGCAGCACGTGCAACTCCTCGCGAGCCGGCAAGGCAAGGTGAGCGGCCTCGAGGCGAGCGAGGACCATGCGCGCTGGCTCGCGCCCGACCTTTCGGTCCTGGTGGCCTTGCTGCCCGTCGACGGACTGCGCCCCGGGGATCGCTGGGAAAGCGTCGAACCGCTTCGCGTGCCGACCGTGCTCGGCGCCGATCTGCCGGCGGTGAAGCCAGTCACGATCGAGATCGTCTACGCGCGGGATGAAACCATCGGGGGAAAAGCCTGCCGTGTTCTGCGCGCCGAAGGCGAAGTGTGGCTGAGTGAGATCGGCGTCCGGGCGGAAGACATCCTCCCGGTGACGGAAGCGCGTCGCGCCGGCGGATCGCGTTACGAATTCTTCCACCCGCGCGGCGGGAAACTCATGTTTCGCCGCGAGCAGTGGGTCGAGGCCGCCACCGGAGTCGTCGTGAAGGCGCGCACCCAATGCCGCTCCCTGCTCTGGCTGCACGACATTCGGCGCCCGGTGCCCGCCAACAATGCAGACAAGGACAACGAGATGATCGTTTCACTGGCGCATGTGGTGAATTTTGCGCTTGTGCCGGCCACGGCATCTTCAGCCGGAACCGGCCGGTAGCCTGACCTCTCCTCGCGCAGCGCGCCACCGCCCCGCCACACCATGACTGTCTCGAAGATCTCGTTTCATGCCGCTTTGCTCCTCGGGTTCGCGCTCACCACCGGTGCGGTCGGCGTCAAGGATCAGCTCGCCCCACTCGTGCCGGGCGCGGTGAAACTCGAGGGTTACCCCGGGGAACGGCTCGCGCAGTGCGTCGAGCATCGAATCCTGCCGCAGGATACCGAGAGTTTGCTCGCGCTCAACCGGGCGCGCACCCTCGACCCCGGCGGATTCAAGGGCGAGTTCATCGGAAAATGGCTCACGGCGGCGGCGCTGGGCTGTCGATATCAGCCGAATCCCGCGCTCGATCAGAAAATGAGGCGGGCCGCCGATGAGCTGATCAAGACCGCGTCGGCCGACGGCTATATCAGCACCTACCAGCCGGAGGATGACTTCAAAGTGTGGGATGTCTGGAATCAGAAATATGTCCTGCTCGGCTTGATCGGCCAATACGACCAGACAAAGGAGCCCGCCTATCTCGCGGCTGCCCGGCGAAGTGCGGACCATTTGATCCGGCTCAACGGCCCGGGCAGGTTGAGCATCGAGGAATACGGTCCGCCCATTCATAAGGGCGGATGCAATTATTCGATTCTCGAGCCCATCGTCCTGCTCTACGAGCGGACCGGAGAGAAACGGTACCTGGACTTTGCCATCTCCATCGTCGAGGCCTGGAGCAAACCGAGCAAATACACCGATCACGGCGTCCGGATCATCGAGAATGCCGAGACCGGCGTGCCGCTGGTCGCGGGCGCCGTCCTGCACTCGTACGCGTTCATGTCGTGCATCGAGGGATTGTGTGAGCTGTATCGGGCCACCGGCAACCCGCGCTACCTGAACGGAGCCGTCAAGGTCGCCGAAGCCATCCAGCGCGAGGAGCTCATGATCACCGGCTCCGTTTCGAATCATGAGATGTGGTATGGCGGAAACCTCGAGCAGACGGAGATGCTCGAGAAGCCCGTCGAGACGTGCGCCACGGCGACGTGGCTGAAGCTGTGCTACCAGCTCCTGCGGCTGACCGGCGACTCCGCCTGGGCGGACCACATGGAGGTGTCGCTCTACAACGCGCTCGATGGCGCCATGACACCCCGCGGAGAGTGGTGGTCCTACGATTCTCCGCTCGCGGGCGAGCGAGTGCCGAGCCGGGTGCAGGGCCTCAATCTCAGTTGCTGTGTCTCGAGCGGTCCGCGCGGACTGTTGCTCACCCCGCAATGGGCGACGATGACGGGCACGAACGGCGAAGTGGTGGTCAATCTCTACGCGCCGGGCAGCGCGGCATTCAGTCTCGCGGACGGGACCAAGGTGAAACTCACCCAGGAGACGGACTATCCCGTCACGAACCGCGTGGTGCTCACGGTCGCCCCCGAGCGCGCGGCATCGTTCGCACTCAAACTTCGGATACCCGGGTGGAGCCAGCGGACCGTACTCACCGTCAATGGCGAACCGCAGACCGCCGAGTCCGGCACCTACGCGACCATCGCCCGGCGGTGGAAAACGGACGATCAGGTCACGCTCGAATTCGATTTCCGCGGGAGAATCATCCGCGCTCCGAGTGGCGCGCCCCAACAAGCGGTGATGCGCGGCCCGATCGTGCTGGCGTTCGACAACCGCCTCGCCGCCGAGGAGAGTGCGACGGTCTGGCTGCTCGCCCAGCCCCTCGCCTACAACGGGCCCCCGGACAAGCCTCACGTCCTCCAGGAGCACAATTTCCCGCCGCGGGGTGAGCAGGGCTACGTCGAACTCCAGCCCGTCGCGGCGAAGGACAAGGCAATCCGCATGGCGTTCGAGGTGCCGTTCTTCGTGCGCGCCGCGCATTTTCTCGGACACCGGCCGAAGAAACTCGTGATGTGTGACTACGCGTCCGCCGGCAACCAATGGAGCGAGCAGAATTATTTCCGCGTCTGGGTGCCGCAGCCCGTTTACCTCGGCAACCTGTATCCAAAGGGCACGTGGAAGGTCCTGGCGTCCTACGGAAAAACGCGCACGACGATTCCACCCGCCGTGCTCGACGCGCTGCGAAAGTAATCGCTCGGTGGATACCGCGCCCGCCGCGACTCGCTCCCGGTGCGAGGGCGAGTCCCCACCACCAAGCTCCATCGATCAGTCCTTCCGCGTCTGCTCGAGCAGGAAGTCGAGCAGCGCGGTCGATTCGAAAAACTCCGGCACTTCCTCGTGACCCTTGCCGCGCACCACGACGAGCGTCACCGCGCCGCCCAGCGCCCGGTAGCGTTGCGCCGCCACGGCGCTGTTGGCGGCCAGCGGCACCAGCGCGTCGCCATCGCCGTGGAGGATCAGGAGTGGAATCCCCGCCCCCGCGAGCGGACGAAGGTTGTCGATGGGATTGTGCTCCCTGAGCGACGCCGCGAGTTCCTCCGGGGGAATTCCATAAGCGCCGGCGGCCTTCGCCAGCCCGGGATAGGAGCGCAGGTCCATCACCGGATAAATTCCGGCGAGGCACCGCACGGCCGCCGGATGTTCCGCCGCGAACAGGAAGTGGTTCAATCCGCCGCGGCTCTGCGCCAGGAGACACGCTTTTTCCGCCAGCCGAAACCGCGTGCGGCACTCCTGATAGAATGCCCAGAAGCGCCGCCGCGCATCGGGATTTGCATAGGTCTCGCCGACATCCAGGCCCGCCAGCGCCACGCCGTGCGACACCAATCGGCTGAACAGCCAGTGCAAACGCGCATTGGGATATCCGTTGATCGTCGGAGCATACCAGACCCAGGGAATCGCCGGCCCCTCGCCCGCCCGCGGCGGAATCACCACGAATCCGCGGCTCGCTCCGAGTGAGAAGACATGGCGCTCGCCCCCATAGCCCTCCGTCGACCACACGGGGGCGTCGGCGGCGCGCACGGGGACAAGGGGTGTCAGGACGAGCGCCAGCCAACCTATCAGTTTGCGGCAGGGTTGCACCCGGCAATCAATCGCCCCGCCCCGCCCCGCCCGCAACTCGCGAAATCCGGGCGGAGGGTTGAGGCGTGGCGAGGACCGACCAGCCGTAGCGTCAGAAGCGATACGTGGCGACGACCTGCGAGGTTCGTGGCGCCGAAGGATCGATGGCGGCGGCGTGCTGGTGGCCGACGACGAAGAACGCGTCGAATAGGTTGTTCACGTGAAATTTGAATGACCATTTCTTGTTCGGATTATAGTCGATGAACGCCTGCGTCATCGTGCCATCCCTGATTAGAAACGCCGACGCGACGCCCGGCGTGCCATTCGTGGGCGGCGGCTTGCCGTCACGCAGCAGCATCGAGCTGCCGGTGATGTAGCGGTTGTGCGCCCGATTCGCGCCGCCGCCGATCGCGAATTTCTTGAGCGGCTCGGCGGTGAACTGGTACCGGGTGTAGACGCTCCAGGCGCCCTCGAACGTATTCGGCAGCCTCTTGAATCCGAGCTGGTCCCGGACGGTCCCCTTGTAGGCGTTGAGCGTGACCTGCCATTCCGGCAGCGGCTTGATGAACAGCGTGATGTCGGCGCCGCGCTGCCGGGTTTCGCCAATGTCGTTGAAATAGGTCAGGCCCGAGATCGGCGAAATCTGCCCGCTGTTGATCGCGACGTGCGTAAGTCGGATGTCGAAGAAACCCACGGTGGCGGAAATCCGGCCGTCGAGAAAGTTGGTCTTGAAGCCGACTTCCTTGCCGCGGCCCTTCTGGGGCTCCGTGAACGAGCCATCGTAAAGCCGGGCGGACTGCGGCGTAATCGAATTGGAGTCGAGGCCATAGAGGCCAAAATCCTTCGTGACCATGAGCACGAATCCCACGCGGTGGAGCAGAGCGGCCGTGCGCGTAATCGTGGCGCTGATGCTCGCCGGTGCGACGAAAGGCCGGTTTTCCGACTCCTGATATTGATTATACTGGCTCAGACTTCCCACCAGCGTCAGCCGGTCGCGAATGATTTCCGCATTTTGCTGAAGATAAAGGTTGGTCGAAAGAAGCTCCTGCCTCGAACCATAGTTGGCGCCGGAGACCGTGGGGCTGAAGTAATAGGGAGACTGCCGCACGATGATTTCCGAGGTGCGCGGATTATCGATGGGCACCGCGAGCAACTGGCTGCCACCGGCAATGAACCCCGCACCGGTCACGGCGCGGCCGATGCCGTTCGCGACATTCAGCGCCGCGAACGTGGGGTCGGTTGGGAACGCGTTCGGCTTGTTCGAGTTGTTCTGGCCGAGAAAGCCCCCGCTAATCTTCTGCTTCATGCCGAAGAGGGTGTAGCTGCCGGTGAAATCCGCCGACCCCGAGAACAGCCGCTGGCCCAGGTTGTTGTTGCGGGCAAGGAAGATGACCTCGTTCGTCTGCCAGTTGACCGCATTGGCCAGCACCACACCCTGATTATAGTAATTGCGGCTATAGGCGCCGCGCAGCGCGAAGTTCCAGTCGCCGCCCAGATGTTGATTGAAGAGCAGCCGCAGGGTGCGATCCCGCCGGAGCAGTTTCGTGTTCGACGGCATGTAGGCCTCCTTGGGATCGGGCGCGCGGTAGGGAAGCCCTTCCGGTGTGACGAAGAAGTTGCGATGCGGATCCCGCGTCGCGTCGGAGTAGGTGTAATTGAAACGAAGGGTGTTTTCAGGCCGCTTCATCTCGAGCACCACGTAACCCACTTTCCGATCGTCGGAGAGTTGATCCCAGTAGAACCTGCCTCGCTGGTAGAGGAGATCGGTGCGATACGAGAACTTCGCATCGCCCTTCTGGGCAATCACGCCGCTGTAGTCGAATTCGGTCCGGGTGAAGCCCCACTGGTCGACCCGCAGCGAAACGCTCCCGCCGTTCCGGCCGGTCGGCACGCGGGTGTTCTTCAGGATCGCGCCACCCAGGTTGCCCACGGCACCCACGCCATAAAGCACGCCAACCGGACCGCGGACGACGGTGATGGAATCCGTGGTGACCGGATCGAAATTATAATCCGGCACGCCGTCGGCATACATGCTGACCCGCACGCCCCGCAGCATGGCGGAGTCGCCCTGGAAGAAATTCGAACCACCGGAATAGTTGACGAAGTCCGAGATATTCTCCGTCGCCATGTCGACGATCATGTCGCGCGTGATCACGCTGATCGACTGGGGAATCTGCATGATTTCCTCGTTGGTCCGCAGCGCCATGCCGGAATTCGAGACGTTATACCCCTTGTCCTGGGTCATGATGACCTCAAAGGGGGACAAGACGATCGCTTCATCCTTCTCTTTCCCGTTCGCCGGTACTTGAGCGGGGACGGTCTGCGCCAGGGCCAGGGGGCACGCGGCGCAAAGGACCGCGGTGAGTACGACACGCCGGAGGGCGGCCGATCGGTGACGAGGATGCATGGTCATGTTTTGTTGGGGCAAAGGTTTCGGCTGCAGTTCGGCCAAATCGCCGTGGCGCGGGCCACCGTGCCGGCCGCGCGGAGGGCGAATCGCCCCACGGGGATCCTGCCCGTGGCACGGGCTGCGGTTGACCGCGGTCGACTCACGTATACTTGGAGCGGTCGGAAAACCCATCCTGCCCGCGCCGCGCCCCGCCGGGCACATCGCCCCGCATCCCAGCCGATCGGGCTGTCTCCTCGGGGTAGTTTGGCAGGCGATGGCAAGGACGACCGCGCCAAATTCAACTTGCGCGCGGTGTATACTTGAGAATATCGCTTTCGACGTCTTGGCAACCCCAAATCACTCTTTCGGCGGGTCTCGACCCGGGCCCGCGTCGCCGGCTGACCCCTCCCCTTGCCGGGTGCCCTCCGCACCCGGGGGCGCATCTCCGCCAGGGGCCGGGCTCGGGCTGGGGTGCGTGACGTTCGGGCGCGAAATCGATCGGGACGCGGCCTTCGCGATGATGGACCACGCGCTCGCCCATGGACTCCGGCTTTTCGATACGGCCGCAGCCTATGGCGGCGGAGCCTCCGAAACGATCGTCGGAGAATGGCTGGACAGCCGCGCCGCGCGGTCCCGCGTGACTCTCGCGACCAAGATTCTCCCGCCCTACACGCCGTCCGCGATTGAAACCGCGGTCGACGCCAGCCTCCGCCGGCTCGGCGTCACAACCGTCGACGTTCTCTTCCTCCACCGGTGGGACGAATCGCTGCTCGACCCGGCGTCGTTGCGGGCGCTCGACGGATTGGTGCGGAGCGGGCGCGCCCGATCGCTCGGGGCGAGCAATTTTTCCAACACGCAATTGGAGCGCAGCCTCCGCCTGCAGATGGAACTCGGCACGGCGTGTTGCCAGGCGCTGCAGAACATCCACAACCTCGCCGTCCGCGGCATCGACGACGCCACCCGCTCCCTCTGCTCCCGTGCCGGTGTAGCCATCGTCACCTACAGTCCACTCGGCGCCGGGTTTCTGACCGGCAAGCATGATCAAGGGGTTCAATCCGGCAGCCGCTTCGATATCGTGCCCGGACACCAGCAGGTTTACTTCAACGACCTCGCGCGTCGCCGGCTTGCCCGACTCCGGGCGGTCTCGGCGCGCACCGGTTTGCCCATGACCCGGCTCGCCCTCGCGTGGGCGCTGCATCAGCCGCAGGTTTCAACGGTGCTGGTCGGCGGACGAACGCCCGCGCAGCTCGATCAGGCGTTGCAGGCCAAGGCGCTCGAGGCGCGGGAAGTGTTGGGCGAGTTGGAAACCGATTGAGCGGGAAGCCGCGCTGAAGGCAGTTGGCGAACCGAGTTGCCTGGCCGCACACCCGCGCGGCTCACGAACTCGCGCGGCGCAACTCCGCCTTTCAATAACGGCCGTACTCCTCCACCAGGTCGCGCAGCAGGGCGATGCGTGATTCCTCCGCGCCCGGCGGAACCTGATCGCCCGCATTCGCGATGAGCCGGGCGCTCGATATCCTCAACGCGAGCCAGTCCATGACGCTGGCGCGAAACGACTCGAGCGGAACATTGGGCAGCCACACCGTTGGCGGAATTCCACCGGAGAGCATGAAACCGGGCCCGGCCTCCTCGCGGCACTGCGCCGGGGTCAGGTCTCCCATTGGCTTCGGTGTGACGGCATCGGCGCAATCGGCGCCCGTTTCCCGAATCATCTGCAGCGCGCCCTTGAGCCGGCCGTCGATGTGGACCGCCACGTATTTTCCCGCGGCATGGAGCCGACGCACCAGCTCCAGGTAATAGGCGCGCGTCCATTTGGCGAAGAAGGCGGGCGACTGGACATCGCTCGAAAAATTATCCGTGAAGATCACCACCTCCGCCGGCGAAGTGCAGGCCAGATCCACGAGGTCGAGCAGGTTGGCGTTTACCGCCTCGACCGTTTCCCGCATCGCATCCTCGAAATCCACGATCGCGTAGCTCACGCCCTCGACTCCCATCCACAGGTTGAGCAGGTATCCCATGCCGCTGTAACCCAACGGCAGATAAACGACGCCCGTGTCGCCGACCTGTTCGGTCCAGGCGCGGTATTTCTCCCACTGCGGCTCGAAGCGGCGCCGGCTCATGGCTTCGCGAAACACCTTCAGGCCCTGCTCATCGCTGATGCCCCACGCGTCGATTTGCCAGGAATACGTCACCTCGTTCCACACCCGTTCGCGCTCAATCGCGCCCGACGGCGTTTCGATCCGCCAACGGATGGCCGGCGATCCGTTGGTCGTCGACTTTGTCGTGGTGAGGCGGACGTCATCCGGATAGCTCGTCGCATAAAAGGACGCCAGATTGGGCAGGTAGAAACCGATGCGATTGCGCCGGTGATAATCAATCAGGTCGTATTCCGGTTTCTCGTAGGCGACGCTCAGATCCCAGGGCTGCTTTTGCCGGTGGTAGAACCAGTGCGACAGGTCGAGCATGCAGGGCACGGCGTCCGGGCGTTCGCCCGCATAAACGCTGAGAATGCGTTCGCGCAGAGTCATGGGGAGGATGTTGCGGAGGTTGCCGTAAAATTCCCGGCCGGCGCCAACTCGAGGATCTCCTGGCCGTACGCCGGCAGGGCGAGCTCGAGTGTGCCCGCGCGCAATTGTGCGCCGCTGAATTCACCGAGCGCGCGGCCGGACAGCAACGCGGTGACGCGATAGGTCCGCTCCGCCCGCGTCCACGGCACGTTGATCCTGCGGCCGTCTTCGCCCGCGCTGCCGCGCATCACCACGACGGCGCCGCACCCTTCGTCGTCGAGCTTGCCCCACCAGTGCCAGCCGGTGTCCGTCGGCTCGGGCACGCCACTATACTCGAAATACCGGTAAAGGTCATACGTGCGCGCCAGCCGCTTGATCAGGTCGAAGCGCTGCCGGTAGTGCGCGATGTTTTCCGGCGTGAGCGACGAGAGGTCACCGGCGAACACCGTCGGCGCGCCCATCAGCCAGCTGCACACCTGCCGATCCTGCACGGCCGGGGTCAGGCTGCCTTTGAAATTGACCGCGTTGGCCGCGTAAAACTCCACGGCCCACAGGGGCAGCCCGCGATGGCCGAAGAAACGCTGGCGCGCGGTCCAGCAACCCAGCAGCAGATCCGCGCGGAGCTTCTGCGGATCGAAGGCCCAGTCCGGACTGACCCGTTTGCTGCCGATCCCGGCGCCGAAGTAGGTGTTCGGCGAGGTATGGAAGGCGGACGCGTGCTTCAGCACCGCGAGATCCGCCGGCGGCCCGGGCGTGCGCCAGTAGATCTCGTGCGTGATCTGTATCCACATGTCTGGTGCGAGCTCGGCCAGGCGATCGTTGGCGCGAAGCAGGCCGCGCAGACCGCGCAACAACGACTCCTTCGGCGTCCGGCTTTCGTGCCCGGCCGCGAAGTCGCCCTTGCTCAGGTTGGTCAGGTCTTCCTTGACGTAGGTCGCGCCAAACCGATCGCGCAGGTAAACGAGATCGTTGCCGAAATAATCGCGCCACGCACTCGCGAAGCTCATGCCGGAACCACGCTTGGTGTTGATCACCGCCGGCGCGCTCGGCGCCTCCGGCAACGCCGCGAAATCCTTGGCCTCCGGCCCCCGAATGCACGACACCCACAAACCCAGTTTCAAGCCCTGCGCGGTGATATAGCGGGAGGTCGCCTCGAAATCGGGAAACCGCGCCGGATCGGGTTCGGTGCCGCCGGGACTGGGCGTGCCGGCCCATCCTTCATCGAGTTGGAACGTTACGAATCCGCACCGCGCGGCGATATCCGCCTGCTCGCGCATCGTGCGGTCGTTGATGTCAGTCAGGAAATTCGTATACGAACACCAGATCGGCGCCGGCACCGCGGCGGCGTTTCCGCGCAACCCGACGACCTGCTCGAGAAACCGCTGGAAGGGCCGCTCGACGGCACGGTCCAGCGGCGTCGAGACCCCCGCGAGCGTCTGCTCGACGGCGCCGCTGTAGGCAAAATGAAAGACCGGCTCGGATACAAAGTTCTCCGATGGCCCCAGCACCCATTCAAAGTGCTCGTCGGCATAGCCCATCGCACCCGTGGGCGCAATCCGGCGTGGCGCCGACGGAATCTCGCTCGCCGCAATCAAGCCGCGCGAGCGGTCCGCCTGGCCGAAGGCCACGATGCTGCTCTCCGTCCCGCGCTCCGCCGGCGTCAAGGCGGTCGCCGAGCGGAATTCCGCCGCGAGCTCGATGTCATCGATCACCAGTTGGTCGATCTTCAACCAGTACGGCCCGTTGTTCGTGATCTCGATCCACTTTCGGATCACCGGGAAGCCGTCGTAGATTTCGTAGCGCAGGTCGAGGAACACGCCCGGCAGCGGATTCTCCGACCCGGAGCGGACGCGAAGATGGAGCTGCCTCACGCCCGGCCGTGGATTCGTCACGGCGAGGCGCACCAGCCGGAACGCCGCGGCCAGCTTCCCGCCGTCGATCGTGATCGGGTCCTTCCACTCCACCGGCGAGTCGGTCACCCACGCGCCCGGGCCGGCGGCCGGCAATGCCGCGTCGCGCCTGAGTCCGCCGGGCCGGCGATTCGGCACCGCGCGCTGAAACGTCACCCGAAACTCCGCCGAGGGCCCGGCCAGGAGGTCCGTGCCGTCGACCCGTAGTTGCGTCGTGGCAATCCGGCCGTTCGCGACATCGAGCCGCCGCGTGAGCAGGCCGGCCCTCAGCTCGATCGTGTCGCCTGCGCGAGTGATCGCCGGGGCGTCGCTCTCCGCCGCGGCCCCCTCGATCGCGACCACGGAACTCAACAGGCATCCGGCCCGCCAGGCCGCCCGCCAGGTTCCCCTCGCCATTGCTTCGCCTCCGAATCGTGCTGGATGAAACATAAAATCGGTGCGCCGCCCGGCCGGCAGGACGACTCAGCGCCGGCGATACTCCTCCCAATTCGCGAGCCGATAGGTGTCGCCGCCGGCTTGCTCGACGAGCCCGTTGTCGAGCAACAACTGAAACCGATCGCGGCCCTTCTCGACCGGCCAGAGGAACTCCCGCCAGAGCTGCGGCGCGTCGGCCTTGAACAGGAGCGGCGCGGCCGTGCCGCGCTGACGGTTTTGCAGCGACTGGAGCTGCCGGTTCGCATCGCGCCAGCGCATCCAGCCCGGCGCCTTCAGCGCGAAGCCCTGCTCGCGCGCGAAGTCCGTCAGCATCTTCTCCTGCACCGCCGTTTCGCGCGGGCCGAACATCCCGATCCAGTTGGAGTATTCACGGACCGGATTCCACACCGCCTGCGCCCGCCGGCTCAGCTCTTCCCTTGGGAGCCCGGTCTTCGCTGCGGCCTGCAGTTCGCCGAATGCAATCCGGAATTCCGCGAAGTGCCGGATTTGCCGGAGGTGCGGCAACGTCAGCTCGACCAACGTCGCGGGCGGAAACGGCAGCGGAAACTTCGGCACGAACGCGGCGTCCGTCTGCATCTTTTCCAAACTCGCAACCGCCTCCTCCGCGCGCCGCAGATCATCCCGCGCGTCCGGGGTGCCGAGCCGGTAGGTCGGGAGGAAAATCCAATACGTGTCCCATGTCGGCCCCGTGCGCACGTCCTGGATGAGCTGGAGCGCCGCGAGCATGGCGGGACCGTTGCGCGACCCCCAGATGCCCTCGGCGATCTCCCGCAACAGTTCGTCGGGATCGCGATCGGGATTCCACAGGAGCTGCGCGGCCGCATAATGGCTGAAGATGTTGTTCAGGTGATACGCCTCCATCTCCGACCAGTAGGTGATTGGCTGGATGCGGTGGGCGCCGTCACGAACCTGCCGGTAGAAATGACTCAGCAGCTTCGCGTTCACGTGCATGTTGGGATTCTGGTCCGTCTCGATCTCCGCCGTGTGCCAGCCCCACACGCCCATCTGCACTCCGCGCTTCCGCGCCTCCTCGTGCAACGCCTCGCGCCGGCCCGGCGGGTACGTGTGCGGCATCGTGTTCTCGAGGAAGAGCACGTCCCTGAAGCCGTGGTCGAGGAGCTGCTGCATGTAGTCCGCCTCGGCGCCCGCATACCAAAAATCCACGCCGAGCTGCACGCGCGGGTTGATCGCGCGAAACTTGTCCCTCAGCAGCCGCAGGTAGGCGAAGACATCCGCGCGGTTCTTCAACTGCCCCGGGTCGTAGAAGTGCGCGATCAGCAGATCGACCTCGGGCGCGAGTTTCGCATAGTTGTCATAGGCCCGCTCGAAGCTCGCGCGCACCTTGGGATCCGAGAAGGCCGTCTGGCCCGGCGCCGGCACGTAGGTGACCGTGTCGTCGACCCAGCCGTAACCGTTGAACTGCGCGGCCCAGGCCCAGAGCGTGACGCTCGCCCCGTTCGCGCGCAGTGCCCGCGCGAATTTTTTCAACCGGCTCTGGGTTGCCTCCGCCGAACCGAACATTGCATACGCGCTGGCCGTCTCGTGCAGCTGTCCGCCGCTGTAGCCGAACCAGTCGAACATCTCCACGTAGCGCTCGATCTGCGCGTCGCCGTAGAGCCAGATGTTGAGCCGCTTGTCGGCGTTGGGATTCGAGAACACGCCGCGGACAAATTCCGGCGACCACATCGGCGCCGACCACTCGCGGCGCGGAATCCACGGCGCCTCCGTCACGCGCAGGTCGGGAATCACGAGTCCCGGCGCGCGCTGCTCGCTCTTGAGCACGAGCCGCTGCACCGCGCGCTTGAGCCCGCGATCGGTGCGACCGGCGGCGACGACGATCGCGTGGCCCTCGACCACGCGCGTCTCCAGTGCAAACGCCTCGGCCGAATCGTCCCGCACCGTCAGGCCTGACGATAGCCCGTGACCATCCGCCGAGAGCAGGATCGCGGGTGCACCGCCCGGCAGCGCGGCAAGCTCCGGCACGATCCGGGGAGTTGCACCGAGGACTTTGCCAACGTAGTCGGCAAGCCGCCCGGTCATCCGCCGCTCCAACTCCGTTTTCGGCTGCGCGACCACATACGCCGGTTCGCCGCGCGCGAATTGCACCGCGGCGCCGGCCCGCCCCGCAGCCAACGCCAGGATGCCCGCCCCCACCATGCGGCATCCGCGCCAGGCTCGTGGCCTCGAGGATTTCACTCGCGTTCCTGGATTCTGATTTTCGCGAGATAGATCGAGGTCTTCCCCTCGTGGCTCGAGTAATAGCTCATCCAGAGCAGACCGTCGTGCCAGACGAGCCCCGGATAACTGTTGTCGCCGCCGCTCGGAAAAGTCGCGAGCCGCTCGAGCCGCCCGTCTTTTTCGAGCTCCGCCAGCATGGTCTTCGCCCCGGCCTTGGTGCCTTGTTTCAGATTCGCGTAATCACGCGTCCCGGCCAGCCAGACGCCGCTCGGCAGCCGGATGAAATTGGGACCGCCCAGCCGATGGTTGCTCGCCTGCCAGGTCCACTGGGTGTAGGGCGGCGGCGCGCGGCCAATGTAACCCATCGTATCCGCCGCCTCGCGACGCACCATCGCGATCATGTCGCCGTTGGGCGCGAAGCGCAGCGTGGTCTCGTTGGGCCGGCCTTTCACCTCCATTTCCTTCACCAGCTCCCACGCCACGCCGTCGCGGCTGCGATAAAGCACGAGCCCCCATTCCGGACCGGGCGTCGAACTCGATCCGGTCGAGCGATAGACGGCGGCATACGCGACGCCGTCGTGCCACGTCACGCGCCAGCACCATTCGCCTTCGTGGAGGATCCGCTGCGGCGCCGTCCAGTGGCGGCCGTCCTCCGAAAACATCACGCGCGACTGCTTCCCCTTGAGCGTCGTCCCCACATAAATCGAGCCGCCGCAGTTGAGCATCAGCTTGCCCGCGGGCGTCACCGAGAATTTCGGGTCGCGCAGGTCGACGCCCTGCTCGGTGAGCCGGGCGGTCGACTCCCATCTTTCGCCGTCGATCGACGTCAGGATGCGAATCGCCCCATCCCCGCCGACATGGGCGTCCGACTCGCGAAACGTGCACCACCACCGATCGTGCCAGCGCACGAGGTCGGTGAAGGCGTTGTGCTGGCCGGCATCCCAGATTTTTTTCACCTCGACGATCTCCGCCTTCATGGCCGCGTGCGCCGGCGGGAGTAGCCCGGCGGTCGCCATCGCCGCCAAAAAAAGCATGCCGATCCGATTCGTATTCATAAGATGCTCACCGCAGGGTGGCCGCGGCGGGTTTGTAGACTTCGGCCAGCACGCTGACCCGCCAGTTGACGGCGTCGGCTTTCACCTGCTCGTAGCTGCGGGGCTCGCCGGTCTTCTCGATCATCACGGGGATCCACCTGGCACCGAAGCGCACGTGCTGCGTCTCGTCCGCGATGTCGTAGCTCCACGCCATCGCGCTGGTGCTGTCACCGTGTTCGATCGCGTCCTTCAGTCCGACATGCTTCCCGGGAAACGCGTCCGCCTCCTGCGTCGAGAGCGCCGCATAGCGATCGAGCGGCGTGAGCGTCTGCCGCATCGCATACGCCTTCGTCGAGAGTCCGGCCGCGGCCGCCGTGGTGCCGAGTTGCTCGAGCTTGCGCTCGCCGAACATCGCGTGCCGTGACTCGTCCCACATGTGCCGGCTCAGGTCGAAGTAGAAATCCCACGGCATGTCCGGCGCCTCGAACAGCATCGACGCGCACGAATCGGCCGCCTGCACCTCCTGCAGGAAATTCACCGCGTGATAGCGTTCGCGATCGGCGTAGACGTTTTCCTTCGGCAGCGGTTCGGGCCCGAACTCGAGGGGGCGAAAGCCGTCAGGCAGGCCCGCCTCCGCCAACGGCAGCACGCCGCTGCGGCGTCCGGTGCGCCGCACTTCGCCGCCGCGGCCCGCGTGCTCGCGCAACTCCCGATCGAGGGCCGCTCCCAGCGTGGCGACGCGGGCCGCGTGAGCCGCATCGCGCGGCGCGTCCCCCTTGTCCGCCCGCGTGCGCAGCGCCGCCTCCGCCCACGCGATCTGCCACTGGAGTTCGTCCCGGTCGGCCTGCAATAATGCGACGCTCGGCTGATCGTAGATCGTGTCGTTGCGCTTGAGATAGTCCTCGATCGACGCGATGAGCAGCCGGTGCGTGACGACGATCCCCGTCTGCAGGAAATCGGCCACGCTCGGGGCGCGGCACAACTCGACGAGCAACTCACGGCCCGCGACGCTGCCGCTCACGTGCATTTCCTGGAATGACAGCCCAAGCTCGCGCCCGCGCAGCCGGAGATCCTGCACGCGTCGCAACGAGCGAAAAACCAGCGCCGGCATTTCCTTGCGCTGGGACCAGGTCGTCAGCGCGGGCACAAAGCCCGCCTGCACGCGGGCGAGCTCCGTCTGAAAATCGGCGAGATTCTTGAGAAAAAGTCCGCGCACCCGCGGATTGACCTCCGCGGCGAGCGACCCGGCGGCGGACGACACATCGGCTTTGGCCTTCATCGCGGAGTCGGAGTCGGGAGTACGAGGCGGCCGGGGGTCGCCAGCCTACTCCACCTGCACGATCGTTCCCTCGATCGTGCGGGGACCGTCGGCCCGGTTGAAATAGTACACCACCATCGCGCGGTCCTTCGTGATCATCGTCGCCCAGGGATAGCCCAGGTCCACGCCGCCACCGTCGTCCCGCAGGATCACCTCCGGCGCCGTCGCCGCGTTGGTGCACTCGGCGTCGAGCACGCGCGCGCGAATGCCGAACGGCTGGTGCCGGTAGCCATAGACGAGCAACACGCGATGGTCGGGCAGCCGCATCGCGTGAAACGGGTGCCCCTGGAATCCAATCTCCTCCCATTTCTGAAACGACTTCCCGCGATCGGTCGATCGCGCGATGACCAGGTGATCGTTCAAACCCGCCGTGCGGAGGAACGTCACGAGCTCTCCCCGCGGCGTTTCGTAGACCGACGCCTCGTTGAACGTCGCCTTCGGATCCTGCGCGATCGGGCAGGAGTATTTCCACGTCGCTCCCTTGTCCGCCGAAATCATCAGATGCACCTCGGTCCGGGAGCCGCCGCCCGGCGGGCTCGCCGCGATCGCCCAGAAGAGCCGGCCGTCGGCACCCTCGCACAAGGCACCGCGGTTGTAGGCCGGCAGCGGCTGGCCGAAAATATCCACCCGCGGCTCACCGTCGCTGCGCGGCGGAATAATCGGCTTGCCCCACGAATTTCCACCGTCGGTCGACTTGACGATGAAACCGCCGAGAAAGACGAATTTGCCCACCACCACCGTGTTGGGCTGCGGCAGCTTGGGCAGCGCGGTCGGCGGCATCCACGCCCAGCCGTAGCTCGTGCAGAGGATGGAATTGTCGCTCAGCTGCACCATGCCGGGATCCTGCGAGCCGCCAAACGGATGGGCGAAGACGAGCTGGGGCTCCTTCGTCCACGTGCGACCCGTGTCCCGCGAGCGCACCAGCATGATGTAACTGTTGGGATCGGCGTGCGTGTATTTCTCGTCACCGAGCAGCCGCCGGTCGGGCGCGCGTCGGAACGCCACGAGCAGTTCGCCGTCCGGCCGCCGGACGATCGAGGGAAACGCATTGTGAAACCGGGCGTCGGCGTAGATCACGACGTCCTCGATTTTTCGAATGCCGGCAGGCGACGGCGCGGCCGCGCCCGCCAGGCTGGCCGCGAGTCCGACCACAACCAGGCTCGCGGCGAAAATTGGGCGGAGGTTCATGCTCATGGATCGAAACTGGGAATCTTCATCGTCTCGCCGCCCTTCAGCGCGGAAGCGTGCGCGACAATTCCGGGCGCGGTGTAGGCCAGCGCCTCGTGAATGTTCACCACCGGCTGCCGGTTGTTCACGAGCGCATCGATGAACTCGTGCGTGATGAAGCAGTGCGAGCCGTCGTGGCCGCTGCCATGCCGCAGCTTTTCCGGCAGCATTTCCGTCTTCCACCACTGTGGCTGTGGATACACCTCCACGAGCGAGCGTTTGTGTTCGAAGCCGCCGTCGTCGCGATCGGTCTGTTCGCCGGCCCGCACGATGAGCGCCTCCTTGCCCGGCTGCACCGGCGAATGAAAGCTCATCTGCTCGCCCCGCCAGTCGGCCCGCTCGGCTTCCCGGAGCGCCCCTTTCCAGCACACCTCGACGCGAAACGGCAGGCCGCGATTCGTTCGGAAAAACGCCGATTCGTTCCAGAACGGATTGCCGTAGGGATTGCCCTTGAGCGCGCGGCTGTCGTCACCCCAGCCCACGCAGCTCACGCTGACCAACCGTTCGCCGGTCACGGAAATCAGGAACGCGGTGCAGTGCGTCGGATAGAGCATCGGGGGAAAGCCGTGCCGCCACGTCCACTTGCCGTCCTCGAAAAACAAGGTCTCGAGACCCGGATGATAATAATGCGCGTCGACCGCCAGGAGTTTGCCAAATTTCCCCTCGCGAAAAAACCGCCGGACCGAAATCGCGTCCTGCCGCCACACGCTGGTCTCCGCCATCATGTAGGTCAGGCCCGTCCGCTTCACGCCGTCGCGCAGCGCGGCGCAGTCGTCGAGCGTCAACGCGGCGGGCACGGCACAAAGCACGTGCTTGCCGGCCGCGAGACACGCGAGCACGTGCTGCGCATGATCCGGCGCGCCGGTCGCGATGAACACCGCCTCCACCTTCGGATCGCGCAACAGCCGCTCGAGCGACTCGTGGCTTTTCGCACACCCGTAGACCTTCATCAGCGTCGCCCGGCGATCGGCGCGCAGATCACTGACCGCCTCGACGACGCAGTTCGGGTGCTCGTGGAACTGGAAGCCCGCGCCGAATCGGCCGCCGACGATGCCGATCCGCACCTTGCGTTCGGAATTCACCGACGCGGCGAGCGCCTGTCGCGGCGCCGCCGCCAGCGCGCCAAGGCCGACGCCGGCCACTCCGACAAATTGCCGCCGACTCAGCACGGGTTGGTCCATGATTTTGGTTGGTTCGGGAGCACCATCGTGAACAACGCGACCGCGCCTAGAATGTCCGGGTGATGCGGACGCGATACGAGCGCACCGGTCCCTGCAGGATCTGATCCTTGGAAACGCTGCGGAGGAGATACCATTCGTCGGTGAGGTTGGTGACGTTGAGCTGCAACCGATACTGCTGCCACGAGTAGCTCACCCAGCCGTTGGCGACGCGGTAACCGGGCAGGTAGTAGCGCGCGAGCCGGTCCGTGAGCGCCGGTGTCTCGACGTTGAACTTGCCCTTGTAGGCTCCGCCCGCGCCGAACGCCAGGCCCTTCAGCCGGCCCGTGGAAATGCGATAACTCGTCGCGAAGTTGGCGGTCTTCTTCGCCGAGCCGCGCGGGAAAATTTTGTTCGGCGTCGTCACGTCGATGACGGACCCGCCGAGGTTGAGCTGCCACGCACGCGTGATTTGAAAGTAGACGTCCGCCTCGACGCCGTTCGTCTCCTGCTGTCCGGTGTCCACCCGCCAGCCCGCCGCCGCGCGCACCGGATCGGGATCGCTCAGGACAATGTGCTGCAGTTTCAGGTCGTAGGTGGAGAGGGTGCCGGCGATGCGACCCTCGAAAAACGCCATCTTGAGGCCGACTTCGTTGACCGAGCCGAGTTGCGGCGGAAACGTCGTGCGATCGGGGTTCACCGCGGAATTCGGCGCGTAAGTCTCGGAGTGGCCGTAGAAGATCGAGTAGGCCTTGGTCGGCTTGAAGACCGCGCCGTAGTTGTAGGTCCAGGTGTGACCCTTGTTCACCACGCCGCGCACGCCGGTGATTTCATTGTCGGTGCGGCTCTTGAACCAGTCGTAGCGCGGGCCGCCGGCGAACTGCAGCTTGTCGCCGAAAAACTTGATGTGATCCTTGAAGCCGAAGGCGTAGTTGGGCGCGTGCCCGCGCTGCTCGTTGGTGCGGACCTTGTCGGAGGTGGCGTAGCCCGAATACACCGGATTGAAGATGTCCAGGTTCTGAATCGTCCGCGCCGGATTCATCGAGGAGATCTCCTGGAAGAGATTCCGGTATTGATACTGGTTGACGACAAAAAGCTTGTGCTGGCTCCCCAGCAGCCGGAACGAGTAAGTCGAGTCGATCGCGAAAACTTCGTAGCGGTCGATGTTGTCGATCGTGCGCCACGTGCGCGTCATCTCGTGGTTGTTGCCCGCCATGCCGACCGGAATCACGTCCTCCACGAAGTGATCCCAGAAGCTGATCGTGCCGCCGGCGCGCACGAGCCAGTCCTCGCCGAGCTTGGCCTCGTAGAACAGACCGCCCGCCTGCTTGTGATTGTTCGAGGTGCTTTGCTCCTCGCCGAAGGTGAAGTCGCGCGGCAGCAGTCCCCACGTGGTGATGCCGCCCTGGGCCTGCGGCACGCCGAACTGTGCGACGCGGTCGCCATAGCGGGGCAGATTGGCGGCGGCCGCGACCGTGCGCTGCGTCGGCACGGTGACGGCGGCGAACATGCCATTTTCGCCCCAGTGTTTGTAGGCCCCTTCGCGCAGGAACTCGGCGTAGAACCGCAGCTGGCTCGTCGGCGTCAGCTTCACCGTGAGGCTCGGGTTGATGTTGTACCGGTTGGCGAAGGCAAACCGCGTCGGCACGCCGTTGACGAGATTCTCGTTGCGATAGGTCGCCACCAGCCGGACCGCGACGCGCTTGCTCAGCGGCGTGTTGAAGTCGAACTCGGTCTTGGTCTGGTTGTAGTCGCCAAACGTGAACGCGATTTCGCCGCGGCGTTTCCACTGGGGCGACTTTCGCACGCGATTCGTCAGGCCGCCAATTGCCGTCGAGCCGTAGACCAGACCCGCCGGCCCCTTGAGCACTTCGATCCGCTCAAATTGATACGGCTCCGCACCCAGCTGACTCTGGTTCTGGTTGTCCACCATCCCGTCGGTGAACTGGTCGCGCACCGTGTAGCCGCGAATCATCGTGCTGTCGCCGACGTTGGACTCGATCGTGACGCCGGCCACGAACTGGAGGACATCGGCGAGTTCGACCGGGTTGAAGTCCTGCAGGAACTGCTGGTTGAGCACATTGATCGTCTGCGGCATGTCGATCAGCGCCTCGTTGCTGCGCGTCAGTCCGATCGCGTTGGGGGTCGAGTAGCCGAGGTCGGCGCGGTCCGTGACGACAAATTCCTCCAACTGCACGGCCTCGTCGCCGGACTTCTGTCCAACGGCCGACGCCGTGGTTCTCGCCGTCTTTGCAACGGGCGTGGGAGATGAGGCGGCGGCGGATTGAGCGTTAGCCAACAGCGGGAGGAGGGAAACCAGCGCGGTAACCGGACAACGAAGTCGTCCGAGGGAACGGAAAGCAATCGGTGTGGGCATGGGACATAGGGGTGTGCATACACGCGTATGTTCGACCGGAGGCGTGTCAACGTCATTTTGCCCCGTGGGCGCAGCCGGCCACCACTGCCGGCTGTTCCCGCCATGTATACAGACTGCCGCAGGCCCCGCACCAGGTCGCCGAACCCAGCGCAAGAGCGAGGCCCGGATCCCGTCGCCGCACGGCGCGCGTCTCCCCCGCCCCCGCGGCGGGAATCCCGCCATATCGCGTGCGTCCGGCATCGACCTGGTGCCGACGGGGTCGACGGGCCTACGCGTTGTAAATCGCTTCCTCGGCGCTCAACTCACGCGTCGCCACTTCGGCATTGGCCCGGGCCAGCCGGTGGATGCTGCGATCGATGATGTCCTGAATGTGCTCCTCCATGGCCTTTTTCGCCGCCTCGACCTGGCCCCCGACGATCGCCTGGTAAATCTGCTCGTGCGACGCGAGCACCGCCCGCCGGTGCTTCGTGTCCTCGGTTTTGTCCGGGCGGGTGCTGGCCGGCTCCACCGCGGAGGGGGCGGAAACGACCCGATTGATCAGATGGAGCCGGAGAATCTCCTTTTTGATCAGGTCGTTCTTCGTCGCAGTGATAATCGCGAGGTGAAACCGCACGTCTTCGCGGACCAGTCCGGGCATCAGCTTGGACGGCGCCCCGCCCGCAACAAGTTCGTTCGTGATCCGCCGCATTTCGTCCAGCGCGAGATTGATTTCGTGGAGGTCGATATCGGAGCGATTGCGTGCCGCCAGGCCCGCGGCATGCGATTCCAACGCCAGCCGCAATTCGCACGTCTCGCGGAATGCTTTCAAGTCCATCCGCTTCACGCTCGCCCCCAGGCGCGGCTGAATTGTCACCAACCCATCCGCCTCCAGCTGCCGCAGGGCATCACGAATCGGTGTGCGGCTCACCCCAATCTCGGGTGCCAGTACGTTCGTCATCAGCGCCTTGCCGGGAGGAAACTCGCCGGTGAGAATGCGCTTTCTCAGGTAGTCGTAGGCGATGTCGGAATTGACGTTCTTCATGCGAGAGGGACTTGGGCCGAAAATGAGCGGAGACCTGCCGCCCGACGCGGCTGGGTCTATGTATCGACGTGTATACCATCGGGAAAATGTCAATTGCTTTCGATCCCGTCCGCCGCTGCCAAGTGGCCTTGCGTTTTGATAACGAAGATCAGGTTGCAGGAGCGAGCCCCCGACCGGCTCGGGCGGAGCATGGTCTTTCGGTTTGGTGTCGGAACCTGGAGGAGCCTGCTTGCCCGTTCGACAGGCTCAGGGCGCCGAGCGGAGTCGAGGGGCTGGCGATCGATCGGCCCATCGCGCGTGAGCGTTTCGACAGGCTCAAGGCCCCGCAGCCCATTGCCCTGTTGGGTCGCGAGGCAGCACCCCGGCAAACCGTCACCTTCGTGCGCAGTTCAACGGAAGGATACAATCCAGTGGCACGGCTCGAGCCAGTGTCGCGCGAGCTCGCACGCCAACGCGCCCTACCCGCCGCCACTGAAGTTTTCGCCTTCCTAGACAGACGACCTTCCGTCTTCGCCCTCCGGGCTAGGACGCGGCGAGAGGCAGGAGGCACGCCGACGCCTTGGCGAAGGCGGCCGTGTCGTCCGTGGCGGCCCTCCCACACGCAGGCAAGCCGCACCTCTTGCCCGCCTGCAGCGGGGTGCGCCCCCCCAAAACATGCTCAAATCATCAAGGCACTCTTGTCAGTAATCAAGCGGCCCCCCCGTGGCACCCGCCGGGCGCATCGCGGTTTCTTGCATCGCGGTGGCACGCTTGCCGCGCAACGTGGCGCGACAAGCGCGCGGAGCAATGCGCAGGTGAGCGCCGTGACGCCGTTGCAGGAAATTGAGATGCGCCCCTCCCGCCGGTGCGGCTGATTTTCCTTTCCTCTCTCTCATACGTGTGTATACAAAATGATGCCTGTTCTCATGGTTTCACCCACCCAATTTCCGGAATGCACCGCCCTTCAGTCCTAATCGTTGGTTGTGGAAGCATTGGCGAACGCCATCTCCGTTGCTTTCTAAAAACCGGTCGCGCCGGGGTTACCGCCTGCGACACCGCCCCGGCGGTCCTGACGCGCATCCATGCAACCTACGGGGTGAAAACGAGCGCCGACTGGCTGGGTGAAATGCGGAGCGGTCGCCACGCGGTGGCGGTTATCTGCACGCCCGCCTCGCTGCATGTCGAGATGGCGACCCGGGCGCTCGAAGCCGGCTTGCACGTCCTCATCGAGAAGCCGCTGTCACAGAGCCTGGCCGGCACCGAACAACTGCTCGAGGCCCGCACCCGCAGCGGCCGGCAGGTGGCGCTGGCGTATGTCTACCACGCGTTTCCCGTCTTGCGGGAAGTTCGCGCGTTCCTCGCGGAGAATCGGCTCGGCCCGATCGTGCATGCCGTTGCGACAAGCGGTCAGCCGTTCCACCGGCTGCGCCCGGGTTATGCGGGCACGTATTATCGCGACCGCCAGACGGGCGGCGGCGCCATCCAGGATGCACTGACCCATGTCGCCAATTGGATGGAAAGCGTGCTCGGGCCGACCGAATCTGTGCTCTGCGACTGTGCGCATCTCGCCGTTCCCGACGTGGAGGTCGAGGACACCGTCGCGGTCAGCGCGCGCCACGCGGGGGCGCACTGCCACTATTCGCTGAACCAATTCCAGGCCCCGAACGAAAACCACCTCCAGTTGAACGCCGCGAACGGCAGCGTGCGAATCGAGTTGCACCGGCAACGGTGGGGCACGTTCACGCCGGACTCGACCGACTGGGATTGGCGTCCTTCGGTCCCCGTCGAGCGCGATGGCCATTTCGTCGCGCAAGCGAACGCATTCCTGGATCAGGTTGAAAGCCGGGCCAGCCCGCTCTGCTCGCTGGAGGCCGGCCTGCAAACGCTCCGCTTCAACCTCGCCGCGCTCGCGTCCGCCGCGAGCGGCACACGAGTCGACTGCGCCACGGTTTCATGAGCGCCGCCGCGCAATCTTCCTCCCCCGGTCCCAGCCCCTTGCGAACGCTGCGCTTCGCGATGCTCGGGATGATCGATGGCAACGGCCACCCATGGTCCTGGTCCGCCATCATCAACGGATACGATCGGGAGAAGCTGGCCGCATGTCCGTATCCGGTCATCCCGCAGTATCTCAACGCGCGCCCGACCGGCACCGTGCAGGTTCCCGGCGCGAGCGTGACGCACCTGTGGACGGATCGGGCCGCGGAGGCGCCGGCGGTCGCCGCGGCGGCGTTGATTCCCCATCTCGTCCAACGGCCGGAGGACGTCATCGGGCACGTCGATGCGGTGTTCATCGCAACCGATGACGGCTTCGATCACGTCGGTCGCGCGCGACCCTTCGTCGAAGCGGGCCTGCCGGTGTTCGTCGACAAACCGCTCGCGCTGACGGTGCACGACCTGCGGACCTTCGTCGACTGGCGGAAGGCCGGCGCGCGAATCCTTTCGTCGAGCGGTCTGCGGTATGCACCGGAGCTGGACACGCTGCTGCCGATTTCCCCGTCGATCGGCGAACTGCGCTGGCTCTCGGCGGTGAGTTGCAAGACGTGGGAGCGTTACGGCATTCACCTGCTCGAGCCGGTGTTTCGCGTGGTCGGCCGCGGGTTCGTTTCCATCCGGCTCGAATCGAGCCCCGGCCTCGAGATCGCCCATCTCATCCATGCGAGCGGCGTGGAAGTAACGCTACCGGTGATCCATGATGGCGGCGCGACGTTCGGCACCCTGCATGTCTGCGGCACGGCGGGCCAGACCTCGTTCAAATTTTCCGACACCTACACCAGCTTCCGACGCCAGCTCGTGAGTTTCATCGATTACGTGCGCACGGGCGTGGAGCCCTATGCGTTCGCGGAAACGGTCGAGCTCATGTGCATTCTCATCGCCGGAAGCACCAGCAAGCAGGAAGGCGGTCGGCGCGTGCCGATTTCCGAAATTCAAACTCAATTTCTATGATCCCTCGTTCAAGCCGAGTCCTGAAGCGCCTGCGCGCCGGCGAAATGCCGACGGTGCTCAAGATCAATCTATCCGATCCACGCGTCACCGAGATTGCCGGGCTGTGCGGCGTCGATGCCGTGTGGCTTTGCAACGAGCATGTGCCCAACGACTGGATCGGCCTCGAAAACCAGATTCGGGCCGCGCGTATCCACAACATGGACGCGCTCGTCCGCGTCGGGCGCGGCAGCTACAGCGATTACATCCGCCCCCTGGAGGCGGACGCCACCGGCATCATCGTGCCCCACGTCGGCAACGCCGACGAAGCCCGCCAGATCGTCGACTGGGTGCGCTTCAAGCCCCTCGGCAACCGGGCGCTCGACGGCGGCAACATCGACGGCCAGTTCTGCATGGTCCCGGTGGAGGAATACATCCAGCACTCGAACACGGAGCGGCTGATTGTCCTGCAGATTGAATCGCCGGAGGCACTCGAAAACGTCGAGGCGATCGCCGCCGTGCCGGGCTTCGATCTGCTGCTTTTTGGTCCGGGTGATTTCAGCCACCGGATCGGCAAGCCGGGCCAGCTCGGCGATCCGCGCGTCGTCGCCGCCCGCAAGCGCGTGGCGGCTGCCGCGTGCGCGCACGGCAAATTCGCGATGGCGGCCGGCCTGATCGCCCCCTTTGGCGAGTTGGTGGCGGAAGGCTATCGCCTGTTCGGAATCGGCGCCGATGTCGTCGGCCTCGGCAGCTACGTCACCCAGCGGCTCGATCTGGTGCAGAGCGAAATCGCCGCGCTGCCCTCCCAACCGGCCCCCGTCCGCTCGGCCTATGGCTGACCTGCGTTCCTTTTCCCTCGAAGGCAAAGTCGTCGTGCAATTCGGCGGCTCCGGCCTGCTCGGGCGCGCGCTCGTGGCGGCACTGGCGGAGGCCGGGGCGACGCTCATCGTCGCGTCCCGCCAGCCCGAGGTGCTCGACGCCGAGGTCGCCTCGCTGCGCCAGGCCGGTGGCCGCGTGCACCTCGAAACCGTCGATCTGCTCGACGAGGCCTCCCTCCACTCGCTGCTGGCGCGCGTATCCGCGGCCCATGGACCGCTGCATGGCATGGTCTACAACGCCGTCAGCCGTCCGATGGCCCGGATGGACGCGCCGCTCGCGGCGTGGGAGGAGTCGATGCGGCTGAACGCCACCGGCTTCTTCGCGGCGGTGCGCGCGTGCGGCGACGCGCTGGCCCGGGCCGGCCGCGGTAGCATCGTCAATATTTCGTCGCAGATGGGGACCATCGGTCCGAACTATTTTCTCTACGAAGGCACCGGCGCGACCGTCTCGCCGGATTACTTCTTCCACAAGGGCGGGATGACCAATCTCACGCGCTACCTCGCCGCCCACTACGGCGCGAAAGGCGTGCGCGTGAATGTCGTCTCGCCCGGCGGCATCTACAATCCCGCCAAGCCGCAAGCCGCAGACTTCCTGCAGCGCTACGCAAAAATGACGATGCTCGGCCGGATGGCCGAGGCGCGCGAAATCGGTGGCGCCGTCGTGTTCCTGCTCAGCGATGCCTCCACCTACGTGACCGGCGCCAACCTCGCGGTCGACGGCGGCTACACCGCGAAGTAATCGCCCGTGGCGCCGATCCCGCCCGTCCCCTCCGTCGTGTCTTCCTGATTTCGGCTCCGATCCCGCAGCCATCCCGCCGCCAAAACACTCGATGAAGACCAATGCCGCCGTGCTCAGCGTGATGGAGCGTCCACGTCCCTATGCGGACAGCCGGCCGCTCGTCATCGAAGAACTCGAGGTCACCGCCCCCGGTCCGCGCGAGGTGCTCGTGGAGATTGCGGCTGCCGGTCTGTGCCATTCCGATCTTTCGGCGATCAACGGTTCGCGGCCGTGGCCGCTGCCGATTGTCCTGGGGCATGAAGCGGCGGGGATCGTCCGCGAAATCGGGGCCGGCGTGGATGACCTGCAGGCCGGCGACCACGTCGTGTTCTCGTATGTGCCCGTCTGCGGCCGTTGCGCGATGTGCGTCAACGGCCGCGGCCACCTGTGCGAACGCGGCCGCGCGGCGAACATCGCCGGCACGCTCCTCAGCGGCGCGCGGCGCTTCCAGCGCCCGGACGGCACGCCGCTGCACCATCACCTCGGCGTGTCGGGTTTTTCCCAATACACGGTGGCGGCGCGCGAGTCGCTGGTGAAAATCGACTCCGACGTGCCGCTGGAGATCGCCGTCCTCTTCGGCTGCGCGGTCATGACCGGCGTCGGCGCCGTCGTGAACACCGCCCGGGTCTCGCCCGGCACCGCGGTGGCCGTCTTCGGCCTGGGCGGCGTCGGGCTCAGCGCGGTCATGGGCGCCCGCGCGGCCGGCGCCTGGCCCATCATCGCCGTGGACACCGTGGATTCCAAGCTGCAGCTCGCGAAGTGCTGCGGCGCCTCGCACACCATCGCCGCGCGCAGCCAGGATCCCGTCGCCGCGATCAAGGACCTCACCCATGGCGGCGCCGAAACCGCCTTTGAGGCCGTCGGCAGCGCCCAGGTCCTGGCGCAAAGCTACGCCGCCACGCGCCGCGGCGGAAAAACCGTGTCCATTGGTCTCCCGCACCCGAACCAGCAGTTGTCCATCCAGGCCGTGTCGATCACGGCGGAGGAACGGCAACTCCTCGGCAGCTACATGGGCTCGTGCGTTCCGCAGCGGGATATTCCACGGTTCATGAACCTGTATCGCGCCGGAATGCTCCCGGTCGATTTGCTGAAGAGCCGCGAAATCCGGCTGCACGAGGTGAACGAAGGCTTCGATGCGCTCGATGGCGGCGAGGTCGCACGGCAGGTCATTCGGTTCCAATGAAGCCCTAGCCATGACCACCGCAGCCCCCTCTCCATCGGCCCAGCCCGTGCCGCCCTGGCATTCGCTCGAAGGCAAGACCATCTGGATCACCGGCGGCACGGGTCATCTCGGCGCGCCGATCACGACCGCGCTCGATGCGAGCTGCGCGAAGGTCGTCTGCATCGATCTGCCGGGTCGCGCCGAGGCGTTCATCACCCAGCATCGCCTGCAACGCACGCTGCCCGCGGCCGTCGATCTCTGCGACGTCGAACGCGTCCGCGCCGGCGTGGCGCAACTCATCGACGCCCACGGCGTGCCGGATGGCGTGGCGCATCTCGTGTTCGCCTCGTCGAGCGGCAGCACGCTCGAGGACCTGCCGGCAGAGACCTTCGCCGCGACGCTGACGCGCGCGCTGCCACCGACGTTCGAATTCTGCCGCGCGCTGGCCGAGCGGATGAAGCCGCGCGGCCGGGGCGCGTTCGTGCTGTTCGCGAGCATGTATGGCGTCGTCGTGCCCGACCCGCGGATCTACATCGATCAGCTCACGCCCAATCCGATCGACTACGGCGCGAACAAGGCGGCGCTGCTCCAGATGATGCGCTACTTCGCGATGCATTACGGCCCCTCGGGCATCCGGTTCAACTGCGTCACGCCCGGGCCCTTCCCGAACCCGCGGGTGCAGGCGAACAATCCCCGGTTCATCGAGCAGCTGGGCAAGAAAACGATTCTCCAGCGCATCGGGCAGAATCACGAGATTGTCGGGCCGACGCTCTTTCTCCTCACCGACAGCGCATCGTTCGTCACCGGCCACAGCCTCATGGTGGACGGCGGCTGGACGACGTGGTGATGCGGCAGTCTGCGCGAGTTCCCGGCGCCGCCGGCGCGCAGCGAAAATACTGATCGCGCGTCCCCTGGTCGCGGCGTTTCCCGGCAACCGTTCCGCCTGTCGCGCGAAACCGCTTCGCGTCCTCGCTGCCGTGAAAGGCTGAAAGTCTCCTATTTTCCGTAATCCGCGCCGCGCGCGCTGGCGGCCACCTGGTTCACCCAAGCGCCCAAGGACTGCTGGAGCCGGCGCACCTCGCCGGCGTGACTGGCCGCCACATCCACTTTCTCGGCGATGTCCCGCTCGAGATCGTAGAGCTGAAAACTCTTCCGGCTGTCCACGCTGACGAGTTTCCACCGGCCGTCGATCACGGCAACCTGACGCGTCTCGCCGGGACGCCAGGTTTCCGCCCCCTCGCGCACGGGATAGTCGTAGTAAAGCAGTCCGCGCCGCGTCTGGGTCCTGCCCTGCAGGAGCGGCAGCACGTCTTCGCCGTCGAGCGGCAGTTTTTTCCGGGGCGCCGTCCCAGCGACCGCCGCGAGCGTCGGCAACAGATCCACCGCCGCCAGCGGAGCGCTCACGACGCGGCCGCCTTCGAGGGCGCGCGGCCAGACCACCGCGGCCGGGACGCGAATGCCGCCCTCGAACACGTCGCCCTTCTGGCCGCGGAACGGCCCCGCCGAATTGAGTTCGTGCACCCACGACGGACCGTTGTCGCTGTTGAACCACAGCAACGTATCCTGCTCGACGCCCAGTTTCCGCAGGGTGTTGCGCAGCCGGCCAACTTGCGCGTCCATCGCCGAGATCGCGCCGAACCAGTGCTGTTCGCGCATCGACAAATGAGCGTACGCCCCGCGCGCCTCCGGACCTGCGGCCACGGGCGTATGCGGCGTGACGAACCACACCACGGCGAAAAACGACTGCTGCTTCGCCACGCAATCGTTGATGAAGGCAATCGCCGGATCCATGATGAGCTCCGCGGCGTCGCCCGCGATCGGGCCGGGCGCGGGCCGGTGTTCCCCCAGCCAGAAATCGTAGGGCCACCTCGGCAACCGCTTCCCGACGAGCGTGCCTTCGCCGTAAACGATCGGCCGGTCCATGATGTACTTGTTCGCGGTCTTGGCCGTGCTGTTGAGGTTCCAGTCATCGTCCCACACCAGCGGATTGTAGTTCGGCGTCGCCGATTCGACGGCAAAGCACGTCTCGAATCCATGGTGCCACGGCGCCGAATAAGTTTTCGGGTCGAGCTTGTCGCCCGGGAATCCTTCGTCGCACTCCGGCGTGAGCGTGCCGAGATGCCACTTGCCGAAGAAGCCGGTGCGATACCGCGCCGCGTGCAGGATGTCGCCGATCGTCTCCTCCTCTCGCGGCAACGGGACGCGGCCCGCCCAGATGGTGCCGTAGCGGTTGGGATTGCGACCGGTCATGCAACTGCCACGCGTCGGCGAGCAGACGGGAGCGACATAGAACCGCTCGAGTCGCACGCCGTCCTTCACGAGTTGATCCAACGCCGGCGTGTGGACCTTCGGATTGCCGTTGAAGGCCACATCCCCCCAACCAAGGTCGTCCGCCATGACGAGGACGATGTTGGGGCGCTTGGGCGCCTGCGCGAAAACCGTCGCGGCCAATAGCGTCACCAGCGACACGAGCCGCGAAACGTGGAAACCAAATCCAGCTATCGAACCGTTTGAGCAGTGGTGGCGCATGGAATTTACGGGGTATGCACTTGACGTAGCCTGACCTGCGCCGGCCGCCGTGAAATCCAAATTAGATCGTCGAGATTCAATAACTTCTCGGCCCGCCGAACGTGCAGAATGATCATCTCGTCTTGGCTTGCCCGGTAATACACCCAGCATGGCTTGATCCACAATTGACGGTATCCGGGACCGCGAAATTCCGGGATTGAGCGGCCGAGTGACGAGAATGCTGCCAGTTTCTCGACCTCGTCTCAAATTCGCTTAACGACGGCGCGAGCGACCAAAGGTTTGTCGACCTCATGGCCGTCGCAATGGCCTCGAGCTGCCCAAGCGCAGGCGTTGACCAGATTAATTCGAGCCACCGCGACAGACGCTTCTTGGCTTCTGCATGACTCGTGACCCTGCCTTCACGCAGCGCCTGTTCGCCAACGGCGATTCCCTCAAGCAGGGAAGGACACGAAGCTCGCCCGCGGGGAACGTACGCCGCATGGACACCGGGCGCGGTTGCCGTTCTAAGTTGTCGCAATGCAACCCTTCCGTACCCGGCAACCGTTGCTGCACAACGATTCGGTTGTTTGTGCGAAGGACTGTTATCAGGATCTCGATGCAACAGCCCAGCGCGGCGGCTTCCGCGCCGAAAATCGACTGAACGCCATGAGCGCCCATCGCACTTTCCTGGTTTTCCTCGTGTCGCTGGCGGGCGGTTCCGCCGCTTTGTCGGCGGCCGGCGCCGCCGCAGTCCCCGAGCGACGGCCAAAACCGCAGAGCGAGCGCGTGTTGCTCTCATCGAGCGACCCGGCGTTCCAGGCCGCGCCTTACCTCGCATTTCCCGCGGTGCTCGATCTCGGGCACGAATTGCTGATCAGTTTCAAGCACGGTCGCTCGCACGCCAACGACCCGGGAGCGAGCCTCGACCTGCTGCGCTTCGATCCCACGACCGGGCAACAGAGCGGTCCCCGGCCAATCGCCCGGCTCGCCGAGCGCATCATGCAAATGGGCGAGTGGGCGCGCTTCGCAAACGGCGACATCGCCAACTATATCGACGCGCAACAGGCGAAGGAACCCGCGCGCGTCGGCTTGCGGATGGTGCGGTCAACCGATGGCGGCCGCACGTTCGGTCCGCTCGAACGCGTCGGCGTGATCGACGGCGTCGAATACGGTTACGCGTTCGATGCGATTACCGCGGGTGGCGAGACGTGGCTGCTCGTCATGACCTTTTCCAACCTGACCGGCGGCGTCAGCATTCATCCGCCGCGCCCGCAGGCGGGTCCGGTCGACGTGATTCACACGACCGATAACGGCCGGACGTGGCATCGCGTGCGCAGCCTCACCCGCGAATTCGGCAACGTGCCGATCAACGAGAGCGCCTTTGTTCGGTTCAACGATGGTTTTCTCGTCACGACCCGTGGCTACGACAATCGCGAGCGGCTGCACGTCACCGACGCCCAGTTCCACGTGCTGGGGCAGAGCGAGCTCAACCGAAAGCACCCTTTCGTCATGAACTACGTTGGCCGGCCGCGTTTGTTCGCGCGCGAGGGCCGGATCTATCTGCTCGGGCGCAACTGGACCCGGCGCGGGCCGATGCAACTTTGTCTGTTTCGGCTCGATGCAACCGGGCTGGAGGTCGAGTCGTACGCGATCCTCGACAACGCCGCGGACAACAATGTGACCGATGGTTACTACGCGGCTGGCGTTTTCCGCGGCACCGGCAGCGACACGCGATTCCACGTCGTCACCTACCGGGGCCTGGATCGCCAGCCGCCGAGCCTCGTGCAGCTCGAGTTCCTCTGGTCGGAGGTCAAGTGAGCCCAAGATGAGCCGACTCCAAACCCACGCGCTCGACGCAGACATCCTGGTGGCCGGCGGCGGTCCGGCGGGATTCGCGTGCGCCTTGAGCGCGGCCCGGCTCGGCGCGCGCGTGATTCTCTGCCAGGACCGGCCGGTGCTCGGCGGCAACGCGTCGAGCGAGGTGCGGATGCACATTGTCGGCGCGACGGGATTGCGGGATGGCATTCCGCTGCGCGTCGAGAATCGCGAGGGCGGAATCATCGAGGAGCTGCGGCTGGATCTCGCGTGCCGGAACCCGCAGCGGTCCGCGTCGATGCTCGACCTGTTGCTTTACGAGAAATGCCGCGCCGAGCCCAATCTCACGCTGCTCCTCAACACGACGGTGGTCGGCGCCGAACTGTCGGTGGACCGGTCGCGGATCGAGAGGGCGATCGCAGAGCGCCAATCGACCGAGGACCAGTTCGTCATCACGGCGAAAACCTTCGTCGATTGCACGGGTGACTCGCGGCTCGCGGCCGAAGCCGGCGCGGCGTTTCGACACGGCCGGGAAGGTCAGGCGGAGTTCGGTGAATCACTGGCGACGCCGACCGCCGACGGCAAGACGCTCGGCTCGACGCTCCTCTTCCAGGCGCGCAAGCACGACCGGCCGATGCCCTTCACCGCGCCGCCGTGGGCCCGGAAATTCACGCGCGACGACTTCAAGTTCAGGCCGTTTGGCAAGCCGGGTTCCGACCTCGGGCTCGAATACGGTTACTGGTGGCTCGAATGGGGCGGCGGCCTCGACACCATCAAGGACAACGAACGAATCCGCGACGAACTCCTGGCGATCCTGCTCGGGGTGTGGAACTACATCAAAAACGAGTCGGAGCTGGACGCCTCGCATTGGGCGCTCGAGTGGTTCGGTTTCCTGCCGGGCAAGCGCGAAAGCCGCCGCTGCGTCGGCCAGTACGTGCTCACCGAGCAGGACCTCCTGCTCTCGCGCGCATTCCCCGATGCCATCGCCTTCGGTGGCTGGCCGATCGACACCCATCCGCCGGGAGGAGTGGACGCGCCGGACGAGGCCCCGTGCGATCAGCATCACCTGCCGTATCTCTACAGTATTCCGCTGCGGGCGTGCGTTGCGGCCGGCGTGCGCAACCTGATGTTCGCCGGCCGGAACATTTCGGCCACCCACATCGCGTTCGCCTCGACCCGCGTGATGGCCACCTGTGCGGTCGTCGGCCAGGGCGTGGGCACCGCCGCGGCCCTGGCGCTGCGCGAGGCGGTGGACCCGGCGGCGGCGAGCGCGCGCCCCGAATTGATGAGTCGGATACAGCAGCGGCTGCTGCGCGACGACTGCTACCTGGTCGGGGTGTGCAATGCCGAGGTCGATGATCTCGCGCGGAACGCGACGGTGAGCGCCTCGAGTGAACAGCCCGGCGGCCGCGCCGCCCAGGTGCTTTCCGGCCAGACGCGAGCGGTGCACGGACCCTGGGATGAGGCGAGCATTCGCGCCGCGCTGGCCAGCCCCGTGGCGCCAAAGTTCGGCGCGAATCTTTGGGACGAGGTCCTGCGCAAGGTCGAGCGCGGCGGGGGCCCGGCCGACCTGACGATCGGTCCACCCGACCGGTGCTTTCCCGGTACGCATCGCTGGATGAGCGAGCCCGCCGCCGGTTTTCCCGCGTGGATCGAGCTGCGGTGGCCTGCTCCCGTCCGGCTAAGCGAAATCATTCTTGTTTTCGACACGGGGATGCACCGACACCTCACGCAGTCGCAGGCCGACGGTTATACGCAGCGCATGGTGTGGGGGCGGCCACAACCGGAAACGGTGCGGGATTATGCCGTCGAGGTGCACACAAGCGGGGCTTGGCGGGTGGTGGCGCGGGAAACGGGCAACTACCAGCGCCGCCGGAGTCATCGTTTCGCAGCGATCGAAGGAATCGACGCCGTGCGCCTGCGCGTCGAAGCCACGAATGGCCTCGATCACGCGAGGGTGTTCGAGATTCGCGCGTACGCCTGAATGACCGCCAGGGCTCCGTCGCGCCCAGCGGCCACGCGCCGAGCCACACTCAAAACCCAGCAACTGAAGAGCGCGACCCGGCGAGTCATGTTCGCCATGCAACCGGCAGCGAGTCGCGAAAACTCCGAAACGTCGCGTCGGACGTCGAGGCGTACGGCGGCAGCAGCCGCAGTGGAAAATCCGGCTCGTGCACCTTCACGAACAGCTTGTCATACGCGCCGTCCATGTGCGCTTCGTGGCCGACGATCGCCATCAATCGTCCGTGAATCGCGCGCAGTTCCTCGATCATCGTCCGATCCGCGCCCCGGGCGGCGAAAAATCGCCGGCTGTTTTGCCAATGGACGCTGCTGATGGAGACGAGCAGCCCGCATTCGAATCGCGACCGCATGGCGGCATATCCGAATTCCGTGAAGAAGCATTGCAGCGCCGGCGCCCGCGTCAGAATCGCCTCGAACGCGGCGGTATCTTCCCCGCCCATCTTGATCGCCACCAGATTCGGATGAGCCGCCGCCACCCGCGCGTAATCGTCACCCGTCAGCACGCGCTTCGTCCGGGCGAGGTTGTAGTGCAGGAACCGGCAGTCGGGAAACCGGCCGCAAATCTCCGCGAAGAACGAGGCGACTTCGCGGTCGGTCAGCGCGCCCCAGGCGGGCAGCGAGATCTGAAAGTCGCGGATGCCCCGCGCCTGCGTCCACTCGATCCGCTCGATCATCGTGGCCAGCGACAAACTGATCACGCCCACCATCGGTTCGGCCTCGGCCGGCAATGCCTCCTGGAAAGCGATGACGGCCTGCCGGAACTGCGCCCCCGTGACCGCGTAGCCCTCGCCGGCCGTTCCGAACAAATAAAGCGACGCAGTGAGTTCGCGCGCCTGGCGCTCGACGCTTCGTTGAAACAGGTCGACCTCCAGCTGCCCGGCGGCGGTCCAGGGCAACGGGCAGGTTGCCAGCATCACAGCGGGAAAACGCTTCGGGAGGTCGATCATGTTGTCGGGTCCACCTCTGCGGTCCGGCGTGAGGGCCAGACCGTGCAACGCGAGCGTGGTCCGGCCAGAATTCCGCTGCTCACCCGAAGGTCAAGAAGCGGCACGACCCGGGCGACATCGCCACTTTCACTCGCCAGCTTGCGGGCCGCCCTCACAGTGTGCGCTGACATGAAGAAAGACGCCATTCTCTCGAAGATTCGCAGCGAGAAGGTCATTGCGCTCATTCGCGCCGATTCGCCCGACGGGCTGCTCGACTGCGCCCGGGCGCTGGCGGCCGGCGGGTTGACGAGCATCGAGCTCACCATGACCACGCCGGGCGCCCTCCGGATGCTCGAGAAAGCCACCACGGAATTGCCGGAGTTTCTGTTTGGACTCGGCACGGTGCTCGACGCCGAAACGGCGCGCGCCGGCATCCTCGCCGGGGCGAAATTCGTGGTCACACCGGCGCTGCGGCCGGAGGTGATCACCGTCTGCAAGCGTTACAGCATTCCGGTTTTCTGCGGGGCGTTCACGCCCACCGAAATCATTGCCGCGTGGGAGGCAGGCGCGGACGCGGCGAAGATTTTTCCCGCGGAATTCTTCGGCCCGGGGTACATCAAGTCGGTCAAGGCGCCGTTGCCCCAGGTGGAAATGGTGCCGACCGGCGGCGTCAACGAGAACAACGTCGGCGAGTTCCTGAAGGCCGGCGCCTTCGCCACGGCCGCCGGCAGTTCGCTCGTCGAAGCCAAGGCGCTGAAGGAAAAGAACTGGGCCGCGATTACCGCGAAGGCAAAGGCGTTCGTTGCCGCCGTCGCCGCGGTGAAGTAGGATGGAGAGATTGAGGGACGGAAAGATAGGGCACCGTTAACCGACGCACACCGCCGGCATTTCCGGTTCCGATCTGCCTCTCCCCCTCTCGCCCTCTCTCCCTCCGTCTCTCGGTCCCGCCGTCTCTCCCTCTCCGCGTCTCCCCGCCATGCCCCGGCCGCCCTCCTGCGTCGTCATGGTAGCACGGGTACATTGGATTGTCGGCACGGTGATCGTCGTATCCACTGCCCTGTTGCGGGCGGTCACGTCGAACCTGCCGCAAATTGAATTCGGCGCACGGACCTTCATCATCGCGGGTGCGCTCGCGGCGTTGTACCTGCTGGCCGGCACGCTGGTGTGGTTCGGCGCGCCGCTCGGTCCGCTGCTGAGCCGCGTTTGCAGCCTGCTCTACCTGCCGCGGCCCCAGTTTGGCTCGGCCATCTGGGACATCATGGATTCGGCGGAATTTCGCGCGCACTTCGTTCGCGGCCAAGGTCCGCGAACGAATAGCCAATAGCCGATAGCAAAGAGGCAACGTTTCGGATATCGCAACCGCTCGTCCCGTGGTCCCGTGGTCCCGTGGTCCCGTGGTCCCGTGGTCCCGTGGTCCCGTGGTCCCGTGGTCCCGTGGTCCCGTGGTCCCGTGGTCCCGTGGTCCCGTGGTCCCGTGGTCCCG
>Ga0080064_1001106_pt1 | contig 59542 bp, 49 predicted proteins | sample Subgrocontami54m_FD_69260 | JGI IMG/M metagenome (GOLD analysis project Ga0080064, IMG submission 69260) | Subsurface groundwater microbial communities from S. Glens Falls, New York, USA - GMW46 contaminated, 5.4 m (SPADES assembly) (version 2) ... | reverse complement strand
GCACGGTGGTCTCGATGATCCCAGGCAACATTCCTACCCCGGAGAATGGTTGGCGAGGCGGCTCGCAGATCAGTTGGACCCATCCCGCTTACACGCGGCTCGTCGAGCAGTTCGGCTCCACCCTCGACCGCAGCGAGCGCGGGCAGCAGATGGAACAGATGGCGCGTATCTACAGCGAGGACTTGGCGACGATCTCCCTGCACTTCCCACCGCTCGTCTGGGCGAACACCTCGTCTCTGAAGGGTCCGAAGGAGGGCCCGCCCGACACGAACGTCTTCTGGAACATCCAGGAATGGGAGCTGTTTCGCTAGCGGGTAGGCGCTAGCTACCTTTTGAACGTCCGCCCCCGTATATTCACCGAACTGTAACGACTGGGGGGTGGATGAACCTGGAGGGACTGGCGCAGCCACAGGCGTTGCGCGAGCGGTCGCGCGCGCTCTTCGACCGGTGGGAGGCGTTCGCAGCCACTCCGGCCGCCAGCCGGCTGATGTTCCTTTGGGCGTTTGCCGAGTCGATATTCTGGCCGGTGAGCGCCAACTTCCTGCTCGCGCCCCTGGTCATGGGCAGCCGCTCGCGCTTCTACGTCCCGCTTATCGCCTCGATTCTGGGCAGCGCCTTCGGCGGGAGCCTCGTGCTGCTCTTCTCCTGGCTGTCGCCGCAGCAGGCGATCGACCTCGTCACCGTCCTGCCGTTCGTGCCTGATCGGCACCTGCAGGTCGCAGAGCTCGGGCTGATGGCGAGTGGGTCCAATGCCTTCTTCATTCAGCCGTGGAGCGGGGTGCCGTTCCGTATCTGGGCGCTCCTCAGCGGGCCTGTCGGCGTGAACGTCTGGCTCGCGATCCCCGTGTCCATCCTGGGCAGATCGTTCCGAATGTGCGTCGACGCCATCGCCTGCAGGATTGTGGTGGCGGCTTACCCCGCGTTTGTGCGCGACTACTCGATCATCCTGGCGGGCGCGTACGCGCTTTGGTGCCTGATCCTGCTGTTCAGCTTCCTCCGCTAGGCGAGGCTCTTGACCATTGGTTCGGGCGGATGTTTCATGGGCACCGGCCAAGAGGCCGACCGCTGGAGCAGGTCCGTGAAGTTCGACTACTACCTCCTGAACACGTACCACCCGGACGTCGACGGGCCGGCGCCCGAGCTCTACGCCAAGTGGGTGGAACAGGTGACTCTGGCGGAACAGCTAGGCTTTGATTGCGCCTGGTTCACGGAGCACCACTTCGGGCGGTTCGGCGGGATGCTGCCGAGCCCGCAGATGCTTATCGCATCGCTCGGGCCGCAGACCTCTCGCATTCGCCTAGGGACCGCCGTGGTGCTCCTCGTGATGCACCACCCGCTGCTCGTGGCAGAAGAGACGGCCATGCTCGACAACCTGACGAACGGGCGGCTGAACGTCGGCGTGGGGCGCGGCATGCCGACGCAGCCGCTGCAACTCTTTGGAACCGACCCCGCAACTGCCCAGCACAAGCTCGAAGAGCAAGTCCAAATCCTGCGCGAGGCGTGGGCGGGCAACCCGCTCACGTGGGAAGGCAAATACTACGCGTGGTCGCGGCCGATTACGCCGATGCCGCGACCGTTGCAGCAGCCCCACCCGCCGCTCTGGATGCCCGCCAACCGTGAGCCGGCCCATGCGCGGTGGATTGGGCGGAACGGCATTAACCTCATGACCGTACCGTGGCTGATGGGGTTCGAGGTCACCCGCGGGATCATCGACGCGTACAAGGAAGGACTCCGTGAGGGGGGCCATTCCAGGGACGAGTTCGACATCCTCGGCTATCTGCCGATCTATGTGGGCGAGACCCCCGACAGCGCAACCCGTGAGTCCGAGGTCTACTGGCAGGGATTCTGCAACGTGACCGACGAGGAGCGCGGCGGCCCGATGCCCGATCGGCCGCCTTGCGAGGCGCTCGTCAAGGACAGCAAGCTCATCTTCGGCGACGCGGCGGCGTGCCGCCAGCACATCGAGCGGATCCGGTCCGAGCTGGACACAGACCGACTGGCGCTCATGTTCCACTTCGGGGGCATGCCGCAGGAGCTCGCTATCGCATCGATGCGCCGCTTCGCAAAGGACGTCGCTCCGTCGTTTGTTTGACGGCGGGCCCTATATCTTGTCCCACAGGTGGGCGTTCCGATAGTAGCTGCCGTAGCGCCCGCCGGCCTCAAGGGCTCCCTCGAAGTCATCCTTCAGCGCCGTGACGTTCTTGACCACGGCCGGCAAGAACGGATTGAAGTACGTCTGGATGACCGGTAGGTCCTCCGCGGCGAACTCGGCGATCTGCCTGATGTAGCGGCCCTGCTCGTCAGTAGAGAGACTCGCTCGGTAAAGCTCGATCAGCGGGTCCATCCCTTCCGCATTGCAATAGTGACCGCGATTCGAGCCGCGGAACGTCGGCGCCACCGTGCCCTCCACGCACTCGAAGCGGGTCAGGATCGTGTCGCCATAACCTCGTGGCACGATCTCCAGGTTCGGGTACGACTGCCAATGCTCGCGGTCCTCGCGGAGCGCGGCGGGCATGAGATAAATGCTGGGATCGAGGCCGACGTTCTTCCACATGTCCGCCAGGATCGCCGGCTCCCGCGCACGGTCAACGCCACCCCAGACGAGCACTTTGAGGCGGCGACCGTCCGACGCATTGGTCACGAAGCCATCGGGTCCGCGAACCCAGCCGGCCTCGGCCAGCATGCGGCTCGCGGTTTGGGGGTTGTATTGATACCGGGCGAGGCTGTCCTTCGTGTACGAGTAGAGGTGGTGGCTAAAAGGCAAGAGCCCATCAGCCAGGAGATTGGTCTTCGTGCCCATCACAGCATCTGTCCACGCGGGTCGATCCATCGCAAAGGCAAGCGCCTGCCTGACGCGTTTGTCGAAGAACGCGGGCTCGTTCTGGATCTCGGGCGCGAACTGGAAGAAGACGCCAGTGCTTGTTCCGACACCCGAGTAGACTCGGCCGTCGCCCGTTCGCTCCCACGTCTCCTTCAGCTCGAAAGCTGCCTCGTTCGGGAGCTGGTCCGTGATGTCGACCTCCTTCGCCAGGAGCGAGGCGTAGATCGCGTTCCTGTCGCCGAACATCTTGATGACGATCGTGTCGACCTTCGGCTTGCCGAGGAAATACTGAGGCACGGCATCCAGGACAATCTCCACGCCCGGGGTGATCCGGGTCGGGCGGAACGGACCCACGTGGAAGAACTCCGTGGTCCAGTAGGGCAGCACTTTGAAGCGCTCCGGGTCCTTCGCCTCGAACTCGTCCCCCAGGATGTGGCGCGGCAGCGGCTGGAGCCCGGCGTCGGGGGAGCCGATCGCGTTTGCGAGGTAGTAGGGCTTCTTCCACACCATCACGAGGGTGTGATCATCAGGCGCGGCGATGGACTTCAGGTCTCGCCCAAGTGTGCCCGACGGGAACGGCGTGCCCTGCTCCGTCGCCACGCGGTACCCGAAGAGGAAGTCGTGAGCCGTGAACGGCTTGCCGTCTGCCCATTGCACGTCGCGCCGGAGGTTCCACGTGACGGTCATAGAGCCATCGGGCTCGACCTTCATCGTTCCACGATCGACGGATGGCACCTCGGCGGCAATCCGCGCCTCCGGGGCCTGCGTTTTCATGCCACTGGTCACCAGGCCCTGCAGCCAAAGCTCGGCCAATGCGCGCCCCGCGCCGCCAGAGCCGACCTCGGCCATAGAGAATGCATTGATCTGGCCACCGACGCCGAAAACAATGGTCTTCTTCGCGGCGACAGGCTGAGCCGCCGAACCAGCCGCCGATTGGTTGCGAGAGGCAGGCGCAGAGGGCGCGCAAGCGCCGACCAAGAGAGCAACAGCCCCGATCACTGCCAAAGCTGCAGCAGCATGCTTGCGCTTCGGTGACTTACAGCAACGGTTGGAATCGCCGCTCGTTGTCCGGCACGGCATGTTTCCTCCACGCCTCGACGTTCAATACGCTTCTGTCGATAGACGCGAGGATATGCCGAACGAAAGCGTCGGTCAACGCCTCACGCATGAATGCCACTTGCGCCATCGATAGCCATCAAACAGACCTTGACACGTGGGAACGCGTACAGCGATCCTTCGGTCAACGCCGAGCGGTCGATTCGTTCGCCCTGGTGGGCTGACCTGGTCACCGCCGGTCCGTGCGGAGGTATGGTCTTGACCAGTTGGCGCATCTCGGCGATCCCGGTTCTGCTCGCGCTCCTCGCCTCGGCGTGCGCTCCGGCTGCGACTCCGAGTGCAGGGCGATCGAGCCAAGACCAACCCGCGGCGGCCGCGCCGGGAAACCAGCCACAACGGACGATGCTCATGATCGCGCGAGGAGAGCCGCCGAGCCTCGCGGTGAAGATGTTGGACCTGGCGGGCGGGATCGGCAACATCAACCCGGTCTTCAACGCCACCCTCGACCACGCGGACGAAAACGGCACCATCATGCCGCTCCTCGCCGAGGCACTCCCGCAGCTCGACTCCGAAAGCTGGCGGGTGTTCCCTGACGGACGAATGGAGACGACGCATCGTCTGCGGCCGAACCTCACGTGGCACGATGGCACGGCATTCACGGCTGACGATTTCGTCTTCGGGTGGCGTGTGTACGCGACGCCCCAATTGGGGCAGGCATCGTCGATCCCGATAAGCGCGATGAGCGAGGTCACGGCGCCGGATCCTCGGACGGTCGTGATCCGCTGGCGGCAGCCGTTCCCGGACGCGGCCGCCCTGCTGGAGACTTTCCAGGCCCTCCCGCGACACATCCTGGAAACCCCGTACCAGAACGGTGACTGGGAAGCATTCGCCAACCACCTCTTCTGGACGCAGGAGTACGTCGGCCTCGGCCCGTTCCGCCTGACGTCGTGGGAGCCAGGTGCTGCCATAAACGCCGCGGCGTTCGACGGATACGCGCTGGGCAAGCCCAAGATCGAACGCATGCGCATCACGTTCACCAGCGACTCGAACACCGCGGTCGCTAACCTCCTGAGCGGCACCGCGCACATCGTCATCGACTTCGCGCTCCAGTACGAACAAGGCGCGATCCTCGATCGTGAATGGTCCTCGAAGGCGGAGCGCGACCGCGGCGCCGTCTTGAACAGCCCAGTCCTTTACCGGAACAGCGTGTTTCAGCTCCGTCCCGAGATGGCGGTGACGCCCGCCCTGCTCGACCTTCGATTCAGACGGGCGTTGGCCCACGGGATGGACAAGCGCGGGATCATCGACGCGCTGATCGGGGGAAAGGCGATCTACGCCGACGGCCTCCTGTCACCCCTGGTGGATTACTACCCAAGCATCGAGCGATCCCTGGTCAAGTACCCATACGACCCCCGCCGAGCGCAGCAGCTTCTCGATGAAGTTGGGCTCGCAAAAGGCGGCGACGGCTTCTACGTGAACCCGAACGGCGAGTCCTTCGGCTTCGAGATACGGTTCATCGCCAGCCCGACGCACGACGCCGAAAACAACATCATCACGGCCGGCTATCGGCAACTCGGGATCAACGCGTTCGGGCTGGTCCTGCCCGTCAGCCAACTCCGTGACGGTCACTTCATGGCGAGCTTCCCCGGCATCCTTACGACGGGCGCCGCGGGCGGCGAGCGGGACATGAGCCGCTACAGCACCCCGCAGATCCGGCGAGCGGAGAACCGGTGGCAGGGCACCAATAGCGGCGGCTGGGCCAACGCCGAGTACGATCGCCTATGGGACGCGTACAACACGACGCTTGCCCGGCCCGAGCGGATCCAGCAGCTCGCGCGGATGGAGCAGCTCTTCACCGAAGATCTGCCCGCGATTCCGCACTACTACACGCTCCAGGTCGCGGCGCGAGCACCCGAGCTCGCCGGTCCTGTCATGCGCACGACGCGTGAAGCCGTTGAGGTCGTTCATCTCCACAAGTGGGAGCTGCGCAGCTAGATTCGACTGCATAAAAGACGCCGGGGAGATCCCCGGCGTCTTTTTATGCAGTCTTTGGTTGTTGCTAGACGGAAGCCGGCGCCTTCGCCTTGGCCACGCCGACCATCGCATCGCGGGTGACGAGCGCGGTTAGCTCTTCCTCGCTCATGTTCTCAGTGCCCTCCGGGCGTTCCGGCAGCACGACGTAGCGCAGCTCGGCGGTGCTGTCCCAGACGCGGATCTCAATGGACTCGTCGAGGTCCAGGCCAAACTCGGAGATCACCTTGCGTGGCTCGAGCACCGCGCGAGAGCGATAGGGCGCCGACTTATACCAGGTCGGTGGAAGCCCGAGGATCGGCCACGGGTAGCAAGAGCACAGGGTGCAGACCACGAGGTTGTGCACGTCGGGCTTGTTCTCCAGCACAACGATCTCCGCGCCCTGTGAGCCCCAGAAGCCAAGCTCGGCGATCGCCTCGGTGCCGTTGGCCAGCAGTCGCTCTTTGTAGGCTGGATCGGTCCACGCCTTCGCGACGACCTTCGCCCCGTTCAGCGGGCCAATGTCCTGCTCGTAGGTCCGGACCACCGCGTCGATGGCGTCGGTGGAAACGATGCCCTTCTCGATGAGCAGGGACTCGATCGCCTTGACGCGAATCGCGGCATCGGGCTCCGGCGCCGGGTGGTGCCCATTGTGTGCCTGGCTCATAATGGTCTCCTCTCGATCTACTTTCGACTGGTCCGGTCGGCCGGATGGCTACTTCGACTCGACTGGTTCGAGGTGCTGCTCCCAGAGGTCGATGTACAGAAATTCGGCGGGCTCCGCCGTCTCGCCCCAGAGCTCACGCATGGTGAATTTGACGCTATAGACGGGCTGGAGGGGGAAGATCGGGTCGCCGGGCTCGAAGTCGAGCACGTCGCGCGCGCCGTAGGATCGGGCGATCACGCCCTGCTTCCCGCGCACGTATCGCGGCATCCGCGTGTGGCCCTTGGGATGAATGTTCCGGGTGCGTACGAGGTCGCCGACCTTGTACTGAGGGTTCCCGTCCTCTTTCTTCGCGTCGATGCGCGCCGTGAGGCGGCGAACCGCGTCCTTCGCCTTCTCAGGATCTTCGCGGGTTGGCACGGGCGCGGCCGGGTCCTCAGAGTACAGGTCGATGCGCTCGGCCAGCTCCTCGGGAGTAATGATTCCTCGCTCGATGAGGCCCGACTGAAAGCCGGCGAGCCAGCGCTCGTAGTACTTGGCGCCGAGGTAGAAAACGGGGTCAAGGATCTCGGTGTCGTAGCGGAATCCGCCTGGCCTCAGGCCCGGTTTTGGGCCGACGACCACGCGCATGGCGACCATCCGCGCCTCCCACTCCTCGTGGAAGGTAGGCTCGTTCTCCTCGTACTCCACAGGCCCGTACCACTGCATGCCACCCATGTCATGGACGCCGTTCATGTGTCCTCCTAGTTCTTCTGGCGCTGGATGAAGCTGACGATCGTGTCGATGGCGCGCATCGTCTCCGGCACGTCGGGGGAGGGAACCATCCCGTGCTCGGCGAGGCCGTCGAAGGTCTCGACCTCGACCGAACCGCCGCGCTTGCGATAGGAGGAGATGAATCGCTCCTGCATCTCGAGCGGATGGTTCGCATCGTTGTTCTTCAGCAAGACGAGGATCGGCGGCATCTCGAGGTGCTCGTCCTCCTCTGTGGCGGTCTGCGGGCTGCCCTCGGCCATAGACTCGGGGCTCCCCCAGTATTCCAGGTGCGCTTGGACGAGCTGCTCGCGTCCGGCCTTCTCAGCAAATCGGAAGCGGAAAAGTGGGTCTATGACGGGCCAGCCAGCGACGACGTACGACTGGGTCGCATCGACGTCTGGATGATCGGGCAGGGGGAGCGCCGCGTAGCGCGGGTCATGCGGGCGCAGCGCGGCCAGGACCACCTGGTGCCCACCGCTGGAGTTTCCGAAGCTCCCGACCGCGGGGGACCCGTTAAAGTTGGCCGCGTTGGCTTTCAGCCAGCGGACGCCGAGATTCACGTCGGCGATCGAGGCGGGATACCCGGCCTCGGGCGGCTGCCGAAAATCGAGGGCCGCGACGACGACGCCGCGTGCGGCGAGCGCGCGATCGATGCCCGCGTTGTTCGTGCGCGTGCCGTTGTGCCAGGCGCCGCCATGGACGTCGACGATGCTGGGGAAGGGGCCCGGACCCTTTGGCTGATAGACCCGGGCGAGCCACGGCTTGCCGTCCAGGCGTTGGTACTCGACGTCCTGCTCGGTGACTTCGAATTCCTGGTTGCTGGCCATCACTCCCCCTTTAGGTTTCGCCCTCACTTGCCGCTTTCGCGGCGGCCTCTCCCAGAGAGAGGCGACACGGCCATTCTAGCGTGACCAGAGCCATCTCGTTGAGGAGACGAGACTCTCTCCCCTCTCTCGCCTCCCATCCCTGAGCCGATCGGCTCATTTCGGGAGAACGGGTCACACGCGTACGTCCCATTCATGGGCATTCCAGGCCGTCTGGGAGTTTCCGCCGGCGGGATGCACGTTCACGAGGCGGTTGGCGATGAGGGCTGGCTGCGTATCGTAGTAGAGGGGCAGCTCGACCACGAGGTCGGTGATGTGGCGGACGATCTCGGTGGCGGTCTGCATCCGCGCTTGGCGTTGGATCGTGCTGAGGTAGCGATCGATCTGCACGTCGAGCTCGGGGTTCATGTAGCGGGTGTTGTTGTTGCCAGCGTAACGGTTCTCGGGTAGGCGCGCCTGAGAGCTGTGGAAGTTTCCGAGGAAGTCGAGGTCCCCACCCTGGCGCTGGACCGCGAAGCCGGGGAAGGTGGCGCGGTACTCCAGGTCCGGCGCGAGCTGGGGCGGGACGGAGACAGTCTCGGGCTCGAGGCCCAATCGGCGCCAGTAGTCCGCGACGGAGAACATGGTTTTCTGGTTCAGGTCACCCGCGGTGGCGCGGAGCTCAAGGTGAACGGGTTGACCGGAGCCGCTGCGGAACGTTCCATCCGTCCCCTTCGAGAAACCGAGCTGCTCGATCATCTGCGTCGCACGTCGCGTGTCGTACTCGTACCTCACGACTCCGGCCTCGATGTCCCGGTACTCAGGCTGGTCGGGGGAGACGAACACGTGGGCTATTGGGACGACGCCCGACTGGATGCCGTCGACCATCTCCTGGCGGTCGATGGCCTGCAACAGGGCACGGCGAAAGTCGGCGTTGCCGATTACCGACGGATTGGGCGTGAGGAGCTGCGGGAAGACCTGGACGAAGGAGGCGAGCACCATCTCCGATTTGCCCTCCCGCCACTGGGCCCGGGCCTGAAGCCCCTGCTCGAGGGACAGCCCGCGCCCGAGGGCGAGATCCGCCGCGCCCGCCAGCACGTTCGCGAGCAGCGTTGTCGGGTCGGGGATGAAGCGGACTTCGATCGTCTCGAGCTTCGGTCGGCCCAGGACGTACCGATCGTTCGCTGAGAGGACCATGTGGCTGCCGCGGATGAACTCCCGGATCTTGAATGGCCCCGTCCCGACGAAGTCCTCCGTCCAGAAGGGGAGGTTCGGGAAGCCTCCCTTGTCCGAGGCGTACGCCTGCTCCAACAGGTGCCGAGGGAGGGGCGGCGCCATCTGCGCGCTGAACATGCGGTCGGCCTGGATGTACGGCTGCTTCCAGCGGACCACCACGGTCCGCGCATCCAGGGCCTCCATAGTTTCGATCATGGCGAGGCCGCTGTGGCGGGTGATCGGTAGGTCGCGGTCCTGACCGATCACTGCGGCGAAGATGGCGTCCTGCGGCGAGACGGCCGTTCCGTCGTGCCAGACGGCGCCGTCACGGAGCTGCCACGTCGTTTCCATGCGTCCATCGGGCAGGAGCTTCCAGAGGCCGTTCTCGAGGCTGGGGACCTGCTCGGCGAGCTGCGGGCGGAAGATGCCCTTGTCGTCCTGGACGGAGAGGCCCGCATTCACGATGAGCTCGAGCTCCTCGACGCCGCGGACGGTGGAGGAGGGATTGAATTTCTGGTAGAGGGTGTGGGGATCGCCCGCGACGGTTACGGTTATTTTCTTCGGGGCGGCTGCGCGACCGGTATCCGCGGAGCGGGACTCGCTCGCGCCGGACGGCGCCGCCGTGGGGCTGGTACAGCCGAGCAGGATCGATGCGAGCAACAGAACGATGGTGCGGGTCAATGATTCCTCCGATCTCACCGGGTCACGTCCCACTCGTGGACGTTCCGTCCCTGGTCGGTCTCCTGCGTTCGCGCGTAGACGTTCAGCACCCGGTTGTTCACCATCGTCGGCTCGACGTTGTAGAAGAGGCCCATCAGCGGGAGCTGGTCCGAGATGTGGGCCACGATCTGGCGCAGGACCTCGGTCCGCTCGCCGCGCGAGATCGTCACATAAAAGCGATCGAGAAGGCGGTCGAACTCGGCGTTGCTGTAGCGGGGCTTGTTCTGGCCGGTGAAGTTGTTCGACGGCAGCGGCAGGTTCGAGCTGTGGAAGTTCTGGAGATAGGCCTTGTCATCCGGGTTCTGTGAGACGGTGAAGGACGGGAACGTCGTCACCCGCTCGAGGTCGGCCAGCATCTGTGGAGCCATCATAGAGGTCTCCGTCTTGACGCCGGCGCGTTGCCAGTAGTCCGCGATGGCCAGCGCCGCCTTCGGCGGCACGTCGAGCTGGGCGTTCGCCCAGAGCTGGACGGAGAGCTGCTGGCCGTCCGCGTCACGGAATCCGCCGTCGGCGCCCAGGCGGTAGCCCAGGCTCTCGATCATCTGCATCGACCGTCGCGGGTCGTGGGCGTATTGGGTGACGCTCGCCATGACTTCGTTGTGCTCCGGCTCCTGCGGGTTCAGGTAGTTGTGAGCGACAGAGCTCAGGCCAGCGATCAAGGTCTCGGCCATCTGCTCACGGTCGATCGCCTGGAGCAAGGCGCGCCTGAATTGAACATCCGTGACAACGGCAGGCGTCGGATTGAGGAGCTGGGGGTAGATGACGTGCCAGCTCTTGTAGCCGATCTCCATGCGCCCCGCGCGCCAGTTGTCGCGCATCTGGAGCGCCTGGTCGAGGGAGATGTTTCGGCCGATCCCAACGTCCACCGTGCCGGACAAGAGATTCGCGATCATGGTGTTCGACTCGGGGATGAACTTCACCTCGATCACATCGACCTTGGGCCGTCCGAGGACGTAGCGGTCGTTCGCCTCGAGGAGCGCGTGGCTCGAGGGAACGTACTCCTTCAATCGGTAGGGGCCCGCTCCGACGAACTCGGTGCTCCAGTAAGCGTGCTCGAAGAGGCCGGCCTTGTTCTCGGCGTAGACGCCTTCGACGATGTGTTTCGCGATCGGGAGGCCGAGGTCGTAGGTGAAGAGCGCGTCGGCTTCGATATAGGTCTGCCGCCAGTTGACGACGACGGTGTGTGGGTCGGGCGCCTCAACGCTCTCGATCATGTCGTATCGCCGATCCCGAAGCTGCGGCACGTCTCGATCACGGACGACGTTGGCGGTGAAGACGACGTCGGCAGAGGTGAACGGCGTGCCGTCGTGCCATTGGGCGTCCGGACGGAGGTTCCAGGTGAGCTGCATCTTGCCGTCGGGGAACACGCGCCAAAGGCCATTCTCGACGCTGGGCGCTTCCTTCGCGAGGGCAGGGCCACGCACGCCGAAGCGGTCGAAGCGGGTGAGCCCGACGTGGACCATGCTCTCCGTCCCGCCAGTCGTCGAGGGCGGGTTGAGCCGGGCGTAGACGAACGGCGGGTCGGCCAGCACGGCTGCGGTGATCCGCTTCGTCGGGGACGAGGGAGCGCCCGCCTGCTGTGCGCCGCTCTGGGAGCCGACACCAGTCCCCGGGGCGGCGCACGCCGCGGCGAGGATCGCGAGCAGTAGCACGATGAGACCTGGAGTTCGCAGACGCACAGAAGGACGCTCCATAGGCTCGGCGTGACATATTCTAGTGCTCTGTCATCTCGCTACGCCCTGAGAATGGCATTGCCACCGCGCTTGCGGGTCGCCAAGGGCATAATGGGGGCCACCAGGACGTCGTCGGTGGCGGCGCTATGCTCAGTCGACTGATTCAGTGAAGAATGGGAGGACTCATGAGCGCACCGAGCGAGGTGGAGGTCGGGCTCCCGAACCTCCGCTACGACATCACCCTACCCCTCGTCGACGGTCGAGTGCCTGTCGAGGGCGTTCGATTCAAGAGCCAGAACGTGGGCGGCACGGTCTTTCCGGCGGACACGCCGCTGAAGGACGGCAATTTTGGGCTCGTGGACCTGAACATCGGCAACCTCCTGCCGGCCGTGGAAGCTGGCTGGGAAATGGTGGCTATCCCTGTCTTCTCGAAGCGTAAGCCGGTCTACACGTACGTTTTCGTCCGAACGGACGCCGGCATCAACTCGCCCAAGGACCTTGAGGGCAAGCGTATCGGTGGGGGGCGCTACACCAGCTCCATCACCGTCTGGCTCCGCGGTCTGCTGCGCGACCACTACGGCGTTGAAATAACCAAGCTGCGTTGGGTTGTCTGGGGTGCTGACATGTTCCCTAACCACGATGCCAGCGCGCAGATCGAGATGGCTGCCGACCCAAAGAAGCCGATCATGCAGGCGCTGATGGACGGCGACGTCGACGCGATCATGACCGACATCTCGGACGGCGCGATGTTCGACGCGCTGGAGGCGAGCCCAAAGGTCAAGCGGTTGTTCCCGGACTACGTGGCGGAGGACCAGAAGCTGTACCGTGAGACGGGAATCTATACGCCGATGCACATCATCGGCATGAGCCGGAAGCTCGATCGCGAGCATCCGGACCTGGGTGGAAAGCTCTTCGCCGCGTTCGAGAAGGCGAAGCAGATCGCGTACCAGGACATCGCGGACGATCGGGCGGGCTTCTCGGTGGTGTACCTGCGAGAGCGGCTCAAGGAGCAGCAGAAGCAGTGGGGAGACCCGTTCGTCCACGGCATCACGCCGAACAAGGGGACGATCGACAAGTTCTTCCAGTACAGCGTCGAACAGGGGCTGGCTAAGAGAAACTACGCGTACGAGGAAGTCTTCGCGGCGAGCACGCTCGACACGTAGAGGCGGGCTGAAGGAAGCGTCATTGGCAGTCGACAAAGCGCTGGAATCGGCGCCGTTCGAGGCGACCGAAACCGTACGCATCCCCCCGCTGATCAAGCGCAACACGCTGTTGCTGGCTCTCTCAATGGCGTTCTCCGGCGCCGGGCACGGAATGGTGTACTCTCTCGGCCCGATCATGGTCGTCCAGCTTCTGGAATCCGCGAGCCTGGCCGGCGTGGGGCTGGCCATCCTCGGCGGCGTCCGTTTCGTGACGGCGTATCCGATCGGCAAGCTCACGGACACCTACGGGCGCAAGCTGGGCATGCTGCTCGGCATCGGCCTCGGCGTGGTTGGCGCCATCTTGATGGGCCTCTGCGTCATCCTCCAGTCGTTCCCGCTGTACGTCATCGGCATGCTGGGGCTCGGCGTCGCGACGGGCGCCGCGCACCAACTCCGGGTCGCGGCAACCGACATGTACCCGCCGAGCCGGCGGGCCGAGGGCCTCGGCTGGGTCCTCACTGGCTCGATCATCGGCGTGTTCGTAGGCCCGCTGCTGGTGGCGTTTGCGCAGTCCGCGGCGCCGAGCATTGGCCTACCGGCCATCAGCCTCTCGTGGTGGCTGGCGCCGATCATTGCGCTACCGGGGGCGATCCTCGTCATGATGGTGCGGCCGGACCCGCTCCACATCGCCGCGCATTTGGACCGCTACTACCCGGGCGTGCAGCCCATCGTCCACAGAGCTGCCCACGGACGAGTCAGCCCGCTCATCTTTTTGCGACACCACGTGAGACGGGCAGCCACAGCCTCGAGCTTCGCCGCGCAGGGGATCATGGCGATCGTGATGGTGACCAACTCGCTGGTTCTTGCTCACCACGGGCATAGCCTCGCGGCGATTTCGGCGTCGCTGGCCGCCCACACCATCGGGATGTTTGGGTTCTCTCTCCCGATCGGGCGGGCAACGGACGAGCTCGGCAGGCGGCAGATGATCGTGTGGGGGCTGATCATCGAGACGATCGGCGCGCTGCTGGTGGCGCTCACCAGCGACTTCTGGACCGTGACCCTGGGCACGTTTCTCGTCGGGCTCGGCTGGTCGGGCACGAACGTCGCGAGCACGGCGATGATTGCGGACACGACCGAGCCGGAGGAGCGCGGCCGAGCTGTCGGGACGCTTGACATGATCGGCGGCATCGCGGCCGTCATGCTTCCAGTAGCCACGGGTCCGATTGCGGTTGCGGCAGGTCTCCCGATCACAGGACTCCTCGCGATCGTGCTTGCAGTCCCTGCCCTGGCGCTCGTCTGGCCGATCCGCGAGCCCCGACCCGGTCGCTTCGACGACCCCGCCTAGCGTGAGCGCACGGGAAGGTCTTCGGCAGGAAATTTCAAGGAATCGCTTGTAAACTGGACCCAATACAGTGCGAGTGCGAGTGGAGGGCACGATGGCGAAGGGCGGATTCAAGGTCTTCGACAGCGACATGCACATCATGGAGCCCCCAGATCTCTGGCAGCGGTACATCGCCGACGAGTTCAAGGACGTCGCGCCACGGGGTGTGATCTCAAACAACGTGCGTGATCTGCGCATTACGTTCCCGGGCGACCCACCGGTCGCCGTTACGCGGCCCTTCGGCGTGCTGGAGCGCGGCCACAACTTCGAGCGGAACCAGAAGCTCTACAAGGACCACTCGGAGCGCGGCTGGGGTCCCGACTGTCAGCTCGAGGCGATGGACGTCGAGGGTATCGACGCCGCCGTGTTGTTTCCGACGCGCGGCCTGAGCGTCCTGACGCACCCCGATCGCGACCCGCGTCTCGCCGCGGCGATCGCCCGCGCGTACAACGACTGGCTGCACGACTTCTGTAGGGCCTCGCCCGACCGGCTGCTCGGCTCGGGAATGGTCTCCGTCTACGACATCGACGACGCGGTCGTGGAGACGCGCCGAGTCGTCGAGGAATACGGGTTCCGCTCGATCTTCCTTCGCGCCAACATGGTCAACGGCCACAACTGGTATGACCCGTATTACGAGCCGCTGTGGAACACGCTCGAGGAGCTCGGCATTCCCGTCGGCTTCCACGAGGCCACTGGCTCAAGCGCGCGGCAAACAGGAGATCAGTTCGATCCCAACTTCGGCATCCGCCGCATCTACTCCCAACCGGTCGAGCAGATGCTGGGCCTCGGCGCCTTCCTGGGCGGCGGCGTCCTCGCCCGGCACCCCAACCTGAAGGTTGCATTTCTCGAAGCGAACTGCTCGTGGGTTCCGTGGCTCATCTGGCGCCTGGACGAGGGCTATGAACGCGAGGGCGACGTCTTCATGACCGATCTGGACATGTTGCCCAGCGAGTACTTCAGGCGGCAGTGCTGGGTCTCCGTCGAGCCGGATGAGGGACCTGCCCGCTACACGATCGAAGAGTTCGGCTGCGATCAGCTCGTATTCAGCACCGACTACCCGCACGGCGACTCGAAGTACCCGGAGGCAGTGGAAAGCTTCTTGAAGCTGCCGCTCTCGGACGAAGAGAAGCGCAAGATCCTGTGGGACAACTGCGCGCGCTTCTACGCCGTGGGCGAGCCGGCCGGAGTGAAGTAGCCCAAGAGGCAGCGACTGGGATAACCAATCACTCCAAAAGTGACGTGTCGATCGATGAATGATAGAGTTGGCGAAACGTCCAGTTTGGAGTCACGATGAGGTCATTCCGAACCACGCTGCTTCCGATCATGGCGCTCATCTCGATGGCGTGTGCCTCGAACAGCCCAAGCGCGCAGACGACTTCGGGCTCTGAGAGCACCGCGGCGACGAGCCAGCCGATGCGGACACTGCAATTGGCAGTGAAGCTGGAGCCCGAAGGGCTCGCGCCCAAGCTGCAGGTTGGCCAGAACAACAGCCGTACGGCCCGGCGGCTCGTAAGCGCCTATCTGGCCATCAAGGACGACCAAGGGCTGCCGCGTCCCTATGTCGCGGAAACCCTGCCGCAGCTTGGAACGGATTCCTGGCGGGTGAACCCCGACAACACGATGGAGACCACGTACCGTTTGCGGCCGAATCTGGCGTGGCACGACGGCACGCCACTCACTCCGCACGATTTCGCCTTCTCGCTACGCGTCATGACTGACCCACAGACGGGCGTGCTGTTCTCGGTCGCGCCGCAGGACCAGATCGAGGAAGTGGTTGCGGTCGACGAGCGCACCCTTCTAATCCGTTGGCGCGGGCTGTACCCAGAAGCTGGTGCGCTCGAGATGAACGACTTTCCTCCCTTGCCGCGGCACATCCTCGAAGAGCCGTTCACGACCGACAAGGGTGACTCGTTCGTGGTCCACCCATACTGGAACCGCCAGTACGTGGGAATCGGACCGTTCAAGCTCATCCGCTGGGAGCCGGGAAGCTACATCGACCTCGAGGCCTTCGAGAACCACGCCGGCGGCCGCGCGAAGATGGACCGCGTTCGACTGCGCTGGATCTCGGATCCGAACACGGCGCTCGCGTCACTCCTTTCCGGCGACCTGCAGGTCACGACGAACAACGCGATCGACTTCGAGCAGGGGCGCGTGCTGCAGCGGACGTGGGGCACAACGGGCGGGCAAGTCCTCGTGAGCGCGCGGGAAGTGCGCTTCGTGCAGATCCAATTCAGCCCGCAGTTCAATGCGACGCCGGCGCTGTTCGATCCGCAGGTGCGGAGGGCGCTGGCGCACTCGATCGATCGGCAGGCCCTCGTCGAGGGCGTCCTTTCGGGCGAAGGCCAGGTCGCCGACACGATGGTGTCGCCGCAGATGTCGTACTTCCAAACGCTCCTTGGGAGTATCCCGAAGTATCCATTGGATGCGCGCGCGGCGGAACAGCTCATGAATCAGGCCGGGTTCGCGAAGAACGCCGAGGGCTGGTATGCGGACGCCGCCGGGACCCGCTTCTCGCCGGAGTTCCGCGCCTTTGGCGGCGGACAGGAAGAGAAGGAGCTGGCGATCATGGTGGACTCGCTGCGTCGGACGGGGATGGATATCCCCCAGAACGTGGTGCCGGCCGTCTTCTCGCGAGACGTGCAGATCCGCGCATCGTTCCCGGGGCTGAACGCGAACGTGACGCAGCTTCCCGAGCGCACGGTCTTTCAGAAGCTGTATAGCTACGGCATTCCGGTCGCCGCGAACCACTGGTCGGGCTTCAACCGAGGCGCCTGGTCCAACCAGGAGTTCGACGCGCTGACCCAAGCGTTCGACACCACGCTGGATCGGGATCGTCGTGATCAGCAGGTGATGCAGATGATGCGCATGGTGGCCGAGATCGTGCCGGTCATTCCGCTGTACTACAACCTCGACGCAGTGGCCGTGAACGCGGCCGTGACCGGGCCGACGACGAGCGCCCCGGACACGACGCGTGATTGGAACATCCAGGACTGGCGCTGGGCATCGTAAGAACAGCGTCCGCGAACCTCCGTAGGAACAGCTACGGGCGATCAATGACAGCGCTGTTGGATGAGCTCTGTGTTCCGGTCCTCGCGGCGCAATTTCGGGAGGCGTTCACCCAGTTCCGCGTGGGGATTCCTGATCGGCGAGAGGAGGAGGTAGTCTTCTTTCGGGTGCGAGACGGTCGACTCGCGGAAGCCTATGCGCTTGAGGATACCTGGGGGCGAATGGGGCAGCCTGGGCTAGCGCCGACCTCCTGACCTTCTAAGACCCCCTCCGTTGTGCGGCTCGACCGGAGATCCGGCTCAACGAGGACCAGCTCACTTGGCTGAGCGCGGTCGAGGGCGAGCAGCGCTCCGCGGGAGCCTAAGGAGCCACACGGGGCGCAGTCTGGGCAGCTACCATTTCTCTGCTGTCGCTCTCCTGTGAGAGGAGACATCGATACCGAAAGCTGACGGCCTCACCCGAGACTTCTTCCTTGGATTCATCCGCGTCCATATCCTGCATCATGCCGCCGAGGAGCCCGTGTACGGCCTGGCCATGATTGAGGAGCTGCGCCACCATGGGTACGAGCTTAGCGCCGGCACCCTTTATCCCATGCTGCACGCCCTCGAAGGCGCCGGCTATCTCTCCCGAGAGAACCGGGTGGTCGAGGGCAAGATTCGCAAGTACTACCGAGCGACCGACCTGGGCCAATCCGTGCTGGCAGAGGCGCGGTCACGGATACGGGAGCTCGTGAACGAAGTGGTGGGCGAGGCCTAATCGCGAGACCTGCGCTTAGACGTGCCTCTCGACCAGTTCGAGGTCATGGCCGCCGGGGGCTTTAACCCACGCGCCGAAGCCAGTGCCATCCGCTCGCGCTCGGAGCGGCCGGGAAACGCGACTCCTTCGCTTTCCAAGACTTCCGCCAGCCGGTGGAGGTCGCTGACATGGATTCCGATATGAATATTCGCGGGGGTCACCTCAGCCGGAGCCCGGTCCGTGATGCTGACGGGACTCTCTGCTCTCATCGATGTCTCCTCCATATGTCTGAGTCGGGTGAGGCTGGCACTGCCACTCCGAATGCAGGACAGTATACTCCCGCGATATCGTGCCCCGACATAGGATAGTCGAAGCTGGAACCCGTGTTCGTGGAGGGCGGAATCATCTATCTTTAGGTCGCATCAATCGCTGAGGGGTTCCCCCGTTCGTGGTAAGAGTCTGTTCGGAAAGGGGTGTGCCGAATGGTTGAGCCCGTTCGCCTTACCAGCCTAGCTCGCTGTTCTGGTTGAGCCTCGAAGATCGGCGCTGCCGATCTCGCCCAGGTGCTGGGCGGCTTACCGATTCCAATCGATCCGAATGTCCTGGTGGGTTTTGGGACCAGCGACGACTCCGCGGTCTACAAGCTGACCGACGAGCTTGCCCTCGCGCTTACCATCGACATCTTCACGCCCGTGGTGGACGATCCGTATTGGTTCGGAGCCATCGCGGCCGCCAACGCCCTCTCCGATGTGTATGCTATGGGGGCCAAACCTATTGCGATGCTGAGCTTTGCTGGCTTCCCGAGGGACACGCTGCCGTGGGACATCCTGCATGAGATCCTCCGAGGAGGCGCCGAAAAGGCGCGGGAGGCGGGGGTCGATGTCGTCGGCGGCCACACCGTAGATGATGCCGAGCCGAAATGCGGCTACGCCGCCATCGGGACGGTACACCCGTCGCATATCGTCACAAACTCGGGCGGACAGGCGGGTGATGCACTCGTGCTCACCAAGCCGCTTGGCTCGGGCGTGCTGAGCACTGCTCTGAAGCAGGGCCTGCTCAGCGAACAGCAGATCGCTGAGGTAACGACCGTCATGGCCACGCTGAACCGCGCTGCGGCCGAAGCCATGCTCGAGGTTGGGCCCCACGCCTGCACGGACGTCACAGGCTTCGGGTTCCTCGGCCACCTACGCGAGATGGCGCTTGGAAGCGGGCTCGGCGCCGTGGTGCGCGCGGGTTCAATCCCTGTACTTGACGGAGTGCGTGAGCTCGTGGATCAGGGAGTCGCTCCTGGAGGCTCGCGAACCAACGAGGCATTCCTGAGCCCCCACATCACGTGGGCGGCCTCGATTGATCCGTCTATGAAGACCATCCTGGCCGATGCACAGACTTCTGGCGGCCTGCTCATCGCAGTGGCCGAGGACCGTTGCCCGGAACTGCTGCGCAATCTAGAGGCAAGGTCCGTCGACGCGCGAGTCGTCGGCAAGCTTGTTGCAGGGACGCCGGGGGCTATCACGGTCGAGGCGGATTAGGCCAGCATGGAACCGTTGGTTCAACCGACCGCCGAGGAAATCACACGACTCATCCTGGAGGCACGGTCTCGCACACTGGATCTGGTGGGGGACTTCACGGACGAGCAGATGATCGGACCATCGCTGCGGATCGTGAATCCGCCCTTGTGGGAGATCGGACACGTGGCCTGGTTCCAGGAAAAGTGGGCGCTGCGGCATCTCCGCGGCGAGCCAGCCGTCCGTGCAGAATGCGACGGGCTCTACGATTCGGCGGCCGTTGCTCACGACACGCGCTGGAATCTGCTCCTTCCGCCGCGAGGCGAGACCCTGGACCTCATGCAGACGATTCTCGACAACGTGGTGGAGCGACTTGGCTCCGGCATTCCAAGCCGGGACGAGGTGTACTTCCACTTGCTGGGCCTGTTCCACGAGGACATGCACGACGAGGCCTTCACGTACACCCGACAGACGCACGGCTATCCGCCGCCACATCTGGGCCACATCACCACGGTGCCGACGCCCGGCGGGGGCCCCTACCCGGGCGACGCCGAGGTGCCCGGCGGCACGTACCTGCTGGGTGCGCTCCCAGGCGGGACGGGGCAGTTTGCCCGTGACGGCTCCTTCGTCTTCGACAACGAAAAGTGGGCGCATCCCGTGGAGCTTCGTCCCTTTAAGATCGCCCGGGCTGCCGTGACTCAGTCGGAGTTCGCAGCCTTCGTCGACGACGGCGGGTATCGTGAGCCACGCTTCTGGAGTGAAGCTGGCTGGAATTGGCGCACTGCCGCTTCAGCGGATCACCCCATCTATTGGCAGGAAGACAGCTCTCATCGGTGGCACCGAAGGGTTTTCGATCAGGTTGTGCCGCTGGAACCCCACAAGCCGGTCCTTCACGTCAACTGGTACGAGGCGGAAGCCTACTGCAAGTGGGCAGGCCGACGCCTCCCGACCGAAGCAGAGTGGGAGATGGCCGCATCAGCAGAGCCAGGCGGAGCGGAGGGATCAGATGTCACGCAGCTGAGCGGGTGGCGAAAGCGTCGGCATCCCTGGGGGGACGAGCAGCCCACTCCAGATCGGGCAAACCTTGATTGGCTGGCAATGGGCTGTTTGGACGTCGGGGCACTTCCGTCCGGCGACAGCTACTTCGGCTGCCGTCAGATGCTCGGCAATGTCTGGGAATGGACGGCGGACACGTTCGGACCGTACCCGGGCTTCGTCATTGATCCCTACAAAGAGTATTCCCAACCGTGGTTCGGCGACCAGAAGGTGCTAAGGGGCGGCTGCTGGACCACCCGAAGCCGTCTCATTCGCAACACCTGGCGCAACTTCTACACGCCCGACCGTCGCGACGTCTGGGGCGGTTTTCGTACGTGCGCCGTCGATGGCTGATCGAGGCCTGAGCATCTGCGTGGTTACACCCGAGCTTCCGGATGCGCGGGCCGGTAACTGGATCACCGCAGCGCGCTACGGTCGGATTCTCGAGCGCCTCGGCCACCGCGTTCGGTTAACGACGTCCTACGACGGCTCTCCGTGCGATGCGCTCATCGCGCTTCACGCGCGACGCAGTCACCCGTCCGTTCGTCGCTTCCACGAGGCTTTCCCAGGCAAACCGTTGATCGTGGTTCTGACAGGCACGGACCTGTACCGAGACATCCGCACCGACCCAGATGCCCAGGACTCGCTCACGCTAGCCACCCGGTTGGTCGTTCTTCAGCGGATGGGGATCCCCGAGTTACCAGTCAACCATCGAGCCAAGACGCGCGTCATATACCAATCGGTATCGGGGTGCAGCCCCGGAGCGGCCCGACCTCCAGCGACGTTTTTCAACGTCGCCGTCGTTGGACATCTTCGGCCTGAGAAGGACTCCCTGCGAACCGCGCTGGCGGTGCGGCGCCTCCCTGCGCGTTCACGTGTGCGCGTAACGCATGTTGGGTCGGCGCTGGACGCTGAGATGGGCGAGCAGGCTCGGCGGGAGACCGCAAGCAACCCGCGTTACCGATGGGTTGGAGGAATCCCCCACTGGCGGGTCTGACGGCTCATAGCCCGGAGCCACGTGTTGGTCCAGACGTCGTTAATGGAGGGGAGCTGCAACGCGGTGTGCGAGGCCCTGGTCCTCGGAACACCGGTGATCACCTCCCGAATCAGTGGTCTTATCGGCACCCTCGGTGACGACTATCCGGGCTACTTCACCGTCCAGGACGAAGGTGAGTTGGCGGAGGTCTTGTTCAGGACGGAGACCGACGGTCTGTTCTATGAGGAACTGGGCCGGCGATGCCGTGGAGCGGCGACGCTGCTAAGGCCGGAGGGTGAGCTCGAATCCTGGGCCGAGCTGCTTACGGAGCTTTTACAATGACCCCCGCTGTCACACGCGAGGCGACCAACCTTCCGAGAGGTATTGTGCGACCGTGATCGACGGCCCTCCGACATCTCCCAGCCGACGCTACGATTACGTCCGTGGCATTGCGATTCTGACCGCGATCGCGATCGTAGGACTGTTCATCGTCAAGTGGCAGCCGTACTACGGACGGTCCCTGACGATCACCGCCACCCAGGCGTATCCGGGTTCGTCAATCGTCTCCGGCACAGAGGCAGCGCCGCCCATGGCCTCGTTCGAGGCCGCGCTCGCGTACGGGCAGACCTATTTCCTTGCGATCTGGGAGGCACTTCTTCTTGCTCTGATACTCGCAGCAACTTTGCAAACTCTCGTGCCGACAGACTGGGTGGCACGGATGCTGGGAAGCAACCGGTTTCGCAGCTCGTTTCTTGGAGGTGTCCTGGCCCTTCCGGGCATGATGTGAACGTGCTGTGTTGCCCCGGTGGTCACCGGGCTCCGCAATAGTGGCGCGTCGATCGGGAGCGCCACAGCGTTCTTTCTCGCGAACCCTGCGCTCAACCCTGCCGTACTCGTCTTTCTCGTCCTGACTCCCGGCCTGGGCTGGTCCTGGGCCCTCCTGAGGCTGACTTTCGGTCTCCTCCTGGTGTTTGGCTCCGCGGCACTTGTGAACCGTCTCGTCCCGACTCCAGTCCCTGCGCAGTCGCTCACTGAGGAGCGTGTAGATCTGGAATCCGCCAAGCAGGAGCACGTGGTTGTCCGCTGGCTGAAGTCCTTTGCGATTCTGGCGCTGACCCTGGTCCCCGAGTACATCGTGATGATTCTGCTGCTGGGCGCGGCGCGAGCGTTTCTTTTTCCGGCAGCAGGACCCGAGTTGGGCAACAGCCCGCTCATAATTGTGGGCCTCGCCGTTGTCGGCATGCTGTTCGCCATCCCGACTGCGGGAGAAATCCCGATCATTCAGACCATGCGGGCGTTTGGCATGGGAGACGGACCGTCCGGCGCTCTGCTACTCACCCTGGCACCGGCGAGCTTGCCCTCGCTCCTGATGCTGAGCCGGGTTTTCCCGAAGCGGGTCCTCGCCGTTATCGCCCTCGCCGTTGTCGCTGCGGGTGTGCTCGCTGGGCTCGCGGCCGTTGTCCTCGACCTCTAGCGGGCTCGCCCGGTGACTGCGTTCGGTCAATTCACCTCAGACACAGGGGATGGAGGAACGGCAGGCGCAGCGCTCTTAGAATGGGACGCAAGTAGTGTCTGATACTCTCTGGGCTGTCAAGATTCGAGAAAATTCCTGTCGATGAAGGCAGAGCCGTAGGAGTCAGTTGTCGAAGCCAGAGGTAACGCTCCACTTCTTTGGCTACAGCCTTGGCGGGATGATATCCCTGGGTATGGCCATTCGCCATCCGAGCCTGGTCCGAAGCGTCATCACCCTCAGCACGACTTACGTTCTCGAAGGCATGCTGCCCGAGCTGGTCAAGTTGCAGCGCGATCTGACGCATCAACCCTCGGCCGAGGTGCAGCCCGTTCTCCCGACCGAAGCCGACGGCGCGGTAGCTCCAACCCTCAACTTATTCCCGGCTCTGTGCGCTGCGCATCGGATGAGAACTTCTCGGCGTCCGTCGTCGGTACGGCAGCCACATCCTCAGGTTTCATCATTCCCCGCGCCTGCAGAACCAGCCGCCGCCAATAGATCTGGTGGATATCAGTCGGTGAGAGGTGCTCGCGTGTGTCATACCGCTGCGGGGCAACTGCCCGGAAGTCCTGCTTGGAGAAGTTCGTGTACATCGCCCAGCGTCCATACAGTTTGTAGGAACCGCTCTGCCACGCGCGGGTGAACCAGCTCGCTGGCCTGAGGGCGCGGTAATAGATCTGGCGGGAGAGGATCTCCGTCACCGGGACGGACTGGCGCGTATAGAAATGCGTGCCATAGTCACGCCGGTACATGCCCGGGAGGTGGTGCTCACCACCGCCGTTGGACCCAGCGATCCATTCTTCCGGCCAGTCCCACGGGGGCGATTTGGCGGCGCGTCTTCGCCCCAGATCGGTTATCCACGTCCAGAGCAGGCGCCAGCGATGCTTTGGCCAGTGGGCGTCCAGCGCGGGAAAGTAGCGCTGATACGGCTGTTTGCCCTCCCCGTCTCGTCCGCGGTCCCGTGAGTTGCTCGCAGAAGCGACCGCCCGACCGTTGATGAACCTCTGCGGCGCCCCGAGAGAAGACGCGAAGCCGACGGGGCCCATGAGCATGCTCAGCGAGTCACGGTGCACGTATGGGACGTGGGCGTCGCCCCCGTTTTCGAGCGCTACGTTCCACATCACCGGCCAGTATTCCTGGTGGATCAGGACGCGAGTGGTGGCATCGAAGAATTCGGGTGGCACATCCTCTTCGATTGGCGCGGGCTCGCCGTCGCCCATCCAAACGAAGACCATCCGCTTGAGTGTCCGCGTTGGGTACTTCCGAGCTGTGACTCTGCCCGGGATCCTGGAATCCGGGCCTTCTGGCAACACGGCGAGGACGTTGCCCTCGCCGTCAAAGGTCCAGCCGTGATAGGGACACGAAATCGTGCCCGCGAAGTGGCAGTCGCCATGCATGAGGCTACCGCCCCGGTGCGGGCAGACGTTCCACAGACATTGGACCTGGCCGTCGGCGCCACGGAAGAACACCAGGTCTACGCCGCAGATCTTGAGTCCCACGGGTTTGTTCTTGACCGCCTTGTCCTCTAGCGCCGGGTACCAGTACTCCTTGAGGCCGAGCGGGGGAATGAGCTGGCGCATGTCGCCGGGGGTCACGAAGCTCGATTGCCTTGCCGGTGCGGTAGCGGTTGGCGCCAGATCGGGCGCTCCGGGCTGCGTGGAAACTTCTCTGGTCTGTACCATCACTGGCCTCCTTTCGACCATTCGCCGCGGCACTCCACCGTCATCGCGCCCCGCGTCCGTCGCTCTGGCTACTACGGCCGGAACAGCGCGGTGGCCTTGTCCGAGTTCAGAACGTAGGTTTCGGCATAGGCGAGGACCTCGGCCTTGCGGCCCGCCATGGCGCCGGCCAGGCAGATCCAGTTGAGGAATTCATGCTGGCCTGCATCGACTAGCGCCTCGCGGGTGATGTTGCGCCACTCGCCGTGCTGCCCGGCCCGAAGCTGATCCACATGGTCGTGGTCCGACTGCACATCTGGATAGAGCTCGTGATGCTTCTTGGTCAGAAAGGCATGAGACCAAGAAGATGACCCGATCACGGCCGCGCGCCACGGGCTCGCCTCGATAACGTCCGCGACGGCCTTCCCGAGGTCGAAGCAGCGGCGCGGGGTGGGCGATGGTGGAATCCTCGAGGGGTGGTCGCCGCCGTCGCGCGCGTTCCGAAGGAGGTCGCTGCCGTAGCAGTTCACGTGGAAGGGGATGATGGGATAGTCGAATCCCTGCTGGTCGTAGTCGAGGTAGAGGACGGTATTAATGAAAGCGTGAGCCAATCCGGGATGGTGGTGCGGCTTGAACGCATAGGCGACGTCGACATCGCGGTCGAGAAGACCCTCCACGAGATGGGTGGCGGCTTCGCGGTGACCCTGCACGCGGACAACGGCGTCATCCGGGTGGCCCCAAACGTTCTTCGTCCGATTGAACGGCCCCCCGCTCTTGTAGGGCAAACATTCCACTTCGTCGTACGCATAGACACAGAAGGGCGGGACGACATCTTCCCTGAAATTCTCGTACTGATCGTCGCCCCAGATCAACACGAAGTCCGGCTTGAAGGAGTCCAGCTCCTCACGGAGCTGACGGAAGCCATTCACGACGATGTCTCGATGTCGCCGTGCAGAGCCCAGTCCCTCGTCGTCCGACCACTCCGCCTGCATCGCTTCCGGCCAGTTCTTCGGGTCGCGCAGCTCGGGAGGACAGCCTGGCCGCGCCAACGTTCGCTTCAGAATGTTCACCATTTCCGCGTCCGGGTATATGAACATGCCAGCGTGCGAAAGACCGAGCCCCAGGATCTCGCCCATGTCCTACCTCCTCAGCCCTCGGTGGTCTTTTCCTATTGCCATCGCCAGAGGTGCGCGTTCCACGTGAAGGAGCCGTCTGGACCCCAGGCCCCTGGTCCTACCAGGCCCGGGGCGATGGCCAGTGTATTGACAGAAAAGACGAGCGAGATGGCCGCCACCTGGTCGCTCAGCACCGTTGCCATCTCGATGGCAAGTCGGTTTCGCTCCGACCGATCCAGGGTCCTCGAAAACGCGTCCTGCAAGCGATCGAACTCTGGGTCTGAGAAGCCCGCTCGGTTACTTCCGACCCAGTTGTTCTGCGGGGTCCCGATCGTTCGAGCGATGTAGAGCTCGAAACTCTTTTCGCCGGAGCCGCTCTCGCTCACATAGAAACCTGGGTAGGAGCCACGCACCTCTCGGTTCTGGGCTAGAGCAACCGGCACTGCTGTCTCCTTGGTCTCGAACCCCGCCTGCCGCCACCCGCTGGCGATGATCGCGAGCTCTTTTACGTAGGCCTCGGTGCCATTGGCCTTGATCTCGACCGAGAGGCGGTCTCCATCTGCCCCGACATAACTGCCGTCGGTGCCTCTGGTGAACCCGGCCTCCGTCAACAGCCGTTCGACGCGTCGCAGATCGTAGGTGTAGTGGGATATTGCTCGATCCAGCTCGGCGTAGTAGGGTGCAGAGGACGTTATGGGAGCGTCGGTAACGATGCTCTGCCCCAGGTAGACCGCCTCGTTGATCGCCGGGCGATCGATAGCGTGTGCGAAGGCTTTTCGGACGCGAGCGTCTTGAAGGGCTCGGGGAGATACGAAGTCCGGGCGGCCCTGCACGTCGACGCGCCGCCAGGCGTTGGCGACGTCGAGCACGGTTCCGCCCCAGCCCTGCTGCTGCAGCACCAGGGCCTGCTCGGGGAAGATCGTAAAGGCCAGCGTCACATGCGATTCGCCGGCCAGGACGCTGGCGAGGACGGCGTTGGAGTCCGCGTTGAACGTCAAGCGTATTCGATCGATCTGAGGCCGCCCCAACACGTGCCCAGCAAAGGCCGACCCTTCGATGAAGGCACCCGGTTCCCAGCGATCCAGTCGCCACGGTCCGAGGCCGACGTATTGCGTCGTCCAGTAGGGGTGCTTCGCGAACGTTTCCAGATCACCCCGTCGGAAGGACTCCTCGAGGATGTGTCTGGGCAGCGGTGGAAGAAGGCTGCCCATGCGGTCCACATCTGGATACGGACGTCGCCAGCGGATGACCACCGTCGCCGCGTCTGGAGCGGTCAGCTCCTCGATTTCTGAGATGGGAACCGAGTTGGAGTGGCCCAGTTCTGGAATGGCGTAGACCTGCCAGGCGAAAACGAAGTCGTTGGCCGAGAGCGGGACGTCGTCATGCCAGGTCGCGTTTGGTCGCAGGCGGTGCGTCGTTTGCATCCGACCGTCAGGCGACATGAGCCACGTATCGGTGTTGAGTCGGGGAAGCTCCGTAGTCAGATAGGGACGGGCAGTTTCTTGGTCGTCCACGTAGTCGAGCGCCGCATTGAACAAACTTCGGGACGGGCTATCGCCCAGGGCGGTGACGGCCGGGATGTCCTTCATCGTCAGGGTTCGCGGCTCGGCCCGGGCGATCAGAACGAGGGTGCGCGCCGGCGTCGACTGCTGTTGCTCGGATCGAGGGGCGGATCCAGCGGCGCCCGGAGCGCAGCTCGCTATGAGGGCCGTCACTGTCAGGGCGAGAACGCCCGCCGCTCTTCTCCGAGGGGTCAACTCCCTACCTCTCGACGCTCTGCGCCCGGTTTCGTGCACCGTTGTTTCGTCCCGCCATCATACTCCTTGCCTCTTGCCTGTGGGCGGGCACTGCGCACATTTGCCGCATCGTACCATCGGCACTAGACTTGCGAAGTCGTTGAGCGGTTCAGCATGAACATTGATGAGCTTGTAATCGCCGCGGAGGCAACCGTACTGCTAATGACGCGAAAGGGAGGGGATCTACCATGAAAAATGCGGCGATGCCGGCCATGCTCGTGTTCGTGGCCATTGTGGCTTCTGCGTGTGCCGCGCCCCGCGCCTCTGAGCGGGCCGAGCAAGGCGCGCGTCCTGCCGTCGCGCCGAGCCGCCCGCTGGTGGTTCTTACCCGCGGTGAACCGATCGCTCTGGCGCTCAGAGCGTTTCAGACCGTGGGCGGCGGCTCGTATCCGCATCTGGTCTTGAATGCGACGTTCGACGACCAGGACCAGAACGGGAATCCGTTCCCGCTGCTGGCTGAGGCGCTGCCTCAGCTCGACACCGACACGTGGCGGGTGTTCCCCGACGGCACCATGGAGACGAGCTATCGTCTCAAGCCCGGCATCGTTTGGCACGACGGCGCGCCGCTCGACGCGGCGGACTTCGTGTTTGCGTGGCGCATCTATGCCAATCCCGCCTCCGGCTCCGCAACCGTGGCCCCCGTGGGTGAGATGCAAGAGGTCTCTGCTCCGGACAGCCAGACGGTCGTGATCCGCTGGCGCAGACCGTTCCCGGGCGCGGGCATCCAGTATTCGCGCACGCAATCGGCATTTACCGCCCTCCCTCGGCACATCCTCGAGCAGCCCTACCTCCAGGAAAGCTTCGAGGCCTTCGCCAACCACCCGTTCTGGACGGATGAGTTCGTCGGTCTCGGTCCGTATCGGCTGGACCGATGGGAGCGAGGACAGGAGATCAACGTCGTTGCGTTCGACCGATTCGTCCTCGGGCGTCCGAAAATCGACCGTCTGCGCTTCCTGATTGCGAATGACGCCAACACGGCCGTTGCGACTATGTTGAGCGGCGACGCGCACATTGCGCTCGACTACGTGCTGTATTACCCAGAGGGAGCGGTTCTGCGGGAGCGGTGGGCCGCCAATAACGGCGGCACCGTCCTGTTCAGCCCGGTCCTGTTCTATTTCGGCCAGATCCAGCTCAGGCCGGAGATGGTCTCAACCTCCGCCCAGCAGGACGTGCGCTTTCGCCAGGCGTTAGCCCATGGGATGGACAAGCAGGGCCTTAACGAGGCGCTCCTGGGGGGTACGGCCGTGGTGACGGAAGGGCTGCTCTCCCCCCGCGCCAGCTATTACGCAGCCATCGAGCCTGCCATCACCAAGTACCCGTACGATCCTCGGCGCTCGGAACAGCTCCTGGACGAGATGGGCCTCCAACGGGGAGCGGACGGGTTCTATCTTGGCCCGGACCGGCAGCCCTTCACGTTGGACATCATCAGCCTGGTCAATCCGACCTCGGATTCGCAGAACGCCATCATCGTGGATCGGTACCGGCGGATTGGCATGAATGCAGCAGGGCGGATCCTGCCGGCGCCCCTTTTCGGCGACGGCCAGGCCAGAGCACAGATGGGCGCGATGCAGCTTACCGGGGGCTCCGGGTTCGAGCGCGCCCTGGGCGCAATGGCGAGCTCGTCCATCAGCCGTCCGGAAACCCGCTGGCAGGGTTCGAACCGCGGCGCCTGGTCGAACGCGGAGTACGATCGGTTGTGGGATCGCTACAACACGACCCTGGACTTGCCGACGCAAATCCAGCTTCTCGCGCAGATGGAGAAGGTCCTCAGCGAAGACGTGCCGTTGATTCCCCTGTACTACACGCCCTTGATCACGCCGTACGCCGCGGGCTTGACGGGCCCCGCGCTGCGCACCTACGGGGACATCGACACCCTCACCAAGATTTGGGAGTGGCAATGGAGCTCATGACGGAGAGAGGCTCAGGGGCCAAGCTGCCCCGGCAAGGATGTCTCCTTCGGGCGGTAGCTGGCTGGTATGCGGTTCCGGCCGATTCTATCGCGCGGTTGTCGAGTCCAGGGCGCGGCACTCCGAAGAAACGCCCGCGGCACGGTTCGCCGCTTCCAGCCGCGTGGCAACGTCGCGCCAGGCGCTCCAGAGCGGACCCTCGTCGGGCGCATAGGTGATGCCTCGTCCGACGTCCGTGTCTAGCTCGGCGTCTTTCGTCGGAGCTGGGGTACCCCATGGCGCGATCCCGGCCACGCCCGCCTGGGCCATGAGATCGGGGACGCTCCATTGGCGCGGGAACTGGCGGCCGTCGAGGTCGATCCAGGCACTGGGCACTCCGAACCTCACGGCGAACGCGCGGTCCCCAGTGAACAGCCGCTGCGAGTCGCCGTGGATCTCTCTGGTGTGGCCGAACTCCGTGTAGACGGACGCGACGCCGGCCCGGCGGAAGGACATCGCGTCATCTATCGCGAACGGGTTCCCGTCGTAACCGGTGAGGCCCCACACGTTCCAGCAGTACGCGTCGCACGCATCCAGGGCGTCCTGCACCAGGCCACGGTAAGTCGGGAGCATCTCGGTCACGGGCGTCCCGTTCAGGCGATAGTCCCAGTCCACCAGCTCGGCCATGTACTGCGCGCCCATGAAGATCAGGTGGTTGCGGTCTGACTGACGAATCGTGTCGACCATGTCGCGCGTGAAACCGAGGTACCAGCCGTACGCGTCGCTGGGCGTGAAGCCGTTCCGTGGGCTTCCGCGCGCCTTCAGCTCGTTACCGAGCTGCCAGCCAAGGAGCGCGGGGCTATCGGCCAGGCTTGCCACGATCTGTTGGACCCACGGCTTGTAGTAGACCTCGTAATTCGGCATGTATTGCAAGCGCCCGTAGCCGTGCTCCTGATCGAAGTCGAACAGTCGGACGCCGGAGCGGTACCAGGGCGCGGGGAGAACGGGAACGTCGCGGAAGTTGGGGTGGTCGTACGCGTGCCGATCTCCCGGCACGCCCCTCGGATAGTAGTCCGTGAGGCTGACCAGCACGTATACCGCCTCGTGCGGGGGATTCTTGGCGTTGTACGCGGCAACCTGGTCTACGAGGGTGCGGAGCGCTCGCACCGCTGCGGCGGTATCGCGCGGCGCACGGTCCGGACCGATGCCATGGCCCGTCGCGAACACCCGCATCCATCGAATGTTCGATAGGCGCAGGAAATCAAGCGTCTCGGTCAGCCCGGAGCGAAAAGGCAAATTGGGGACGTTGCTGGCGATGGAGGTCAGCGGCACACAGGCGCCGTCGAAGAGACTGCCGCCCACAGCCGCGGGGAAACCGGGCTTCCGCCAGTCGTGGGACCGGGCGATTGAGGCGGGTGGTTGGGGCGCCTCGACCACCTCTTCGGACGGCGGCGAATCCAGCGGCTCCTGGGCTCGAGCCACCGCGTTGGATGGGAGGGCCATGCATACAAGTACCAGCAGGAGCAACCACCGTGAAGCCAGGGGTCGACAGAGCGATGTGGGACTGTGAAGCGACGAAGAGCTGATCAGGGCGCACCCGCCCAGACGAACGAGCTGCCATTCGACGGCTCAGGAACACCCTGGACAACCGAGAGGTACCGACGATGCGCCAATCGGCGTGCGAAGGTCTCGCGGAAGCCGGCGCCGCTGTCCGCCAGGAGGCGGCTGTCCCCGTCGTTCACATTCGGCTTGTAGTTGACGAGACCGCCGTGGAGGAACACGTGGTCGGACATGCGAGAGGCGTCGACCTTATCGAAGCCCTGGTGGTAGTTGTAGTAGACCATCGCCTTGATCCTCAGGTGCGACTCGAACACGTTGAACATGCCCTCGAGCCACTCGCGCTGCTGGGCGGGCGTTAGGCTGCTCAACGCAACGCGGATGCCCCACTCGCCGATGAATAGGGGCTTTCCGTGGGATATCGCGAAATGGTACGGAGCCTCGATGGACGAAGGTGGCTGGTCGTCGTACATATCGACGCCCGCCCAATCGACGTAATCATCGCCCGGCCAGAACGCGGTGAAATCCTGCACCGCCGGCGCTTGGATCGAGTTCCACACCCATGCAACGTTTGTCACGCCCTCAGCGCGGAAGATGTCGACGGTCTGTCGCCACGCAGCGACGAAGTCTCCAACGCTCAAGGTCACGTCGGCACCCGGGCTGCAGCTCCGCCACCAGTTTCCATTGAACTCGGCACACACCGGGCTGATGAAGAGGGGACCGCCGTATGCGCGAACCGCCTGCGCGTACTCGCGGATATATCCGTCGAGTTTGCCTTGGGCAACGTCGCGCGTATTGATCCCGCGATACGCGGGCTTCGTCACATCCCAGCCGGTCTGCGCATTCCATTTGATGTAGGGCACGATCTTGCCGCCATGGAGGCTCGAGAACCTGCGGATCTCATCCAGCGTGTTCTCGAAGGGGATAGGCGCGCCGTCGTCCCGCTGCCACGTCGTCGGAACGAGCATGATTGCGGGTGGCTTGCTGTTCAGCTCGTTGGTCACGGAGTCCTGAAGCCGCTGGGGGAAACGGCGCGAATCGCCTACGCGCGGATCGCTGGAGTCCCAAAGCCGCACGAACATGCCCGTGTACGCGAATCCGTCAGGGGGCTCGTAGAGCGCGCGCCTCGAACCAACCTGGGCGGAGGTGGGAGCGACCGAGGTCGCGAACACGGCGCCGACGAGCAGCAGGACGCGGAGTCGGTGCAACGCACGGCGAGGTCCATCGCGGAGGCGCATGTAGCAAGCTTATCAGGCGGAGACGATAATGGCATCGAAGAGGGTTCCCACGTCTTTGGCCCGATCGAACGACCAGACCTGACCGAGTGAGTCGCGGCACTGGGTTTCGGTGAGCAGCCCGGCCGAGAGCTGGCGAAATTTGGTCTCGATCTCCTCGTCGCTGAGTGGGTTTCCCCGGTGACCTTTGGGATATCGGGTCTCTGCGACGAGTTGCTTGCCATCGGTGGTGGCGATCTCCATCAGGCAGTGGCCCTCATTGGGGAAGGCTCGCGTGTACTCGGGGTCTTCATCGATGGTCATCTTGCCGATGAGTGGCCGCAAAGTCGGATCTTGTACGCGCTCGGTGGCGAAGGTCGCGGGCGTTACTTCGCCATCTCGGAGGGCGACCGCCACCAGGAACGGCATACTGTGATCGGCGGTCTCCCGGTTTTGCGGGTCCCATTTCTCGGATTCCGTGGCCGAGCTCTCTACGGCGACGCCGTGGGTTCGGATGCGGATCGATTCGATCTCCGCCCCGTCTAGCTGAGGACGTAGCTCCAGCGCTAGACCAATGGGCCCCTGGGTGTGCACCTGGGAGGGGAAGTATTTGAAGCTGGTGGCCATGATGCGAAGTGGTGCGACGCCGAGGCGGTCGAGCTCCACCGGCTTGCGGATCGCCTGCTCCCAGAGCCCTTTCCCGCCATCGAACGGCTCGGACGGGCCAGTCATGCCCTCCCGGGCCAACTGCGCGGCGAAGACACCCGCGCGGCACGAAGCCGCCATCGCGCATCCCTTCCACATCGAGAGGTGCCCGACCCGCGTGACCCCGAGGGGAACGTTCGGCGTGACGGCCAACGAGATCGCCTGAGCCATCGCCTCGCGGTCCAGGCCCATGACCTTGCCAGCGCCACATGCCGCACCCACGACGCCAAACATGCCCTGATCCCAGCCGGCGAGGGGCGACTCATCGCACAGGCGACAGAAGATCTCGTATGCCAACACGATGGCTGTGATGATGCTCTCTCCGTCGGCCTGGACGGGCTCGGCAGCGGCCAGAATCGCCGAGATCATGTCGCTGGGGTGCCCGCTGCCCTGGGCGATATAGGAATCGCTGCAATCCAAGTAGCGGACCATGACACCGTTTGCGAAGGCCGCCATGTCGGCCGAGGTGCTCTGGCGCGTCCCAAGAATCCGCGCGGGCGCCGTGCTGCTGACCTGTTCAGCGAGACGCCGGGCGATGACGGACGGCTCCGCGGAGAAACCACCGATGCCGCATGCGAGCGTGTCGACGAGGGTGCGCTTTACCTGGTGCACGACGTCTCGAGTCAGGTCGGTGTATCTCAGGCTGCAGGCAAACTCGGCCAGGATCTCGGTCGTGCGATCCACGCCTAAGCGCCTGCCCGAGCGACCAGCGCGTCGCGGGCGCCGTCTTGGAAACCGATCTCTCGTGGGAGGACGAGCGCCACGGGACGGACGTGCTGGCTGGACGGATCGAGACCGGGGAGCGGCCTGCCAGCGTCGAGAGCATCGAGCGCGTTCTTGAGACGACGCCTTAGATACACGAGGGGTACGTCGCTGGGGCCGATGCGCTCGTTCGTACGGTCGCAGATGGGCCCCATGCTCTCCTGGACCGCCGAATCCTGGGCAGCGAAGCCGGGGATTCCCGTGTAGGAGATGGTGCGCTGCGCGTCGCGGTCGACGAGGAAGTCGTTCGCGAGGTTGGCGCACGATCGATAGGTGCCGGGGATAAGGTCGCCATAGATGCCGTCTCCGACGACGCCCAGCGGTCCATTCGGGTCCCATGTCATGTTGTAGACCCAGCAATTCTCGTCGTCTATCGGCACGAAGGCGTGGCCGCCGATCCCCTCGTCCACCAGCGGGGGAAACATCGTGTACCACGGCATGATCCACTGGTTGATGCGCCAGTAGTAGCTCGCATCGTCAGCGTTCCGTCTGGCCGCGACCATCAGCCCGTGGTCCGCGTCGATGACCTCGAAGCGCGGGCTGGGGTCACGGAAAGAGAGCTGCTGTCCCTGCTTGTCGCCACCGAGGTTCAGGTTGCGATGGAGGATCGATATGTGGGCAAGGTCGATGCCGCCCTCCAGCGCTTGGAGGTAATTGCACTCCTGAAGGCGCTTGGACACGCATCGCTGGTTCTCAGGCACGAGCAGAAACTCGAATTCGGGAAATGGCGGCGCCTCGCTCTCGGGTCCCATGTACGCCCAGATCAGCCCGCCGCGCTCGCGGCAGGGGTACGACCGCAGCCGAATCTTCTCCTTGAAGCTGCTTTCCGGCGGCTCGTTGGGCATGTCGACGCAACGGCCGTCGACGTCATACTTCCAGCCGTGGTAGACGCAGCGGAGTCCGCGTTCCTCGTTGCGGCCAAAGAACAGCGATGCGCCGCGGTGCGGGCAGTGCACTTCTACCAGCCCTAGGCGGTCATCGGAATCGCGAAACGCCAGCAGGTCTTCGCCGAGGAGCCTCGCCCGCACGGGCGCGCCGTCGGCTTCGGACAGCTCTTCAGAGAGAAGCGCAGGAACCCAGTACCTTCGCAGGAGCTTGCCCATCGGTGTTCCCGGCCCTGTACGGGTCAGCAGCTCGTTCTCTTCCGCGGTGAGCATTGGCCCTCCGGCACCTGCGTCCGACATCGACTCAGGTGCTTGTGCACGCGATCGGATTGTAGCCCGTTTACCATCTAGGGAACGTCGTCCGCCAGGATGGCGAGGCAGATCAACGATGCGGATCGCGCAGAGCTCCAGGAGTTCATCTCGAAAACCGAAGCCTCGATCGAATGCTACGAGGACATCCTCGACGCGCAGGAGATTGCCGACGGGATCGAAGACGCCAGGAAGAACGGCACTATTCCCTGGGAGCAAGTAAAGGCTGAGCTCGGCCTGTAAGCCTATGGCCTACACGGTCGAGCTCATTAGGCCCGCAACGAAGCAGCTCGGCGCTCTTGCTCATGATGCAGTCTTGCTTCGCCGTATCGCCGACGCGATCGAACTTTACGGGGTGGTGACGACGAAGGTGTAGGTGCCTGATAGGGTGCCGTCGGCGTTGGATTGCACGTCGATAGCGAGAGCCTGGTTGAAGATGCCGTCGCGGGCATTGCCCGGCTCGTCGGGCATGTAGAGCTGGGTTGTCAGGACGGGACCACCGGGTGCCTGAACCTTGACGTGAATGTGGCGAGTGCGGCCCGGGTACAGGCCCGGGACGACGGTTCGGAGCAAGTACTGGCCGTTCGCGTCAGCGTATTGGTGGCCGCGGAAGTCGTACCCACGGTTGTCATACGTGCCGTTGCCGTCCGTCTGCCAGAAATCGAGGAGGGCGCCCGCGACTGGCTGACCCGTGGTCGATAGTACCTGGCCGGTCAAGACGAGAGGCGTGCCTGGCGCGGAGGAATCCGCAAGCGTTTGCGTCTCAGGGGAGCCAACCCTGAAGTACGGGCCTTCCGTTTGAGGTCGCGTAGGGCCGAGCTGGTTTTCCAGGCCGAAGGGAAGAGCAACCGATGCTTCCGTCGACGTCTGCGCGGCGGCTATCTGGATTGCCTCGCGTGAGCTATCGGCGCTGATGCCTCCGGCTACGAGCAGAACCCCGGTGAGAGCGCTCAGCGCGAGCCGTGGGCCCAAGTGGTGCGATGGCTGTGATGTCATGGACGTTGTCCCCTCGATTTATGGTTTCCGTCGGATTTGCGGATGCATTCATCATATGAAGCGTACGTTGAAACTAGATGGGAGATGCATGAGAAATCTTCCATCTGAACAGTAGGCGGACGAGAAGGGGAGAGGGGGATGACGTCACCTACGCATGGAGCGAACGCGCGTTCTACAATGTGGCATTGGCGGTGGGTATCCGATATCGGAGCGACTGTATGGAGAACGGCGTCGCAACCGTAACAGGCTGGGTGGAGGAGCTGAGCCTCTATGGCCTTCGTGTGGGTGGGTCGTGGGTCTCCTGGGCCGTGGGAGGGACTCCTCGACCGTATCTCGGCGATTACGCTGAGGTCCAAGTCGATGCCGAGGGATATGCGCTAGACGTCGTGGTACGCGCCTGGCGTCCGTTGCCTCCGAACCAGAACTGAAAAAGGAATGGCCAGGAACCATGCGGGTTCCTGGCCATTTCCCCGTGTTGAGCTCGCGTCTATCGGCTAGAAGCCCATGAACGGCGCGCCCGTCTGCCACGGGTTGACGCCGCCGCACATGGGGCCCTGCCCGTAGGTCGAAGAGGAATTCGAGTAGATCGGGCACAGCGTGCCCGGCATGAAGCTCGTCCCGTAAGGGCCTCCGCCGCACGGCCCGCCGTTGCACGGCGCCGAGTATCCCTGATAGGGTACGTTGCCATTGTTGAGGAAGCTCCCACCGTATGGGGTGCTTCCGTTGCCGTATCCGCCGCTATAGCCCTGATTGTAACCCTGGTTGTAGCCTTGGTACTGGTTGTTGTAGCCCTGGTTGTTCTGCTGGTTATAGCCCTGGCTCTGGTTATTCGGCTGGTTGTACTGATTGACCGACGTCGATGGTCCTGGATCGAATGGACCGCTGCCGCCCCTGGCTCGGAGCTGTGACGGCGCCGGCGCTGACGACACGGGTGCGTCGACGTTGATGGTCGAGTAGGTCCAGCCACCCGCAGCCGAGCGGGCGTAGACGAACAGGACGTGCGTCCCACCCTCGATGCTCTGTGGCGTCCATGTGAGGTCGAAGCCGCTGTTCACCGCGGACGGGTTTCCGAGGGCGATCGCCACGTCGGCGCGTACGCCGCCGTACGTCGCGTTTCCAACGAGTGTTCCTCCGCCGTCCATCGGACCGTCGAGGTAGACGCGCACGGTATCAACGCCAGTTCCGGGACCGGTCGGGTCCGCCGCCCAGCCTCCGATGTTGACCTTCTTGCCTGCTTCGATCTGCGTTCCGCTGCTTGGAGTGTCGATGGAGATCTGCGTCGTGGTCGAACCCACCACCTGTGCGTTGGATGCGCCAGTGCCCTGCGCCACGGTTGCGTAGTTGCCTTGCGGCGACGCGGCGGCGGAGCCCTGCGCGCTCGTCCCAGACGGGGCTTGCTGGGCGGGGGTCGCGTACACACCCTGCTGCTGCGTACTCTGCTGCTGCTGTGTGCCTTGCTGCTGTGCACCTTGCTGCGCGGGCGTCGTATAGGCGCCCTGCTGCGACGGGGGCATGCCAGTCGGCGTAAATGGACTCTGCGCAGAAGCCGGGAGCGCAGGGAAGCCCACGGCCAGGATCGCGGTCAGGGCCGCCAGGAATCGTACCGTGACGGGCCGCATGTGTCTCATCGTCGAAGTCCCTCCTTCGTGCGGAACACCCACTGGGTGATCACGCTCGGCCCAGGCGGCGAGTGGTGCAAGCCATGAATTTTCTTGCATCGCCAACGTGGGCCTAAGTTGCGAGCGCGCCAATCGCGCCCTGACGGAGTATCCCACGCCCTTCCGCATAAAACCACTCGACCGTGACGCGGGAGTGATCTTTCGTAACCGTCTCGTTCCGCGAGGGCACCTAGACGGACGGCACCCTTAGCGCGTGGCGGCGACGGCGTCAAAGGCAGGAACGACTTCCTTACCGAACAGCTCGATCGACTTGTCCACGAGGTCGGGCGACATCTTTCCGATCTGGTGGTTGGTGCAGAAGAGGTCGTAGCCCATCCGCGCTTGGCCCTCCTGGAGCTTTCGAATCACCGTGTCCGGGCTGCCGACCAGCGCGAGGCCATTGTCGATGTTGAACTCGTAGCTCTTGGCTGCCTCGGCCATCGTCACGGCGCGAGCCACCGCATCGGGCTTGTCGCTGTCGGTCCCCATGCCGCGCTGGTTGCTGCCCCAGCCGATGCGCGTGTTCGCGATGGGGCCAGAGCCCACGCGAACCGTGCCCGTCGCAAGAAACTGGCGAGCTTCCTCGTGGGCCTTCTCATCCGTCTCCGCCACGTGCACCTGGCGCATGAGGAAGATGCGCGGCATTGGACCCGCGTGGCCGCTCTCGCTCCAGACTCGTCGGAAGAGGTCGAATTTGTGCGTGCAGACGTCATCCGTGTCGAGATTCTTGGCCATGTTGTAGTTGTTGCGGGCGGCGTACTCGATCGAATCCTCGCTGTGGACGGCGGCCCAGATCGGCGGATGGGGCTTCTGGTACGGCTTAGGTTTCGGGAGCACCTCGTCGAAGTGGAAGAACTTGCCATCGTACGTGACTTCATCCTGAGTCCAGGCCATCGTAACGATCTTTCGGATCTCGTCCGCCACTGCAGCGCGCTGGTAGTAATCCATGCCCCACCGGATGAACTCGTGCTCGTGAACACCCGTGCCGGTTCCGAATTCGACGCGTCCGCGAGAGATCTGGTCCAACATGGCGACGTCCTCGGCGAGCCGAATCGGATGGTAGAAGGGGAGCTGCCAGATCATGGCGCCAAAGCGCAGCCGAGAGGTGGCGCGCGCGACCGCCGTCAGGAACACGTTCGGCGCCGTGATGCCGCCGGAATTCTGGTGCTCGATCACGAAATACGAGTGCCAGCCGAGCTCCTCGATCCGCTGCGCGAGACGGATGTGCTCGTCATAGACCTCGGCCAGATCTCCGTCATTTACGGTGCCGTAGCCGACACCGTCCCAGAGTGCGAAATCCAGCTTGGTCATGCGGTGTCCCTCCGGGTGTGATGTAGCGTCGGTGCGACACCATATCACGGTCGCCCGGGCTTGAAAAGAGTCCTCCCAGCCAGGTCGGAGAGCTTCGGAACCTGGGCGACGGCGTCGCGCGGCAAGGCATCTTGCTGCCCGTAAGCGGGGTCAACGCTCATCCCACTGGCTGTCGGCCGCACAAGCACGACGGGTACTGTCGCTCGCCGCACCACGGCAGCCGCCTGACTGCCGAGCAATAGGCGGGAAAGCCCGCTTCGTCCGTGCGTGGCGATCGTGATCAAGCCTGCGTCAAAGGCATCCACGGCGTCGAGAATCACTTTCGGCGGCTCGCCGAAACGGACATTGGGCGTGACCGGAATTCCGTCCCGGACGAGTTGTTTCCCTTTCGCGGCCAGATAGTTCCATACGTCGCCGACATCGTTCACCGGGTCGGCCTTCGCCGCGTATTGTTCGGACTCGATCGCTCGCACGAGAACGACTTCAGCGCCGAGCGCACGAGCGAGCTCCCCCGCCGTGATCAAGGCCCGCTCGGAGAGCTCAGATCCGTCGAGAGGAACGACGATGCGCGGCGGTGGGGCTCCGGTCGGCGCCCACGGTTTGTCGGCTCGGTTCGAAACGGCCATGACGGGCACCGTCGTGTGACGGAGAACCCAGTCGGTTGCGCTACCGAACACGTAGCGTCCCAAATCATTCCTGGAGTGAGTAGCCATGACAATGAGGTCCGTGTGATATCGCCTTGCGGCGGCAACGATTCCCGTCCCCGCCGCGCTGTTGAGCGTCGCGAATTCTGCACGGAGACCATTCGAACGCATATTGTGAGTGAGCAGGCGTAGCCGCTCGCTTGGCCCATCGACACTGTGCTCGGTTGGCTTAGCGCCATTTCGGGAGTCCGCAGCCATCTGCACAGCGTGGACCAAGATGATCCGTCCGCCCACGTGACGAGCGAATGTGGACGCATACGGGATCGCACGTTCAGACATGACCGAGCCGTCGAGCGGCACGAGAATCGCATCAAGCATCCGTCCCTCCTTCGACGTTAGCAGGCCCACGAGCACCGTGGCTCGTCCGACCCCGGTATAGAAGTCGTCGATTAAGCCTAAGGCGCAGCGGAAACCGGCTACCATCGTCGTTGAGGTGGTTCTGAACTACCCCGGTGGGCGGGATACTTCATCGGAGCCTTGTAACGGAAGTCAAGAGACGACGACCAAAGAGCACTGGTGTATCTATTGTGTAACAGGGGTCCGAGATCTCGCGGGCCACACCATTAGACTGTTCCGAACTGACTTCAGCCAGCCATGGAGGAAACCATGCCTAGTCCCGGGTCCACGCTTACTTCGGCGGACCAGCGCCAGCTTCTCGCGGCGCTGCGCGCCATTCGTAAGGGAGACTTCTCGGTTCGCCTTCCGCTCGACCAAGAGGGCATCGCCGGCGAGATCGCCGAAGCTCTGAACGATGTCGTCGAGCTGAACCAACGGACGGCCAAGGAGCTGCAGCGCATCTCCCGCGTCGTCGGTCGCGACGGGCGAATCGGGCAGCGCGCGTCTCTGGGCGAGGTGAGCGGCGCCTGGGCGGGATACGTGGAGCACGTGAACCTGCTCATCAACGACCTCACGACCCCAACGGTCGAGGTCAGCCGCGTGCTCGGCGCCGTCGCCCGCGGCGACCTCTCCCAGCGGATGGCTCTCGAGATCGACGGCCGCCCCTTGAAGGGCGAGTTCTTGCGGTCCAGCAAGATCGTGAACACGATGGTGGACCAGCTCAATTCATTTGCCTCAGAAGTGACCCGGGTGGCCCGCGAGGTCGGGTCCGAAGGAAAGCTCGGCGGCCAGGCGGAAGTGCGCGGCGTGGCAGGCACGTGGAAGGACCTCACCGACTCCGTCAACTCCATGGCTGGCAACTTGACGGCTCAGGTGCGGAACATCGCGGAAGTGACGACTGCTGTCGCGAACGGCGACCTGTCCAAGAAGATCACCGTCGATGTTCGCGGCGAGATCCTCGAGCTCAAAGACACCATCAACACCATGGTGGACCAGCTCAACTCCTTCGCTTCCGAGGTGACTCGCGTGGCCCGCGAGGTGGGGTCTGAAGGCAAACTGGGCGGCCAGGCACAGGTGCGCGGCGTCGGCGGCACCTGGAAAGACCTCACCGACTCCGTCAACATGATGGCCGGCAACTTGACATCGCAGGTCCGCAACATCGCGACCGTTACCACGGCCGTCGCCAACGGCGACCTTTCCAAAAAGATCACCGTCGACGTCCGCGGCGAGATCCTCGAGCTCAAGGACACCATCAACACGATGGTGGACCAGCTCAACTCCTTCGCTTCTGAAGTGACCCGGGTGGCCCGCGAGGTGGGCTCTGAAGGAAAGCTCGGCGGCCAGGCGAACGTACCAGGCGTGGCGGGTACCTGGAAGGACCTCACCGACTCCGTCAACATGATGGCCGGTAACCTGACTGGCCAGGTCCGAAACATCGCGGAAGTGACGACGGCCGTGGCAAACGGCGACCTGTCGAAGAAGATCACCGTCGACGTCCGCGGCGAGATCCTCGAGCTCAAGAACACTATCAATACGATGGTGGATCAGCTCAACGCCTTCGCCTCCGAAGTGACCCGCGTCGCCCGCGAGGTTGGCTCCGAGGGAAAACTCGGCGGCCAGGCCGACGTCCGTGGCGTCGGCGGCACCTGGAAGGACCTGACCGACTCCGTGAACATGATGGCTGGCAACCTCACCGCCCAGGTGCGAAACATCGCCGACGTGACGACCGCCGTAGCGAACGGCGACCTGTCCAAGAAGATCACGGTAGACGTGCGAGGCGAGATTCTCGAGCTCAAGAACACCATCAACACGATGGTGGACCAGCTCAATTCATTTGCTTCTGAAGTGACCCGCGTGGCTCGCGAGGTCGGCTCGGAGGGAAAGCTCGGCGGCCAGGCCGACGTCCGCGGCGTCGGCGGAACCTGGAAGGACCTGACCGACTCCGTGAACATGATGGCTGGCAACCTCACGGCCCAGGTCCGCAACGTAGCGGAAGTGACCACTGCCGTGGCCAACGGTGACCTGTCCAAGAAGATCACCGTCGACGTCCGCGGCGAGATCCTCGAGCTCAAGGACACCATCAATACGATGGTGGACCAGCTCAACGCCTTCGCATCCGAAGTGACCCGTGTGGCCCGCGAGGTTGGCTCGGAAGGAAATCTCGGAGGGCAGGCGGAAGTGCGCGGCGTCGGTGGCACGTGGAAGGACCTCACCGACTCGGTCAACATGATGGCAGGAAACCTCACGGCCCAGGTCCGCAACATCGCGGAAGTGACCACGGCCGTGGCCAACGGCGACCTCTCCAAAAAGATCACGGTAGACGTGCGCGGAGAGATCCTCGAGCTGAAGGACACCATCAATACGATGGTGGACCAGCTCAACGCCTTCGCCTCCGAGGTTACCCGCGTGGCTCGCGAAGTCGGCTCCGAAGGGAAGCTCGGCGGCCAGGCCGATGTCCGTGGCGTCGGCGGCACCTGGAAGGACCTCACCGACTCCGTCAACATGATGGCCGGCAACTTGACCAGTCAGGTGCGAAACATCGCGGAAGTAACAACGGCCGTCGCCAATGGCGACCTCTCCAAGAAGATCACCGTCGACGTCCGCGGCGAGATCCTCGAGCTCAAGGACACCATCAATACGATGGTGGACCAGCTCAACTCCTTCGCCTCGGAAGTGACCCGTGTGGCCCGCGAAGTGGGATCTGAAGGCAAGCTCGGCGGTCAGGCAGACGTCCGCGGTGTCGCGGGAACGTGGAAGGACCTCACCGACTCCGTCAACACAATGGCCGGCAACCTCACGGCTCAGGTGCGAAACATCGCGGACGTGACCACCGCCGTGGCCAACGGCGACTTGTCCAAGAAGATCACCGTCGACGTCCGCGGCGAGATCCTCGAGCTGAAGAACACCATCAATACGATGGTGGATCAGCTCAATTCATTTGCTTCCGAAGTGACCCGCGTCGCCCGCGAGGTCGGCTCAGAAGGAAAGCTCGGCGGCCAGGCGGAAGTGCGAGGCGTCGCGGGAACGTGGAAGGACCTCACCGACTCCGTCAACATGATGGCCGGTAACCTCACGGCTCAGGTCAGAAACATCGCCGAGGTGACCACGGCCGTCGCCAACGGCGACCTCTCGAAGAAGATTACCGTCGACGTGCGAGGCGAGATCCTGGAGCTCAAAGACACCATCAACACGATGGTGGACCAACTCAACGCCTTCGCGTGGGAGGTGACCCGCGTTGCCCGCGAGGTCGGTACCGAAGGACGGCTTGGAGGTCAGGCGAACGTGCCTGGCGTGGCCGGCACGTGGAAAGACCTCACCGACTCCGTCAACACCATGGCTGGCAACCTCACGAGCCAGGTGCGGAACATCGCCACTGTGACCACAGCCGTGGCCAACGGCGACCTCTCGAAGAAGATCACCGTCGACGTGCGAGGCGAGATCCTCGAGCTCAAAGACACCATCAACACGATGGTGGACCAGCTCAACTCCTTTGCTTCTGAAGTGACCCGTGTGGCTCGCGAGGTCGGCTCGGAGGGAAAGCTCGGCGGCCAGGCGCAAGTGCGCGGCGTCGCCGGCACGTGGAAGGACCTTACCGACTCCGTCAACACCATGGCGGGCAACCTCACGGAGCAGGTGCGCGGCATCGCCCGCGTGGTGACCGCCGTGGCGAACGGAGATCTGAAGAGGAAGCTGACCTTCGAAGCGAAGGGCGAAATCGCAGAGCTCGCCGAGACGATCAACAACATGACCGACACGCTGGCGACCTTCGCAGACCAGGTAACGACCGTCGCACGCGAGGTTGGTACCGAGGGCAAGCTCGGCGGCCAGGCGAACGTGCCGGGCGCCGCCGGCACGTGGCGCGACCTCACGGACAACGTGAACCAGCTCGCCGCTACGCTGACGACCCAGCTCCGCGCGATTGGCGAGGTGGCCACGGCCGTGACCTCCGGCGACCTGTCCCGCTCCATCCAGGTCGAGACGCAGGGTGAGGTCGCGCAGCTCAAGGACAACATCAACGAGATGATCCGAAACTTGCGCGACACGACCCAGAAGAACACCGCCCAGGACTGGCTCAACACCAACCTTGCTCGCTTCAGCGGATTGCTGCAAGGCCAGCGCGATCTCCAGACGGTCGGTCGCTTGATCCTGTCCGAGCTCGCGCCGTTAATCGGCGCCCAGCACGGCGTCTTCTACGTCAACGAGCCGGGTGGCGACGGTGAGCCGGTGTTGAAGCTGCTGGCGAGCTACGCGGCGCAGAATCGGCCAGACGTGCCGATGCAGTACAGGTTGGGCGAAGGCCTCATCGGCCAGACGGCCCAGGAGAACCGGCGCATCCTCCTGAACAACGTGCCGGCCGACTACATCAAGATCAACTCGGCCTTGGGAGAAGCGCCTCCCCTCAACATCGTCGCGCTACCCGCCCTGTTCGAAGGCGAGACGCGCGCGGTTATCGAGCTCGCGTCCTTCGACAGGTTCAGCGACACGCACCTCAACTTCCTCGACCAGCTCACCGAGAGCATCGGCATCGTGCTGAACACCCTCGCCGCGAACCTGCGAACCGAGGAGCTGCTGAAGCAGTCCCAGGCGCTGACCACCGAGCTGCAGCAGACGAACCTCGAGCTCGAAGAGAAGGCGCGCCTCCTGTCCGAGCAGAACGAGGAAGTCGAGCGCCGACGCCGCGAGGTAGAGGAAGCACGCCACGCCCTCGAGCAGAAGGCAGAGCAGCTCGCGCTGACATCCAAGTACAAGTCCCAGTTCCTCGCGAACATGTCGCACGAGCTGCGCACGCCGCTCAACAGCTTGCTCATCCTCTCGCAGCAGCTCGCGGAGAACCCCGACGGAAACCTGACCAACAAGCAGGTCGAGTTCGCGGGTACGATCCGCTCGGCAGGTGACGACCTGCTGGCACTGATCAACGACATCCTCGACCTCTCGAAGATCGAGTCTGGTACGACGGCGATCGACGTCGGCCAGGTCCGATTCCGCGAAATCATGGAAGACGTCGAGCGGACGTTCCGCCAGGTGGCGATCCAGCGAGGTCTCGACTTCACCATCGACGTCGATTCCGGACTTGCACGAACCCTCCGGACGGACGCGGCCCGGCTCCAGCAGGTGTTGAAGAACCTGCTATCCAACGCTTTCAAGTTCACGGACCAAGGGCGCGTGACCCTCAAGATCGCCCGCGCCGAGCGGGGCTGGAGCCACGACCACGAGGTACTGAACCGGGCTCGCTCGGTCGTGTCCTTCTCGGTGACGGACACCGGCATCGGCATCCCGTCAGACAAGCAATCGATCATCTTCGAAGCGTTCCAGCAGGCAGACATGGACACAAGCCGTCGGTTCGGCGGGACGGGCCTCGGCCTCTCGATCAGCCGAGAGATCGCGTTCCTCCTGGGCGGAGAGATCGGGCTGATCAGTAGCCCAGGCGTCGGGAGCACGTTCTCGCTCTACCTGCCGCTTTCCTACGAGCCAGCGTCAGCTGGTCGGGTGGGCACTCCGAACGTCAGCGTGGACGACGACGAAGAAGAGCTCCGGCCGCCGCCAGTGGCTCTGGTCCCCGGCAGGCGGCCACAACCCGTTGCCGTCGCGGCCGACACAATGTCCAAGGCAGCGCTCCTGAACGCCGAGCGCGAGATGGAGGAGCTGGACCTCGCGGACCATGCGGACGTCGACGATGACCGCGGGTCGATCGAGCTGGGTGACCGGGTCCTGCTGATCATCGAGGACGACCTCAATTTCGCCCGGGTGCTGCTTAACGCGGCGCGCGAGCGCGGCTTCAAGGCCCTGATCGCACTCAACGGCAAGACGGGGCTTGCCCTCGCGCGTCGCTACCGACCCGACGGCATAACCCTCGACATGGTTCTGCCCGAGCTCGACGGCTGGAAGGTCCTCGACCTCCTGAAGCACGATCCGACGACGCGCCACATCCCAGTCCACGTCATCTCTGCCGCGGAGCAGCATCGGCGCGCGCTGGAAATTGGCGCCATCGCCCATCTCCAGAAGCCGGTGAACAGGGAATCGCTGAACTCAGCACTCGACACTCTCGTCGGCTTCGTCGACCGGCGGCTCCGCAAGCTGCTGGTGGTGGAGGACAACGACATTCAGCGCCAGGCGATCATCGAGCTCATCGGTGACGAAGACGTCGCCGTCGTAGGCGCCCGAACAGGCGCCGAGGCGATCGAGGCGTTGAAGGGCGGCGAGGTCTTCGACTGCGTCGTCCTCGATCTCGGGCTCCCCGACATGTCGGGCTTCAACCTGATCAGGCGAATCAAGGACGAGGTGGACCGGACTGTACCGATCGTGGTCTACACGGGCAAGGAGCTGACGCGCTCGGAGGAGACCCAGCTCCGAAAGCTGGCCGAGACCGTCATTGTCAAGGATGCGAGGTCGCCCGAGCGCTTGCTCGACGAGACAGCGCTCTTCCTGCACCGGGTGGAAGCCAACCTACCCGAGGCGAAGCGTAGAATGTTACGTGAGGTCCACCGGACGGACCCGGTGCTTCAAGGGAAAAAGGTGCTGATCGTCGACGACGACATGCGCAACATCTTCGCCCTCACGAGCGCCCTCGAACGCTACATGATGGAGATCTCCTACGCGGAGAACGGCCGTGATGGAATCGACTCGCTGAAGGAGCATCCGGACGTCGACGTCGTGTTGATGGACATCATGATGCCCGAGATGGACGGTTACGAGACCACAAAGAACATCCGAGCCATCGACAAGTTCGCGAGCCTCCCGATCATCGCCTTGACCGCGAAGGCGATGAAGGGCGACCGTGAGCGGTGCATCGAAGCGGGCGCCTCAGACTACATCACGAAACCGGTGGACATGGATCAGCTCCTGTCGTTGCTCCGTGTTTGGCTGTACCGCTAGTGGAGGCAGGCACGCTCGGATCAACGACCAGCGACGAGACGCTAGATGCCCCAGAGGTGGACCTCCTGGAGATCCTGCTCCACGACTACGGCTACGACTATCGAACCGCCACCGTGGGCTCACTTCGGCAGAAGATTGGCAAACGCGTGGTGGCGGAGCAGCTTCAAACCGTGAGAGGCCTCCGGGAGAAGATGTTCCACGACGAAGGCTGCAGACAGCGGCTCCTACGGAGCCTGACGTTGGATGCCGACGCGATGTTCTTCGAGCCGGCGTTCTACCGTGCTTTTCGCGTTGCCGTGGTCCCGCTTCTCCGGACGTATCCTTTCATCCGCATTTGGCACGTCGGCTGCTCGACGGGAGAAGAGGTCTACTCGATGGCCATTCTCCTCGAGGAGGAGGGTATCTATGACCGCTGTCGCCTCTATGCGACGGACATCGACGACGCCGCGTTGAGGCAGGCAAGAGAGGGCATCTACCCCTTGGCTGCGATGCAGGAGTACACGACCAACTACAACCGGGCGGGAGGCAAGGAGTCGTTTTCGGAGTACTACACGGCAAGCTACGACAACGCCATCTTTCGCCCGTCACTCAAGCGCAACATGGTCTTCGCGCAGCACAACCTGGCGACCGACGGCGCCTTCAACGAGTTCCAGGCCATTCTCTGCCGAGGCGTGTTACCCTCGCTCGGCGCCTCAGTGCAAGCGCGCGGTCACGAGCTTTTTCGCAGCAGCCTGGTGCGGTTGGGATTTCTTTGCCTCGGGCCGAGTGAACCCATTAACAGCGCGGGCCAGGCAGAATATGAAGTGTTCTCGACTGGCGGGATCTTTCGGAGGATCTATTAGTGGCGCCTGACCTCCAGATCATCACCGGCGACGACAGCGGCACGCGAGGCGCGGCCGGCAACCGGTACACGTCCCCAGTCAAGATCCTGATGGTCGACGACGAGCCAAAGAACCTCACGGCCCTCGAGACGGTGCTGGCGGCCGACGATCGCGTACTCGTCCGAGCTGGCTCGGGACCAGAGGCGCTGCGCCAGGTGCTCCACGACGACTTCGCCGTCGTGCTTCTCGACGTCCACATGCCCGGAATGGACGGCTTCGAGACGGCCGAGCTGATCCGCGGGCGCCAGCGCTCGCGCGAGACGCCGATCATCTTCCTCACCGCCGCCATCAGCGGCGACGTCTTTGTGGCCAAGGGCTATTCCCTCGGCGCAGTGGACTACCTCATCAAGCCCTTCGATACAGAAATTCTCCGCTCGAAAGTCACCGTGTTCATAGAGCTGTTCCGCAAGACCGAGCAGATCAAGCAGCAGGCGGAGGCGCTGGCTGAGACGTCCGCGTTCCTCAACAGCGTGCTCGAGGGGGCCACCGGCTACGCGATCATGGCTCTAGATCTGGACGGGCGGATCCTTTCCTGGAACGAGGGTGCCCGACGGATCTACCGGTATGACGACGGGGAAATCGTCGGGCAGGCCAACTTGACGCGCTTGCACGCCGAGGGCGACGTGACCGAGGGAAAGATCCAGGCCCTGCTGGAGTCCGCCAAGCGGGATGGTCAGGTAACGAGCATCCTCGACGGCGTTAGAAAGGGAGGGCAGCGCTTTGCCGCCTCCCTCTCGATCGAGCAGCGCGTCACAGCGGATGGCCGGCGCATCGGCTACGTCGCTATCGGCCAGGACGTGACTAGCGTGAAAGAGGCGGAGCAGCACCGCGCTCAGTTCATCCAGGAGCAGGTGGCCCGCGCCGAGGCGGAGCGGGCGCGCGACCGGTTGCAGCAGGTGCTCGACGTGCTTCCCGAAGGCATCATCCTGGCCGAGGCGGACGGACGCATCTCGATGTGTAACGCGGCCGCGGTCGACATTTTTGGCAAGACTCCACCCGAGGACGACCCGTGGGGCCACGCGACGTTGGAGCGATACCTGCTCGACGGAACGATCTGTCCCGAGGAGCAGCTACCGCTCGTGCGAGCAGTCCGGGGCGGCGAGACTGTTCTCGCAGAACAGTTCTTGGTCAAGAGCGCTGTGGCGGGAGAGCTCGTGCCCGTCCTCATGAACAGCGCGCCGCTCCGGGATACGGAAGGCCACATCGTCGGTGGCGTCGCCGCCATGCAGGACATTTCGCCGATCAAGGAGCTCGAGGGGCAGAAGGACGCGTTTCTGGCCGCGGCGTCCCACGACCTGAAGAACCCTCTGGCCATTGTGAAAGCACAGGCCCAGCTCCTCATGCGGAGAGCGGGCAAGATCAACGCGCCGGAAGTCACAGGGCTCGTGGACGGCCTCCGGAGCATCGACCAAGCCACAAGGCGGCTCGCGGGGATGGTGAACGAGCTGCTCGACGTGGCACGACTGCAGATGGGACGCCCCATTGAGCTCGACCCACGACCCATGGACCTCGCGATCCTGGTCTCGGAGGTGGCGACGGATCTGCGACCGTCGACCGATCGACACGAGATCCAGGTGGAATCGGCCGACATACAGATGATGGGCACGTGGGATCGTGAGCGACTCGAGCGCGTTCTCGTGAACTTGGTAACGAACGCGATCAAGTACAGCCCCGAAGGAGGTCGCATCGTGCTGAACCTCGACCGGGACACGCGGGACGGACATGACTCGGCAGTCGTGCGAGTGACCGATTCGGGCATCGGCATTCCGGCCAACGACCTTCCCTTGGTTTTCGACCGCTTCTACCGAGGCAGCAACGTTGGAGGCATCGAGGGCGCGGGCATCGGGCTCTCCGGTGTGTGGCAGATCGCCGAACAGCATGGCGGTACAGTCTCCGTCGAGAGCGCGGAGGGCCGCGGGAGCACGTTCACCGTCCGCCTTCCGCTCGCGGTCCTGGACAGCACGCGGTGAGCGATCCTTCCTCCTCGCCCGACGGCGAAGTGGCTACAAAGAAGACGTTGGTTCTAGTCGTGGAGGATGAGCCCGAGCTGCGCGAAGTCGTCTGCTCCGTCCTCGAGGACGAGGGCTATGAGGTGGCATCGGCCTCCGACGGTCGCCGCGCCCTGCAGATGGTCGAGGAGGCGTGTCCGTCCCTGATCATCCTGGACATGGGGCTCCCCATCATGGGCGGCGAGGAAGTCGCCGCCAAGCTCCACGAGATGCTCAGCACAGTGCCCCCAATCCTCGTGATGAGCGCGGCCGGCACCGTCGCCGAGCGGGCTCGGCGCATTGGCGCAACCGGTTTCGTCGCGAAACCCTTCGACCTGGACGACTTCACCGCAGCCGTGCGCGCCGTCCTCGTCACAACGGCCCATTAGACCGATCCGAACGCCAAACCCACTGCGCTCGACTACCACTGCTGAGCCCCCGCACCGCCGTCAGGCGGAGTAATATTGGCGGCGTAGAGCGACCTGCCGCGATTTCCCCTCACCGACACCGACGTCCCGCGGCCGGTCTGCGCCAGACGAATGCATCGCTCATGAAGCGAAGTGGAGAAGAGCATGCCTGCGGAATGGGGCTCAGACGTCATCGTCGACATGATGAAGGCCTACGGAATCAAGTACGCGCCATTGAACCTCGGAGGCACCTACCGCGGCCTCCTCGACTCGATGGTGAACTACAGCGACAACAAGACGCCCGAGGTCATCGAATGCCTCCACGAGGAGGTCGCGGTAGCGGTGGCCCAGGGGTACGCCAAGGCGAGCGGCATGCCAGCGGTGGCCATGGTCCACAACGTCGTTGGCACCCTTCACGCGGCGATGGCGATCTACGAGGCGTACGTTTCGAAGGTTCCCATGATCATCATGAGCGGCACCGGCCCGATGAGCATTCCGGAGCGGCGCCCATGGATCGACTGGGTGCACACGGCGCTCGTCCAAGGGAATCTCGTCCGCGACTACGTGAAGTGGGATGACCAACCCCACGACACGGCCAGTTTCCCCGAAACCTTCATGCGCGCCTATCGGGTCGCGATGACCGAACCGCGTGGGCCGGTCTACATCGCCATCGACGCTGGCTGGGCCGAAGAGCAGCTCCACCAGCCGATCGAGATCCCGGACATCTCGAAGTACCCAGTGCCCACGCCAGTCCAGGGCGACCCCTCCGCGCTTCGTCGCACCGCGCAGATGCTGGCGGAGGCGGAGCTCCCGATCATCCTGGCGGACCGCGTCGGCCGCAATCGAGGCGCCGTTCAGAGCCTGATCGAGCTCGCGGAGGCGGGATCTATCCCGGTCGTGGACATCGGCGGCGCGTTCAACTTCCCCAACAATCATCCATTGGACGCAACGGGGACGGACCTCATCGGCCAGGCCGACGTGGTGGTCATGATGGACATGGACCAGCCGGAGGTCGCGCTCGTGAGCCGCGACCGCTACCCGCGCGGCCCGAGCCCGAGCCGGCTCAAGCCTGGCGCGAAGGTCGTCGACATCGGGCTGCGTGACCTGTGGATCCGGAGCACGATGACCGACTACGGGCGGATCTACCCATGCGACCTCTCGATCGCCGCGGACACGAGCCTCGCGATCCCGCAGATCACGGCCGAGCTGCGAACGCTGGTGAAGAGCGGTGCGCAAGAACAACGCCGCCAGCTCGTGGCCGAGCGCAGGGCGTCGTTCCAAAAGCGCTGGCAGGAAGAAGCGGCGAAGGAGATGAACCACAAGCCGATCTCCCACGCCCGGCTTGCGCAGGACGTCTGGGACAACGTGAAGGGCGACAAGTGGGTCGTGGCCGGCAACCCCGAGGGATGGCTGCGTCGAATCTGGACGCTCGACCGCCCCGGCTGCTTGCTGGGCGGCGGGGGCGCTGCAGGACTGGGAGCAGGCGTTGCACGCGCGATCGGCGCCGGGCTCGCCGCGAGGGACGAGGGCGGATACTGCATCGACTTCAACGGCGACGGCGACTTCTTCTACGACCCGAACGCCATCTGGACCGCCGTGCACCACCACATTCCGGTGCTGGCGATTCTGTTGGACAACGGCGGATACATCGGCGAGGGCGGCCACGTCGTGTACACGGCGCAGCAGCGCGAACGATCGCTGGCCAACACGCACATTGCCGTCCACATCCAGGACCCATGGATCGACATCGCCGGCCTCGCGCGGGCCCAGGGCGCCTGGGCGGAGTCTGTTACGGAGCCCGGCGAGCTGAGCGGCGCCATCGCTCGAGCGCTGAAGGTCGTGAAGGAGCAGAGCACGCTGGCTTTGCTCTCCGTGCGAATCGTTTAGCTGCTTCGCCTCCCACCGCGGTGGGAGGCGAAGCAGCTCCAGGCTAGCGCTCGCGGAACTCGAGAAAGTTGCCGCTTGGATCGCGCACAAAGAGGGCGCCCTCGGCTCGCTCGAAGGGACCGCCGAAGGCGCGCGACGGGTCCATGCATCGCAGACGGATCTCGCGGAGCCTCCGCTCCAACTCGTTCATCCTGCCCGGTTGGACCAGGAAGCCGACGCTTGGGCTCCCGCGGAAGTGACCTCGCGGCGGCTCCTGCCTGTGCTCGTTGGCGAGGTAGATGCCGAACGTGACCTTTGGAGCGAACGCGACGAAGAGCTGCGCGCTCGGTCGCGGAACGAGGGCCTTCTCGTCCGTGTAAAGCTTGTCCCATCGCCGTGTACCCGGCGCGCATTGATCCTCGCCGGAGCCCCAGCTCCACGCCCGAGCGAAGTCCTCCATCCTCCAGCCGACCCGCATCTCGACGCGCCCGCCGAGCACGTGGGTGTAGAAGACCTCGCTCCACTCCAGGTCGTGGGTCTCGACGACAGCGTGATCCAGTCCGCGCTGCGTGCCCACGACGAGCTGCACACGATTGCCATCAGGATCGAAGCAGTAGCGATCGTCGCGTCGCTCGACCTCACGGTCCTCGTGGTATCGATGGACCTGGACGCCCGCGGCCTCGAGTCGAGCCACGATTTGCTCCACCTCGCGCCGAGGGAACGCATAGGCTTGGTGGATGCCGCTCTCGGGAATCACTCGCGGCGACGGACGGGGGACGAGCGTAATGGTCTGCAGCTCGCTCAGGCGCAGCGTTGGACCGCCCCCGGTGGGGGATGCGGCCCTGAATCCGAGGAGATCGGAATAGAAACGGACGGCGCGGTCGACGTCGGATACTTCCACGACAGCGCCGCTATAGGCACATATCAGCCCGTCGGGTTCGCCGACCGTGGGTGGCGTGCGGATGTCTACCCAGGCGGGAGCGACCGCCACCTGGCTAGCCTAGCTCCAGGCGGACGCCACCGCTTACCGCGTCTCGACGCCAGCATACTTCCAGAAAGTTGCCGCCCGGGTCCTTGAAGTAGACGGACTCACCCAATGGGCTCTGCTCGGGATGCACCACGGGCCCCTCGAACGGGACCTCGTAAAGCTTCAGCCGCTCGATGAGCTGGCCGAACGCATCGCGACCGAGGCGGAAACCGTGCCGAAAGCCGTTCGTGCCGCGAAGCTGCTCCTCGGGAGGCATAGGCAGCTCGCCGCGCGGCAGGCACATGGCGAAAAGCCAGTCGTTGAGCGAGACGGACGTGTGGACCGAGCGACCCCGCTTGGCGTCGTCGGTGTTGAAGTTGACGCGGTTCGTGATGAGCCCGCCAAAGACGTTCGCGTAGAACTCCTCGGCCTCCTTCAAGTCGACGACGTTGATTCCGCTGTGGCTGATGCATTGAACTTCGGCCAACTGGTCCTCCTCTTAGCGCCCGGCCATCTCGGGGACAGGCACGAACCTGGGCGGCTCGTCGGGATCGCGCTCGATAACGACGTCCGTGTCGACAAGGACGCGTCCATCATCCGCGATCGTGATCGGATTGCTGCGAAGTGGCGGCAGGTCGCGCATGTGGCCTGTATGGTCGCCATCGTAGTTGAACGTCGCGCCGTGGAAGTTGCAGAAGAAGCGCCAATGCTCCTTCTGGTTGGCGAGGAGCCCGTTGCGGTGGCGACACCACCGGGAGAGGGCAAGGAATCCGCCCTCGTTGCGGATCAGGAAGAAGTTCCCTTCGCCAAATGACGTGATGGAGCCGACTTCGTACTTGTCCGTGGTACCACAGTCGACGACGCCGACACCGGGTTTGATGAGCTCCGTAGCCTCGGGTCCTTCCGTCTGGACCTGCCAGTGATGTCCGTCAGGATCCCAGGCATCCATAGAGAACTCACCCTTCGCGCGAAAGGCGACGCGCTCGTCGCTGATGTCGATGCCAGCGGCTGTGAATCGTTCCTGGGCCGTGCGGTACTGGTCCGTCGTGAGCCAGAACGCGTGGTGGATCGACGCGGAGTTCTTCCGGCGCGGCTCGGGCTCCTCGACCTCGACAAGCACGAGGAGCTGCCCCGAGTCCATCCGCAGCACGGAGTGGTGGCGCGGCTCGGACAGAATGCCGCGGCCGAGGACATCCAGGCCCACGACGTCGCGATACCACTGTTCTGACTTCTCGAGATCGCCAACCTCGAGGACCATATGGCTGAAGCCGAAGTCCTCGAGGTCCGACGTGATGGCCTTGGGCGCTCCGTGGGCGCCGCCCGTAGCGTCCTGCTGGTGTGCTTGCTCCATAAGGCGCCCCCATGTCGGTGGCTGTCGCTCTGACCGAATTCTACGGTCGCCCCGGGCCACGATCAAATGAAGCAGTCTGCACGTGCACACCAAATACGTCACCAACCCGACACACAGGCCGGTTCGAGCGGCCCAATAATGTGTCAACTCTATGTGTGGCAAGCCGTCGAGGTGAGCGAAAGGAGCCACTATCATGAAGCAAGCTACTGCCGTCCTTTCGAGGCTCGTCGACAACATCGGTCCTGGAGGCGTCTACGCTCACCTGAGGGGAGACATCGAGGATCCCGTTCGAACACCGGTAGTCGCGGGACGGATCAACATCCAATTCCGTGATCCCAGAATCAAGGAACTGAAGGCCGGATGGACCTACGGCGTGGAGATCGCGGAGGTTGACTTGCGCGCCCGGGTCGAAGGGCCGCTGGAGCCGGCTCCGTTCTGGGTGTTCATCGACAATGTGAGCGCCGCAGGAATAAACGGGCACGACCGGACGGGTCCGTACGACGGACGGACCCAGGGAGACACCGTCGGCCAGTTCATCGTTACGTTCCGCGACCCCCAGATCTATTACGCGCTGCAAGCCGGGCTGACCTACAGGATGACGATTCGGTAGATCTGGGTCGACAATCTCCAGGCAGTGCGGAATTCCGACGCGGGTTAGTGCACGGCTACCCAGTCGCCGCTACTCTGCTGTAGGAGCCGAGACAGATGCCATCGTTAATCTCCCTTCGTCGCAACCGCAATTCCGCGGCGAGAGGATATGCGGCTCATCCTCGAACTGCACTGCCCATCACAAGCGCGTTAGCCCAATTGAGGTTTGCAGGTTGTGACTGAGAGACCTCATTAGCTCGCTTACTTACACTCGTGGCGTTCTTCCAAGCCATTGTGATGCCAACGTGTTGCAGGTATCATGCAAGTCTTTAGAACAGCTATTTAGCTGGCGTAACTGCTGAATATTAGTGGGTTCTGATCCACGTGTTTCAGCAGATCTCGAATTCAAAACGCTGATTGAAAGCGAGGCACCGAGGGCTGTGCAGTGACGATCTACTCGGACTCATTCGAGTCTCCTGATGGCACGCCGCTCGATGGGCGCATTTTGGGCAGTGCCCCGAGTACGACGGTACCGATCGCATCGAACATCCGTGGGGCAGCCGTCAGTCGCAACACAGGCAGCACCTACGTGACTTGTATGTCTGACGACTCGCTCAAAGTCGTAGATACCGTCAGTGGTGTGGTTACCGCCTCAGTGCCCGTTGGCGCGGGGGCGATCAAAGTTGCGGTGAATGAGACGTTGGGTCGTGCTTATGTGGTGAATACAAATGACGACACAATTACAGTAGTCAATTTGGCTCACAATACCGTTATGGCGACGATCCCCGTGGGATTTTCCCCCACCAATGTTGCCGTGGACTCCGTGCGGGGCCGAGCCTATACTGCCAACTCCGGAAGCAATACGGTCACCGTCATCGATGAAACGAATACCGTGGTGGCGACTATCTCCTCGGGAATTGGGCCCCTCGGAGTAGCCGTCGATACGATTGGCAATCGCCTATTTGTCACCATCGGGGACGGTGTAGTCGGCCCTCCGCGCGTAGAAGTGTACGACGGCGATTCTCTAACGCTGATTGCGCAGCCCAGTGTCTCCCCTGGCGGACCCTACGGGGTCACGTATAACCCCACGACTGAGCGCCTCTATACCGTAAATCTCAACGCAAACCCGCCAAGTGTTTCGGTTTTTGAGACAGAGGGTTATACGCAGATCGCGACCATCAATGTAGATGCCACCCCCGTAAACATTGCATTGGACATCGGCGCGAAGCTTGCATTTGTGTCCCATCCCGGCATCGACCTCGTCACGATGATCAACACAGAGACGAATCAAATCGCCGGGGGATTCGGAGCGCCGGGAACCCCAACAGACGTGGCGACGGTTCCGCCGAAGAACGGCGACCCGCCGGGGAATCCAGACCTCCACAAAGTCTACGTTCCCGCGGCGGGGGGTGGGACTCTTCAGACAATTCAGGGTCCAACGGCGTACGCGGTCTGGCACATCAACAACCCACCAAATGGCCTAATCATCGAGGGTGGGCAGGCCCGCTGTTTCGGAAGCACCGAGAACAGCCAAGCATGGATCGACATCGACGATTCCAGCGGACCTGTGACGACCACAGTGCTCGTTCCCGGGGTCATCCCCCCGGACGGCACTTCCTTCTACGTTATGTTCGCGGGTCGTTCCCTGGTGAGGATAACGGGAAATCCGCTGGACATACTGATTTCGCCGCCCTACGCTACTGACCCGCCTGTGTTCTGGGAAACTTTCACTGGCGTAAATCTGTCGACGAGTGAGAACAAAGCCGTGGTTGAGACCGATGCAACGACCGGCGGCATCCGGGTGTGGATCAATTCGGTGCTGTACGCCAACATTACGGCTCCAGAACTTTTTCATCCGGGAAACTCCGGCTACGGACTTCTCATCGACGGCGCTAGAAGTGTTCGCATCAGCTCGTACACGTGCGTCACACCGGGCGTCGATCCGATTCCCGGGCCTACCGGTGGCCCGAAACTCACCTCTTGGGCTTCTGTGATTCCTGCATGAAGGAGGGCGAATGGCTGCTGGCACGGCTGTCTTAGACTTTGGGCCCTGGCCGGGCGCGAGTATGACTTCAACAGTAGTCCCGGGGCAGTCGGCGATACTCGCGACCTCTCAGGTCTCAGCTAGCGTGAGTCTCTCTCTTGCCACGACCGCTCATTCCATCGACGAGCATAGAGTGGAACAGCTCAAGGTCACTGCTGGAGCAGTTGTGGCGGGGACCGGCTTCACGATCTATGGGGAGTGTCTGAACTCTCTGACATATGGGGAGTACACTGTGGATTGGGTGTGGGCGTAATGGCGATACAGGTCATCTCTGGCGCAAGCAACGATATCCAGACGATTGATCCCGGATCCAAGGCTGCCCGTGTAACGCTTTACGGGCCAGATGGAGAAGCCCGAGCTTTCATATCCAACCGGAACCGTGGCATCGCCGACATTCGTGTGCAACAAACGGCCACCACTGGAGCGCCGGCAGTCGTTTGGGCGATACGCTCTACTACAGCAGCACGGACGATTTACGTCAGCAAGTTCTGGTTGCAGCTGTACCAATCGGGCACTGGGGCCGCGACGGAGATGCGCTATGAGCTGATCAAGGGCACCGGCTGCACCGCAACGACGGGGACCGCAGTCACGCCGCTCCGAAAGCGCACCAGCTATACAAATCCCGACGTTGAGATCAAGGTTCTCGATACGGGCATCGCGCTCACTGGAGTCACGCTGGGAGGAGCGTTCTTCAACTGCATCTGGCCAAGGATCACGCATGCAGCTACGGCCACGGCGAACAGTGCCAGCAACCCATTCCTACTCGACTTCGGAGACCAGCCCATCGAGCTCGTGCAGAATGAGGTCGTCGCCATCCGCACGATCAATACTGCGGTGGTCGGAGATGGCATCATCGGCGGCTGCGAGTTCTACGGAGGGTAGATGCCCCTTAGTCTCCTGTTGATCGAGCAGCACAAGAATAGGCTGGGAGACACGCTCCACGATACTGCTCTGCTCGAGGGGGGCAACTCCCCGACAGGAAAGATTATCTTTAGCCTATACGGCCCCGACGATGACCAATGTAGTAGAGGACCAATATTCGTAGACGAAGTGGACGTAACCGGGGTTGGTGAATACGAATCAGGTCTCTTTACACCGACCCTCCCTGGGACCTACAGATGGATCGCGAACTACACCGGTGACGACGACAACGATGCCATTCTCAACGGGCCAGATGAGGCCAACGAGTCAAGCGACGTTGGAAATCCTTCAAGATATGGGGTGAACGTCGCGGAATCATCTACCGTCGGCTTGCACGATATCCCGAGTTGGACTGCTGACGTAGCCAACCTCGGGACTCGTTACGTCCGGATTCCATTAGACGCATCGATGGACGAGCCGCCCTATCCCGAGATCAGAAGCTTCTTGGAAGGATGTACCAATCGAGGACTGATCCCTCTTGTGGTCCTCACGAGCGGTGTCGCAGCGGTAAACATGGCTGTTGTTCAGCCTCGGGCGCCACTCACCGGTACGCCGCCCTCCAACGCCTACATCGACGCGTATGCGTTGCAGGCGGGGAGGATTGCGCTCGATCTCGCCGAGATAGGAGTCAACCATTTCGAGCTTTGGAATGAGCCAAACAACTATACGCTGGCCGATCCGCAGTATCTTCCCCGCGCCAATTTTGGGGCTCTGCTCGTTAACGCCTCCGCGGCCATCGAAGGGCAAAACGGACAAGCAATCATCGTTTCCGGCGGCCTGCTGTTTACCGCTCAATTGACGGGCACGCCGTCGGACGGGCTTCGATGGCTCGGGGCGGATCTCAGCGACCCCGACGGGCCGGGGCTCTACGCGTGGCTGCAAAGCCAATCCGTCAGCCCTTACCCGTGGAGCCATCTCGGGATTCACACCTATTACGACGGCGGCCTGGACGAAACAATTACCACGCTGGGCAGCGCCGCCTTGGACGATATCCATGGAATCCAAGAAAATCCTGGGACGGGAATTCCTGCCGATCCATCGCTGATCTGGTTGACGGAATTTGGAGACCCCCGGGTGTGCGACAGCCAGAGCGCGTGCGCAGTGGAGACCCCACCGTTGGCATCGGACTTGGCACAAGCGGACAATCTGGACATCTGGTACAACATGATCGAGCCCAAGGCGTTTATTGCCGTGATGTTCTGGTTCAGCCAGCACCGGGTGAACCCCATAGTGAATCAGCCGACCTGGTTCTTTGGGCTGTTGAACGATACGGTTGTCCTTGATCCCAACGAGCACTGGCAAGCGTGGAGCCGGCTGCGGGGCCGGATCTTGAGCGCCGGATGATTCGCACAAACTCGAAAGCGATGATCTGTCGTTTCTTCCGGAGCCGATTTTCGGCCCCCGTCGTGGCTTGCGCTACCGGGCTGCTCGCCTTGGGCTCTCCAGGTGGTCCGGCAATGGCCCGCACCGGCGCGCAGGTAATGAACGCGTCAATGGAGGAGCCAGGCCGCTGGATGCCCATGCGGTTGGACGGCGCACCCAGTCCGCGCACGTTTCACACCGCGGTGTGGACGGGCAAGGAGATGATCGTTTGGGGCGGCGTAGGTCCAGAGGGCGATCCTTACCTGGGAGATGGCGGCCGATATGACCCGATAACGGATAGGTGGCAGCCGGTCAACACGACGAATGCCCCGAGCCCTCGCGCTGAGCACACTGCTCTCTGGACAGGGTCCGAGATGATCGTTTGGGGGGGATGGCGC